>Ga0315550_1000634_pt1 | contig 21645 bp, 23 predicted proteins | sample SalMarSW160190MG_2_FD_203100 | JGI IMG/M metagenome (GOLD analysis project Ga0315550, IMG submission 203100) | Salt marsh sediment microbial communities from the Plum Island Ecosystem LTER, Massachusetts, United States - Salt Marsh Sediment SW1601-90 ... | reverse complement strand
AAATTCATTCACGTATCCGATCTTCTCATTGGTTGTATGATTTTGGATAACGGCTGCCCCATTCATTTCACTACCGGTAGCTGCCAGTGTAAGAACGGTAACCAGCGGTACGGATCGATCCAGCTCAATTTTCCCTTTCATGATATCCCAGCCCGGGTACTTGCCCGGGATGCCCAGTGAGATAATTTTAGCCGAATCGATCACACTCCCTCCACCAAGTGCAACGATGGAATCCACCCGATTCGCTGATCCTATCTTGATTCCCTGGTCTACAACCTCAATAATGGGATTCGGTTTTATTCCTGGAAATTCAATGATCTCCAATCCGGCGGATTGCAGCTGTTGACTGATCAGGTCATAATAACCGTATTTCACAGCTGATCCCTTACCATAAATCAGCATTGTACGGTTACCATAATCCCGGACCACTTCCCCGAGTTTTTCGGTTACCCGTTTTCCAAAATGAATTTTTGTGGGGTTATAGGCTGTAAAATTCTCCATGATCTGATCGATAGATAAATAAACGGGGAAGATAAAATTTTTTTGACAAAAGTGAAAAATCTGATTACGGTTTTCCGGCATAAACGGAACCTATAATGCTATCTCGTGAAGCCCCGGTTACTGAGGAGAAGCAATTGATCTCATCCCGGTCACGCAAAACGCCTAAAAAGGCAAAGACCATGGCCTCTTTATAGTCAATGATCTCTTTGTCAGGAATGATGAATTGCATCGGTGAATTGGCTTTAATCCGTTCGATGAGGAATCTATTATGAGCACCTCCACCGGAAACCAGAACAGTATGTTTTTCATTGCCCGGTATTACTTTTCCGATTTGGAATGCAATGTGTTCGTATATGGTTCTCAATAGATCACTTAACGGAAGATCACCTTTTTCAGTTATGGGCAGGAATGTCGATTCGAACCATTCTTTTCCAAGTGACCTGGGTCCTTTCAACTGATAGTAGTCAATGGCATTCAGCCTGACGAGCAGATCAGGAATGATTCTGCCTGATCTCCCCTTTTCTCCATTCAGGTCTATATCCAGGTTCACTTTTTCCATCAGGGAATTTATCGCCATATTTACCGGACAAACATCAAAAGCAATTCGTTTTCCGTCGGAGTTGTATGAAAGATTTGCAATCCCCCCAAGGTTAAGGCAATAATCGTATTCAGGGAAGAGAAATTCATCACCCACGGGTACGAGCGGGGCACCCTGTCCACCAAGTGCTATATCAACACTCCTGAAATCGGAAATTACCTTTATTCCGGTAACCGCTGCCAGGATTGCACCATTACCAATCTGAAGGGTGATTTGATTTTCGGGCTGGTGGAATATCGTATGTCCATGCGAAGCGATAAAGTCCGGATCTTCCGGGTTCTCTAAAAGAAAATCATAAACCATATGGCCGAGGAATGCTCCATATTCCTGATCGAGCTTTACAAGGTCCGATCCGGTCAGGCAATCCGCATTCCCCAGTCTGGATTTCCATTCGCGCGGATAGGGTACTGTCTTGCTGCTGATTATCCTATACTTCCATTTCTCGGGTTGTTTGGTGAAATTGCAGAGTACAATATCAAGCCCGTCCAGTGAGGTTCCTGACATCAATCCGATTACTCTATGTTTCTTCATGGCAACCGTTTTTTTATTGCTTTTCAGTGACCGGTTATCTATCCAATTCAACGATGAGGATAAAGATAATTGAATATTGCTTGGGAGGAGCACATAAAGCCAGTAATTCAGCCTGATCCAAAAGAAAATTTGTTACTTTTATGGCTTTTAATCACGATTCAGCACGGTATGGCGAAACCAAAACCCAATTTGCTGGTATTGGCTGCCGGAATAGGAAGCCGGTATGGTGGACTCAAACAGATTGATCAGGTTGGTCCCTCCGGTGAGACCATTATGGATTATTCAATTTACGATGCAATAAGAGCCGGCGTAGAAAAAATTGTTTTCGTTATCAGGGAAGAGTTTCAATCAGAATTTGAGAAGGTCATAGGATCCCGGTTACGGCATAAGGTTGAAATTGACTATGCGTTCCAGGAATTAAACATGATTCCCGAAGGGTTTACCATCCAGGATAACCGCAAGAAACCCTGGGGTACGGGCCACGCAATCCTTGTTGCCAGGGAAAAAATACGGGAACCCTTTATTGTGATCAATGCAGATGATTTCTATGGTGCACGATCCTTCCAGGTAATGGTCGATCACCTGATGCAAAGCAGCGAAAGTGAATATGCCATGGTTGGGTTCAGATTGGATAAAACCCTGTCCGATTTCGGACAGGTTGCCAGGGGCATTTGTAAGACAGATGAGAAGAATTTTCTCCGGTCCATCGTAGAGGTCACTAACATAGAGCAACGGAAGGATGAAATTGTTTATACCAACAAGGAAGGCAGGGTAATTAACCTGTCGGGTAAAGAAGTGGTTTCGATGAACATTTGGGGATTCCACCCGGATGTCTTTGGCTACCTGGAACGTTCCTTCAGCTCTTTCCTTACACTGGAATCAGGAAATCCCAAATCTGAATTTTACATACCTACGCTCATCTTTGAACTTTTAAAACAGAATAAAGTTACGGTTAAAGTTCTGGAAAGTAATGAACCCTGGTTTGGGGTAACCTACAGAGAGGATAAAGCGGAAGTGATCAGAAAGATCAGGTTATTGGTTGATCGTGGAATTTATCCTGAATCCCTTCACTAAAAATAAATTGGCAACCGGTTTACTTCGATAAATTCTGATGGCTGAAGAGTGATAGGAAGAGGGACAAATCTACCAGAAGAAGCTTCCCTGATATACCGAAATGTTTTTCTTGTTATCGATTATCGTAAGTACCAATTCATGATGCCTATTATTTGTTAGTCTTTCCCGGTCGAAACGATAGATCAATAATTCATTCTTCGGATCATATTCGAAAAGCACCCACTGGTCGTCGATGAAGCCATTATAGGATCTGATCCCTGATAGCTCATCACTGATCCTGAACCGCACATATTGTTTCCCCGAAAAATTGTTATTATCGACAGGTGTTATCGGATTAATCTCCGGCGGGACTGTATCGGCAACCACTACGAAGCGACCAAAATTTCTTGTGCGGACTTCAACAGCTCCGTTTTTATATTCACCACCCAATGAATGAATTTCATTGTTTTCATCCAATGAAGCAATGAGGAGTTTCTCCTCAATTTCAGCGGGAACACTATCCGGGACAATGCGCATGTCAAAATAACGATGAACCGGGATCAGTTCATTATGGACATGGTGAACCTCCGAATAGCTGCCCGGTATCCCGGGCGATTTAGCATAGGTGAAGTAAAGTGTATCGTACAATCCACCGGCAGGGATATTTATTTCAAAACCATAGTGCTGGTAGATGTTGCGTACATCAGGGAGCATGATCCTGGTATAGGTTCTTTCGGGCCTGGCGATTTTTTGTCCATGATTCCACCTTGAGGCCACAATAAAATCCAACCGGGATTCATTCTGGTATGCATCTTTTATGATGAGCGTGATTTCGTGGTTTTCATTGTCGAAAAAACTCAACCTTCCACGATCCTTTAACAACTTATAAATGGAAAGGTTGTTATTGGGGGCAACGAAGGTTTGATGAATGTTACGGTTGTTTACTACCTTTTCTTCATAATCAATATGGCTGTTGATATACCTGGATTCATTAAATGAAAATTCATCCAGTTCCTGGTAAAAGTAAGGAACCTGATCGAGCAGTACTTCAATAGAATAAATGCCACATCGGTTTCTTGCCCCGTTTAAGAAATCACTGGCTTCAATTCCAATTCCTATCATGCCTCCTACGGCTACCGGGTTTCCCTCCTCAAGCGAAAAAGCGCCGTTATTATGGACCACAACCATCCTCTTTTTCTCCCATTTAAAATCGACATGACTGTTCAGTGCCAGGGGGTAAAGATAGATGCTGTAAAACACAGGATGAATGGTGTCGTCCACATGAAAATTGAACAGTAGTGGATTGAGGGGATTCTCTGTTCTGCTGTCTCTCACTTCGAAATGCAGGTGGGGCCCGAGTGAACTTCCAGTGTTCCCTGAATACCCAATAACCTCTCCCTTATCAAACAGGAATTCTCCCTTTTTTGGAAAAAGATTAACTTGAAAGGTTTTTCCCTGGTATTGCTGTTCCCTGACGTATGCCTCCACCTCTTCGGTAAAACTGCTGAGATGACCATATACTGTACTATAGCCGTTTGGATGCGAGAGGTAAAGTGCTTTTCCGAAGCCCCCGGGTGAAACAGTGATTCGCGAAATATAACCCGTTTCCACTGCAACGACCTTCTTCCCACTAACTCCCTCCGTTTTGATATCTATGCCGGAATGGAAATGGTCGGTTCTTAATTCACCATAATTTGAGGATAGTATAATTGGGAATTGAACGGGCGATCCGAACGATGCAATCTCACGTTTTGTTTGTGCTTTTGCCGGGTATGCAAAAAGCAAGAGCAGGGAAATAAATAACGTTCGAATAATACCTGCTGGGTGAATGTAGACGATAGAGCCTTTCATCCTCGACCGAGTAAAACTTGTATATAAAATGCAAAACTATAATTTTATTCGGTTCGGGAAAATCGGGATTTATTTTTTGAAATTATCAAAGCTATGTTAACTTTGTATTAAATCTTTTGCCATGGATCATGAGCAAGACGAAATAGTGAATGAGTTAAAAGAAAAAATCAAAATCATCATTTCGTTTGTGGATCAGGTTCGTGAGGAAAAAGATAATTTAAAGCAAGAAATATCTGACTTAAACAATCAAATTAAACAAAAAGAAACTGAATTAGAAGAATTAAATAAAAGATACACAAACCTAAAAATAGCAAAATCGATCGTGGCAGAAGATGATAATGTCCATGATGCCAAGATCAAAGTGAATAAAATTGTGCGGGAGATTGACAAATGTATTGCTCTTTTGAATAAGTAGTTAATATGGAAATCAGCTAATGGAAGAAAAGCTTTCAATAAAGGTTAATGTTGCTGACCGGTATTATCCATTGAAGATTGACAGAAGAGATGAGGAAAAGATTCGAAGAGCAGCCAGGATGATCAATGAAAAGGTATTACAATATAAGCAGAGATATACCGATAAAGATGTGCAGGATTTTTTAGCCATGGCTGCTTTACAATTTGTTATTAAAGTTATAGATAGCGATAATCAACTTAATGATTCAACTCTCATCGAGGAATTAAAAGAATTAAATGCTGAATTAGACGAATACATTAAAAGAGAGTAATAAGGTTCTTTTACATAAATAAAGTTTTGCCCGCATTGTTTCTTCATTCATTTTTGAAACTCAACATTTACTAAATTGGAGAAAAGCGCATCTGGTCTATGACAGGCCTTAACCCTTCGGGGTTCTTCCTACGAAGACGTTGGAAATCAGAAATCAGGTGGCATCTCCACCCATGTCAATTGGGGTTTTATAAAAGTTGGGGAAACAACTGCGGGTTTTTTTTTCACTAACCCTAATATATAAATACCATGATACTATCAATGATTTTGGGAGACATCTCCATAACGCTGACAGTGATATTGATTGCTGTTGCTTTTGTTCTTGGTGGTGTGTTGTCATTCATACTCTGGCAAACTGTATTGAGAAATAAAAACAGGGCAATCATAAGGGAAGCAGAAACGGAAGCAGAGGTAATAAGAAAGGATAAGATCTTGCAGGCAAAGGAAAAATTCCTGCAGTTGAAAGCGGATCATGAAAAGATCATTAATGAGAAGAATAATAAGCTGGCTATTGCTGAGAGCAAGTTTAAACAGAAGGAAGTGTCGTTATCCCAACGTTTTGAAGAGGTAAACCGGGAAAGAAAAGATGTGGAAGCGATCCGTGAAAACCTTAAACAGCAAATACTTCTGGTTGAAAAAAAGGATGAAGAATTGTCAAAGATGCATAAACAGCAGGTTGATCAGCTGGAGGAAATCTCAGGGCTATCTGCTGAAGAGGCAAAAGAGCAATTGATCGAGTCGTTGAAAGAGGAAGCAAAAACGGAGGCGATGTCCTACGTCAATGAGATTATGGATGAGGCAAAAATGACTTCAAACAAAGAAGCAAAGCGAATCGTCATTCAAACCATCCAGCGTGTGGCAACTGAAAATGCCATTGAGAATTCAGTGACTGTGTTTAATATCGATACCGATGAGATCAAAGGCCGGATTATTGGACGTGAAGGGAGAAACATCAGGGCACTGGAAGCAGCTACCGGTGTGGAGATTATTGTGGATGATACCCCCGAAGCCATTATTCTGTCTGCCTTTGATCCTGTCCGCAGGGAAATTGCACGATTGGCACTTCACCAGCTGGTGACCGATGGAAGGATACATCCTGCACGCATTGAAGAGATTGTCCAGAAAACCACAAAACAAATTGAAGAAGAGATTATTGAGGTGGGAAAAAGAACAGCCATCGATCTGGGTATCCATGGCTTACACCCGGAATTGATTCGCCTGATCGGGAAAATGAAATACCGGTCATCATTCGGTCAAAACCTCCTGCAGCACTCCCGGGAAGTGGCAAACCTTTCTGCCATAATGGCCTCTGAGTTGGGTTTGAATACAAAGCTTGCAAAACGTGCCGGGTTATTACACGATATCGGGAAGGTGCCGGACGATGAACCGGAATTGCCACATGCTATTCTTGGTATGAAGTTAGCCGAAAAATTCAAGGAAAAGCCGGAAATTTGCAATGCCATTGGAGCGCACCACGATGAGACTGAGATGAATACATTGATTGCTCCTATTATACAGGTATGTGATGCCATATCCGGTGCCCGGCCCGGAGCCAGAAGAGAAGTGGTGGAATCCTACATCAAACGATTGAAGGAGCTGGAGGCTCTGGCACTTTCCCATCCGGGGGTGATGAAGACTTATGCAATACAGGCAGGACGCGAATTGCGGGTTATCGTCGGTTCTGATAAGATTTCCGATAAAGAAGCCGAAAGCCTTTCCAACGATATAGCAAAGAAGATCCAGGATGAGATGACTTACCCGGGACAGGTGAAAATTACCGTGATTCGTGAAACCCGGGCAATAAGCTATGCTAAATAATATACACGCCCTGTATCGGAACGATCAGAATCTTTTTATCAGCTTTAACAGGAAATGGTGAAGGCATTACATATTGCAGGTACCCGTCCGCAGACCATTAAAGCTGCTGCGCTCAGCCGGCAAATCAGAACGAACTTTCCCGATGCAATTGAGGAAGTGCTTGTTGATACCGGCCAACATTATGACCGTGAATTATCCACTCTGTTTTTTCATGAATTACAGCTCCCTGAACCGCAGTATAAACTGGAGGTAGGTTCCGGGTCGCATGGGAAACAGACGGCCGCTCTGTTAACAGGAATGGAATCGGTGCTGAATGTTGAAAAACCCCATTGCGTTGTCGTTTATGGAGATACCAATTCGACACTTGCCTCGTCTCTTGCTTCTGTCAAACTGGGATACCCTGTCGTTCATATCGAGGCCGGATTACGCTCTTTCAATAAGAAGATGCCGGAAGAGATAAACCGGATCGTTTGTGATCACATATCAACCCTGCTTTTTACCCCCACTGAAACAGGATTGGCAAACCTGGAACGGGAAGGATTACATGCCGGGAACTCACCTCCTTATTCACCCGATAATCCCGCGATCTTTCATTGTGGTGATATCATGTATGATAACAGTTTGTACTTTGGGAAAAGCACTATGGGACAGCAGGGGGTACTTGAGAAATTCAGTACCAAACCGGGGGAGTATATTCTTGCTACCATCCACCGTGATCACAATACGGATAACAGTGACCGGCTTTATTCCATTTTTGAGGGATTGGTAAGGATAACCCTGGAAGGTCATACTTCTGTGATCCTGCCCATTCATCCCAGGACATTGCAAGCTGTGGAAAAGAGCATGAACCGGTTATTTCTTGAAAAAGTTAAAAAAAACATATCTTTGATACCACCGGTATCTTACCTGGAGATGATTACACTTGAGAAACATGCAAAGATGATCATAACTGATTCTGGAGGAGTTCAAAAAGAGGCACATTTTTTTGAGAAACCCTGTATTGTACTCAGACCGGAAACAGAATGGGTTGAGCTGGTCAACAATAAAACAGCTCTTCTGGCTGATGCTGATTCCCGAAAGATAGTTGATGCATATGAATATTTTTTGAGTGTTCGTGATCTTTCTTTCCCCAAATTTTATGGTGATGGAAAGAGTGCAGCATTCATCTGCAGGCAATTGATATCCGCCTTTCACTAAAAGGCTGTTTTTATAACGTAAAGAAATATGAAAATACTGGTCACGGGAGCTGCAGGTTTTATCGGATTTCACCTTGTCAAGAAACTCCTGGATGACGGGGAACAGGTTGTCGGAACTGATAATATAAACAATTACTATGATCCGGAATTGAAATATGCAAGACTCGGAGTGACCGGCATTGAAAGGAATAGAATCAAAGCCGGAATAAGCATTGCCAGTAAAAAATACCCCGGATATTCATTCTATAAATTTGACCTGGAGAACCGGGAGGGGATCAACCAGCTTTTTCACGAGGAAAAACCCGATCTGGTTTGTCATCTTGCAGCGCAGGCCGGTGTACGCTACAGCCTGACTCATCCCCATACCTATATTGACAGCAATATCGTAGGATTCATCAATATCCTGGAAGCATGCCGGTCATTACCCGTGAAACACCTTGTATTTGCAAGCAGTTCAAGTGTCTATGGATTAAACTCCAGCATGCCCTTTTCTGTCCATGACAGTGTTGATCATCCCATCAGCCTGTATGCGGCGACAAAAAAAAGCAATGAGTTGATGGCTCATTCCTACAGCTACCTGTATGGCTTGCCCGTTACAGGACTTCGGTTTTTTACGGTTTACGGCCCCTATGGCCGTCCGGATATGGCGCTCTATAAATTTACAAAAGCTATTCTTGAAGAGGAACCCATCGAGGTGTATAACCATGGCAACATGGAACGCGATTTTACCTATATCGATGATATTATCGAAGGAGTAAGCCGGGTGATCTTTCGTATTCCGGATGAAAATAAGGATTGGAATGGCTTACATCCCGATCCCTCAAGCTCTGTTGCACCCTATAAATTATATAATATTGGAAATAATAATCCGGTAAAACTGTTGGATTTTATTGATGCTATCGAAAAGGAATTGGGCAAAAAAGCCATCATGAATCTGTTGCCGATTCAGCCAGGCGATGTGCCAAAAACCTGGTCAGACACCAAAGACCTGGTAAGGGATTTGAATTACCAGCCGTCTACAGATATCAGAACCGGTGTAAAACGGTTCATATACTGGTTTAACGATTATTATCATAACAATCCATAGGACTCACCCGAAGGTGGCATAGCCATGATTATGGCAGACTCCTTCGGAGTTGTGAAGAGTTACCGGATGATCGAACTGGATAATGTTACCATGGATGAATAAACTGTTGAAGGAAATATTTGACAAACTGTTTTCTGCCATTAGTTTGGTACTGTTTTTACCCCTGATGATCATCATTGGCTTGCTGGTAAAAATCAGCTCTGAAGGTCCCATAATTTTCAAGCAGGAGCGTGTTGGTAAAAATGGAAAAATATTTCAAATCTACAAGTTCAGAACAATGCGCCATAAAACCCAAAGGAAGGGAATTCCTGTTAAGGGAGATCCCAGGATCACACCGGTTGGTACTTTTTTGAGGAAATGGAAACTGGATGAACTTCCTGAATTATGGAATGTCCTGATTGGAGATATGAGCTTTGTTGGTCCCAGGCCCTATGTTCCGCGTATGGCTGAGAAGCTGGCCGGTGACCATTCCAGTATCCTGAAGTGGAAACCGGGGATGACCGGTCCGGCAACCCTCAAATACATCAATGAGGAGGAGATCCTTTCATCAGTTGATGACCCTGACCGATATAATAATGAGGTGATCTTTCCGGATAAAGTGAAAATTAACCTGGAATACCTCGATCACTGGAATTTTGCACTGGATATGAGGATTCTCTGGAACACCCTGATCAGAAAAAGAATGAGCTAATTGGTATAGCGGACAGGTGGTTACCTGAAGCCTTCCAATACCACGCTATCCCTCTATTCCGGATTCACGAAAATATCAAGCAATTCCTTCAGGTGCCTGACTTTTTCTTCATTACCGGCCTGCTCATACGCAAAAGAAAGGTTCAGTAAGAGCCGGTGAATGATCTCACTATTTGAACAGGGAACGTAAAAAGATTTCCGGGGTGTAAGATTCTGATGTTTTATGAAGTGATCGATCTCTTTCTTTCCAAGTATTGCACCGAAATTGAAGGGGTTAATGTAAAACAGTATATGCGCTTCCAGTTCTTCAACAAAGGTCTCTGCTGATTTTAATTCATCCAGGTAAACCAGGATAAAATTTCTGGGAAGGTTAACTCCATATATTGGCAACCCGAGACGCTGAGCTACGATGGAATAGATGATTGCCAGGCTGATCGGATTCCCTTTCTTTGTTTCCAGGACAATGTTCAGGTAGTTGTTTTGTGGTGCATAGAATTGCGAACTGTTTCGTTTCAGTCCGTAGATTTTAAAAATGATCTGGTTAATGACCTTTACTTTCTCAAGAGCTGTCAGGTTATTGTTCAATTCCAGCCATACATCTTTTCTGATACTCTCAAGCTGGTTATCCAGCTGTGATAGTTCCAGGTCGGGGTATTGAAATTTTGCGATAAAGTATGCTCCTTCCAACAGATCTGAAGCTCCCTCATTGATCCACCGTACCAGTTGTTCATGGGTAAAGTTCAACTGGATCTGTTGTATCAGGTTTTCGATTCGTTCCTGGTGATGCTGGTTTCCACAATTCTCCCAGGCTTCCTCCAACTCCGGGATTATACCTATTCCTTTATCCATCAAATTACGGCTGACCTCCTCGAATACCTTTGCATCGGGATCTTCCAACAGGTTGATAAGGGCTTCTATTTCTTTTTTTGTTTCCAAATGTTTCTATGGTAAACTTGTAATTCGATTAAGGGAGAATACAATGAGACGTTCCATCAGATTTTTGTATTCCCCCATGAATTCTCCGGTTACGCGGTTCGCAATAATTGCACAAAGTGTTATTGCACGGTGGCCCAGCAAAGACGCCAATCCATAGATTGCTGAACTCTCCATTTCAAAATTAGTTACTTTTTCCGTTCCAAAACGGAACTTCATTATTTTTTCATTCAGGCCAGGGTGAGCCAATGGCAATCTGACAATCCTTCCCTGGGGTCCGTAAAAGCCGGAGGCCGAAATTGTGATTCCCGTGGTTACTTCCTTTCCTGTGAACTGTTTAATAAGCTCTTGATCTGCGGTCACGACATATGGCCTGGGAAGTCGTGGGTCCCAGCTAACATATTCCATGAAAGCCGATTCCAATGCCAGATCCGAAGCATCGTCACATCGGGAATAGTAATTCAACAAACCATCGAATCCGATCGCTTTTACTGTCAACAGGAATGTCCCAATGGGAATATTCCGCTGGATCGATCCGGAAGTACCTATCCGGATCAGGTTTAATCTGTTCAGTTTAGCCTTTGGCCTCCTGGTCTCCATGTCGAGATTAACCAGTGCATCGAGCTCATTCACAACAATGTCAATGTTGTCTGTTCCAATACCCGTGGAAAGGGCAGTGATTTGCTGCCCCCTGTATGTTCCGGTGTGAGTAACAAATTCACGGTTCTGGATTTTCACGTCAACCCGGTCAAAATGGGAGGATACCATCTCAACCCGGTCCGGGTCTCCCACGAGAATGATTGACCCTGCAATCTGTCCTGGCAACAGATGCAGATGAAAAAGAGAACCGTCCGGATTTAATATAAGTTCAGATGTTTTGATCATAAGATAACATGATGATCTTTGCATATCCAAGGTTGTTCCAAAACTATCTAAATTTTCCGAAACCAACAATTCTTTCTGGAGGGTGAAGATGTCCGGACAGGACTTTACGGTTGTAAAAAAAACAGGAATATCTGTGAGTTACAGATAATTCCTTTATTTTTGCAATTCGTAAACACGAATTAACTGTAAAAACTCAGAAATATGAAAAGAAAGCAAGTATTAATTATTACTACAGCAGTAGTTATTGTTGTGTTATTGTTATTTGGCAGCAGGATGTTTTATGTTGTCAAGCCGGGTGAACGGGCTGTTATTTTCCATAAAATATCGGGATTTCTCGATAAGGATAATATTGTTGGAACCGGGCTGAAGGTAATTGCCCCATGGAATGACCTGGACAAATACAATGTAAAGGAACAGAAAAGTGAAGAGACCATGGATGTCCTTGATAAGAATGGACTTTCCGTCAACGTAGATATTACGGTTCGTTTCAATCCAATATATGATAAAATAGGACACCTGCATGAAACGTTTGGAGTCAGCTATATCAATAGTCTTGTAATCCCTGAAGTTCGCTCAACTGTAAGACGGGTTACAGGCCGATATACAGCTGAAGAGATCTATTCAACAAAGAGACAAGAGGTTGAAGATGCTATTATCAATGAAACAGCTTCAGTACTGTTGACGAACTACATTGACATGAAAGCGCTAATGATCCGATCAATAAATCTGCCGGCAGATATTAAGGTGGCTATTGAAAGCAAACTGACACGTGAACAGGAAGCACTTGCGATGACCTTCATTAACGAAAGAGAGAAGCTGGAAGCAGAACGAAAGCAAATCGAAGCAGAAGGTATTGCAGCTTATAACCGCATTATCAGTGCCAGTTTGACAACCATGATCCTGCGACAGAAAGGAATAGATGCCACACTGAAACTGGCGGAATCACCCAATTCAAAAATTGTGGTCATTGGTGGTGGAAATGAAGGTATGCCGCTTATATTGGGAGGTAACTAACGATCGATAATCCTGATTGAAGCATCTCTCAACGGGATGCTTTTTTTCTTGTCCATTTTCGTTTTACCTCTACTTAGAAGGATTGCCACAATGATACAACGCATTCAAACCGTTTATTATGCTCTCGCAACGATCCTCATGGCAATTGGTACTTTCCTGCCCGTAAGCCGCTTTATCGGAGATAACGGGCAGGCATACCTGCTCCATACATGGGGTATTGTCGAAGCTGGAAAAGAATCACCACCTGTTGTACTCAGTACAATTCCGCTTTTAATACTTTTCCTTGTTGTTCTATGCCTATTGCTGGTTGCGGTGTTCTCATTCAGGAAGCGAATGGTGCAAATGCGGTTGTCTGTCTTCAGTATGGTGTTAATGATCGGTTCTCTGGCTCTTTTTTATTTCTACCGAAGGCAGGGAATGATGCATCTTAATGCCGATGCTTACTTCACACTATATGCTGTTCTTCCCATTGTATCCGCTATTTTGACCTATCTTGCATTACGCGGAGTGAAGAAAGATGAGGAGTTGATCCGGTCGTATGATCGGATAAGATGAGAAGGGATGAATTGACTGAGAGAGTGACTGTGAGACTTTGAGAGGGGGAGACGGAGAGAAGTGAGTGGGAAAGTTATACGTTATGCCATGGGCATCCCTTCGGGATAAGTGTATAAGTTAATAAGAGAAAAATTTCTGTTAAACTGAAAACTGAAAACCAGAAACCAGAAACTAAACAATCACCAGGTTTTCCTGGTCGGTTATTTTACCGCAATAGTGGCATTTCAGGGAGACATCTTTTTTAGATACGACCTGGAACCGGGTGGTGATTGATTCGTGATTAGTAATGCATTGTGGGTTTACACACCGTGCTATACCGATGATCATATCGGGGACTTCGACAACCTTTTTTTCCACTACTTCATACTCTTTGATGATATTTAATTTAGCTTCCGGGGCAACCAGTGCAATCTTATTAATCTCTTCATCCAGGAAGAACACATTAGAGACTTTAATAATCCCTTTCTTTCCCAGCTTCTTGCTCTCAAAATTGGTTCCGAATGTAACCATTTCATCAACGTTGTCAAGTCCAAGGATCTGGAGTACCTTGAACACACTTCGAGCCGGTATATGATCAATGACCGTTCCGTTTTTTATTGCACTGACACTTAATTGTTTCCGTTCTTTCATGAGAGCGATGTTAGGTTAAACCCAGAATCGAAGCGATAATTGCCTGCCTGGTATAGACACCATTCAGGGCTTGCGGGAAATAGTAGGCTTTTTCGCTGCTATCCACCTCGTCATGAATTTCATTTACGCGTGGTAACGGATGCAGGATCCGCATATTATCTTTGGTGTTTTTTAGCATTTTTTTACGCAGGACATATACATTTTTCACTTTTTCGTATTCCATCGGGTCGGAAAACCGCTCTTTCTGTACCCGTGTCATATAAACAATATCGGCTCTTGAAATGATATCGGTAAAATCCAGGTGTTCGTAATATTTCAAACCGAGGTTATCAAGAAAGATCTTGTATTCATCCGGCATACGTAACTCCTCGGGAGAGATGAAATTGAAGGTGGTATTGAAGTGTGACATGGCCATCAGCAGCGAATGAACCGTTCTGCCATATTTCAGGTCTCCCACAAGGAATATGTTCAGGTTATCCAGGGTTCCCTGTGTCTTCCGGATGGAATAGAGATCAAGCAGGGTTTGTGTGGGATGTTGATTAGCCCCGTCACCGGCATTGACTACCGGTACGGAGGCGACCTCGCTGGCATATCGTGCACTTCCTTCCAGTGGATGCCGGATCACGATGAGGTCGCTATAGTTGCTGACCGTTTTAATGGTATCTTTCAGTGTTTCTCCTTTGGTAACACTCGATGTTGAGGAATCGGTAAACCCTACAATCCGGCCTCCAAGCCGGTTCACTGCACTTTCAAAACTTAACCGTGTGCGTGTGGACGGTTCGAAAAAGAGGGTGGCAATCACTTTCCCTTCGAGGAGGTTGGGAGCAGGGGATTTTTCAAATTCTTCAGCCAGGTCAAGGACTTTTATGATCTCATCTTTGGTATAATCATCGATGGATACAAGGCTTCTGTTCTTCATTCAGATTGTGGATTGGTAGTCTGTTTAGATCAGCTGTAAAGATACATAAGATGAGCAAAATATCGTGCAGGTTGTTAACAGATAGTTAAAAAAAAAGGAATATGGGAAGTCGTTTGTCGGTAACGAAACGGGTTTCTTAACCGAAAAACGTATACTGATTTTTTTACTTCCTGGTAACCTCCAGGTTTTCGATCCGTTTGCATCGTTCAAGGAAGGCAGCTGCCCTGTCCTGTGGAATTTCAATGATAATGGAACAGCTCAGTTCAAAATTCCGGCTGATGACATCCAGCTCTTTATCTTTTAACAGGGACATTACAGCATTCATCTGGGGGTAAGCAAATGCCAGCCGGTACCGTTCTTTTACAGTCCGTGTAAAGATCTTTGCATTGTCTAGGGCGTCGGATGCTGCGTTCTTGTAGGCGTTGATCAATCCGCCAACCCCAAGCAACGTTCCACCGAAGTAGCGGACCACCACAACAAGGATATTTGTCAGATCCCTTGTTTCGATTTGTGTCAGGATGGGTTGACCTGCTGAATGGGATGGCTCTCCATCGTCATTCGAACGGATTAACTCTTTGTCCGGCCCGATAACATAAGCAAAGCAATGATGACGTGCATCGTGGTACTCTTTTTTCAAACAGGTCAGGATCTCCTTAACCTCCTCTTCCGAGTGAACCGGGTATGCAATACCAATGAACCGGCTCCCTTTCTCCCTGTATTCTCCACGGGAGATGGACGATATGCTCTTGTATTGACTGGTGGTTCCCATTTAACCGCTGATTGATAAAATGATGATGGTGATAAGGGACATCAGAACACCAACCCAGTTTAATTTGCTTAATTTTTCCCGGAAAACCAAAAGGGCGACGAGTATGCTTAATGTAACAATACCGAGATTGTTGATCCCGAAAATTATTGAACTGTCAACTCCGCTATGCGATAAAGCCAGCACAAAGAAATAGAGGGATCCGAAATTCACCAGTCCCAGCAACACACCAAACAAAACAGTCTTCTTACTGAAGGTTCTGCTTTTTTTAGGTCTTATCAGGTGAAATAAAAAGGCAGAAACAGCAGATATCCCGAACAGAAGGGTCATGAAGGAAGTAAGATGTACGCTTTCAAGAAATTCTGCCTGGGAGTATTTGATCAATGAATCAATCGTACCCATGCCAAAAAACATGATGAACGGGAGGAATAGCAAGCGGCGGTCAACGGGCCGATTGTGTTCCCTGAATACCATAAGGAAGAGAGCTACAAGTGCAAATACTATGCCCGATACTTTTAACGAACCCACCACCTCGTTTTCATACATAATACTGAACACAATCGGGATGATGACGGACATCCTGCCCGAAACAGAGCTGACCGTGATACCGAGCTTTTGCGTTGTCAGACCGACTATGTAAAACATGATCACAAACGAAACTCCGATGATCAGGGCAAAGATCATCCACCTGCCCGGGTTTTCAAAGAATACATGCATATCGGAATACCCAAGGGTAAATCCGAGAACAAATGCAACGAAATAATTGATGATGATGGCACTGAAGGTATTCAATCCCCTTTTATCCAGTAACTTAAACAGGACCAGGATGGTTGTCGAACAAAGAATACTAAGGACTAGGTAATGCATGGAACGAAGGTCAGAAGTATTGACAAAAATAAAATAAATGTTTTAATACGGGAAATCGTTCTCCGAAGGTGTTTTCTATACATACAATATGTCTGGCACTTCATCTATAACTAGCAACTTGAGTTAATTAATCGTTAATATTTTTTTATTGTTAAAACGAAAAACGCCCATCTAAAAGGGCGTTTTGACTATTTACGTTTGCCGTTTGCCGACACGGGTTTCCTAATCCTGCCTACCCTCCTGAAGTGAGTAATCCGGACGGCAGGCATACATCGACTAACGATTTTAGATCTTTTCCGTTTCCACAATTTTTGCCATGATGTCGGCATAGGGGATCACCAGGTATTTCTTTCCTTCAAATTCCGTTTCTGTTCCTGAAAAATCCTTAAAAAACACCATATCACCTACCGCTATTTCAACATTTTCAATGGTGCTGAGTGCAACCACACGGGCAAATTTGGGTTTTTCTTTTGCCGAATCCGGAATGATGATTCCACCGGCAGTCTTCTGTTCTGTTGGCTCATCGGTTATGTCCAGCAAAACGTTCTGATTTACGGGTTGTAGTTCTTTCATTTTTTGTTATGTTTTATGATTTACTAATTTTCTATACCCAACAATTTGTTGATCCTTCCCCTGTCAAATCCCACAACGATCTGTCCATCGATTTCTGTTTGCGGTACACCCTGCTGTCCGCTCCTGCGAACCAATTCTTCTGCTATACGCTGATCCCTTGAAACATCGACATCCCGGAATGGGATGCCGTGCTTCCTGAGGTGGGTTTTCAGGGTCGCACACCATGAACAGGAGGGTGTGGAATAGACAACAACATTCTTCCTGGTGTCAGAACCGGGTCCATGGTGCCGGGGAACCAGGCTTTCAAAAACCGATTTGAAATAGTTACTGTCATGACACCCCTTGATGGTATTTACCATTTTCCCGCCCTCAAAAATAAGCAGGGTGGGTACGGAGGTGATAGCATACCGTTCATGAACATCCTTTACATTGGAAACATCTACCATAAACAGGCACAGATCGTTAATCTCCTTACCTGCTGTTGTGATATTGTTTATTGCACACTCGCTTATTTCCGACCCTTCCTTATACAATAAAACGAATGATTTCTCTACTGCCCGTACCTCTTTTAGCAATTGATCGTGTGACGTAACTTTTTTGAATTCCATTGAATGAATTGTCTTCTTTCTAACAATACATAAAAATTTGTCACCTCACTTTCATATTTCATGCCAAACAATCTCCATGCAATTGTTGTCATAAAAACCGGTAGCATTGCGTCAGGATGAATGACAAAATGCCAGAAAAGAACGTTAATGGTTATTTGTTATAAGTTAAAGCGAATACCTGCCAAACCGTTTTTTTGCCTGGTCCAGGATCCTGGCAGTTGCGATTACACCTCGTCGCCCGACTTCAGCTCGGGCGACGAATTTTTGCCCATACTTCTTCTGCTTTTTAACTTCAAAGAAATCTCATGGGTAATGGAATGCAGCAGGTGGATATCATCATCTTCAAGCAATGCAACCCGTTCCATGATCCTGTTGAGGAGGGTTTTGTTCTCACCGATCGCTGTCTGATCCAGGATTTCAATGATTCGTTGCCTCAGTGAAAGATAGGATTCGGGATCGGGTGGGGTGGGAGGAGTATCATCTTCCGGTGTGCCATATCCGGAGGCAATGTATGCATAGATCATGACTGCCTGGGACAGATTCAGTGAAGGATAGGGTGCATCCATGGGAATGGATGTAACCAGGTCGCACAGTGAGATCTCATCATTAGTCAGCCCCGACTCTTCTCTTCCGAATACCAGGGCAATTGTCTCTATTGTATTTCCTTTCTTTTCCAGGAGTTCGGGTATTTGTTGAGCGGGATAGCAATCCTGCTTTGCGGATCGTTTTTTCGCTGTTGTTCCGATGACAAAATCAAGGTCCTGTATGGCTTCTTTCAGCGAGCGATAAACGCTGGCGTTCTGAAGAACCGTTTGCGATCCATGGGCGAGCATCATCGCCTTTTCATTCAGGTAATCGCATGGATTGACCAGTCTCAGGTCACGAAACCCCATAGTGTTCATGGCACGTGCACTGGCCCCAATGTTTTCCGGGACAGCCGGTTCTACCAGTGTGAAGGAAATATTCATTGGTTATTGTTTAGTAAGTATAATTGCTACTGGTCTATTCTATTCACCGGGTGACTCTGAGTCACCCGGTGAATAACACATTCTTTAATGATACGAAAGAATCGTTATCACCTGCAGATCCCTGTCCCTGTCTTTGCACCTGCAAAGGATTTGCCCGTTTTTATCAAAAGCCACGCTTTGTCCGCCATATACCAAACCACTCCATGGTCCATGGGTGATTTCTCCCACCAGGTCGGTTCCAATCACCGGACATCCGATTATTTCAGCACTGTTCTGTACGGTTTTGCTCAGTTCCTTCCCGTGATCGGGCCACCGGTTTTCTTCAGCTGCCCAGCCGTATGGAATGAGAACAATATCCGGTTTTTGATGGTTCATTCTCAAAAGGATTTCCTCCTTAAAAGAATCGGCACAGATCAACAAACCGATCCTTCCGAATTCCGTATCAACTGTCTTCACATCAGATCCTGTAGTATAAGGAGGGTCCATCAGGTGAGTAAGGATATTGATTTTCCGGTGTTTTAGTAAGATAATCCCATTTTTATCGATAAGAATGACTGCATCAAATAGTGTATTGCCCTCTTTCTCTGCTAATCCAATGGAGATATACAATCCATATTTCATTGCAAGGGAGCACAACCTGTCGGAATCCTCACCCGGTATAGGGAAGGCCCTTTGATGGGCTTCCGGATTCACCCAGCCCAGGAGAGATGTTTCCGGAAAGCAAACGATACCTGCTCCTTTTTTACTTGCTTCAATCAGGGCATTCTCAATCCGTATGAAGTTACCCGATCGATCACCATCAAGGCAGAATATCTGGGCAATGGCAATCGTAACCTCTTGCTCCTGGGCGAAAAGGGATATCCCCCCTAATACGCCGAGAATAACAACCAATGACCTGTATAAAAGGAATCTTCTGAGATTCATTATCCTCTTGTTAAAGTTTGAGTTGTAAATATATAAAAGTAGTATATTTACAATACTAACAGTATCGATGATGCAACTGAATATTGATGAAAAGGACCTGAAGAAATTTATTGTCGTTGGAGACCGGGTGTTAATTAAGCCTAAATCTCCACAACAGAAAACCAAATCAGGATTATATCTTCCACCGGGTGTGCAGGAAAAAGAGAAGATACAGTCGGGTTATGTATTAAAGGTTGGTCCGGGCTATCCCATTCCTGCTATCAGTGATGAGGATGAGCCATGGAAGGATAAAAGCAATGAATTAAAATATGTTCCCTTGCAGCCCAGGGAAGGGGATGTGGCGGTGTATATCCAGAGCAGTGGCTTCGAGATAGAATTCAAGAATGAGAAATACGTAATAGTACCCCATTCTGCCATCCTTCTCCTGATCAGGGATGATGGACTTTTTGAATGAACGAACAACATTCTCCATAGCTCCAAGGAGTCCCGGGAGAGTCCTTCGGGATTGAGTACAGTGGTGTAAACCTTTGATTAAAAGGTAATGAATTGATATTATTTGAATTCTTTATTAATCTGCACCGACTCTTATGATTTTCACTCAGGCACGATAATAACCCAATAACATTCTTTCTTTGTTAAATAATGTTAAATGAAAACGTTGCGGTTTTACCATCAGCAATTTTTTTTATTTTTGCACAGCATTTGCCGGAAACAGGAAGCATTCGGGACCTCTTCCCGGATCTTTCAAGTTGCCGCACGGGATAATTCCAGCAAAACGGGTTACTTATGGACATAAAAATTGAAAACCTTACAAAAAAGTATGGTGTACAGCGAGCTGTTGACAACATCTCATTTGAGGTTAAGACAGGTGAAATTCTTGGATTTCTTGGTCCGAATGGTGCGGGAAAAACCACGACCATGAAAATGATTACCAATTTTATTACCCCAGGTGAAGGAGTAATAACCATTGGTGGCAAATTGTTGGCGGATCATGCAGATGAATTGAAGAAGCACATTGGCTATTTGCCGGAAAACAATCCCCTGTACCAGGAGATGACAGTGATCGATTACCTGCGATTCTGCGGAGCGCTACAGGGTATTGAAAAGAAGAACCTGGATGACAGAATCCGTGAAATGATTCACACCTGTGGTGTGACTGCCGAGAAACACAAGAAAATCGGTGAGTTGTCGAAGGGTTATAAACAACGGGTGGGACTGGCACAGGCGATGATTCATGATCCGGATATCTTGATCATGGATGAGCCGACTTCAGGACTTGATCCGAACCAGATTGTTGAGATAAGGAAACTGATCCGGGAACTGGGGAGTGAAAAGACGGTTATTCTCAGTACGCATATTCTTCCTGAGGTTGAAGCCACCTGTGATCGTATCCTGATCATACACAATGGTAAAATCGTTGCCGACGGATCATCCGACAGCCTGCGTAAACAAGCACAGGGACAGGAGATGTTAAAGGTCAGGATTGAAGATGGTGATGCCAACACGATCTTTTCGGAATTGCAAAAGCTACCCTCTGTATCGGTGGTGGATTTTCTGGAGAGAACCCAGAACTTCTTCCAGGTGCAGAGCCATCCTGAACACTCCTCCAAAAGGGATGTTTTTAACCTCTGCGTTAAGAAAAACTGGGTCATCACCGAAATGATCCCCCTGGAGACAAAACTGGAAGATATTTTCAGGGAATTAACCATGAATTAAACGACTTGATATATGAAATCGGTATGGATTATTACACGACGTGAACTGGGATCTTTTTTTGATTCCCTGATCGCTTATGTCATGTTGCTATTGTTTCTCGGATTCAGCGGGCTATTTACCTGGCTTGTCGGATCCGATGTATTTTTAGTTGGTCAGGCAAGCCTCCGTTCATTTTTTGGGATTGCCTACTGGACACTTTTCTTTTTTGCACCTGCATTAACCATGCGCTTACTGGCAG
>Ga0315550_1000633_pt1 | contig 21654 bp, 27 predicted proteins | sample SalMarSW160190MG_2_FD_203100 | JGI IMG/M metagenome (GOLD analysis project Ga0315550, IMG submission 203100) | Salt marsh sediment microbial communities from the Plum Island Ecosystem LTER, Massachusetts, United States - Salt Marsh Sediment SW1601-90 ... | reverse complement strand
ATTATTTTAAGGGGGAAATGTCCGTTATGGATGAACTTATTAACCCCCCTTAAACAACCACAATATCATTGGCATAACTTCTTCATTCTTCAACTTTTTAATTTCTTTCATTAAATCTTCAAAACTTCTAAAGAATGCCAACCTGTAAGAAAAGTTTTCCCGCTTTTCTTTAAGCTGGGGAAATTCATCAACAATTGTTTATATTTTATAAACAGCGTTGGTAAGATGTCATTACAAAGAATCCCTTAATTATGCCATAAAATACGCACGCCCGCGCCGGGATTCGAACCCGGATTGTAGCCGTTCTGTTGGGTTTATTATTTTTTTAGCTCTATTAGTTCTTTTCTTTAGAGCTTTCTTTTCTTTCTAAGAAAAGAAACTCAACGACAGGGCTAAGTGCTAGCCATTACACCACGCGAGCAGTTTAGTGCATTACAGCTTAAGAAAGAAATAATCTTTTGATTTATAAAGGTTGCTTTTTGTTTGATTTCTATCCCTTATTAACAATCTCGCCCTCGTTTGTAACTTTTTTTCTTGCTGTTGCATCTCTCAATTTCTTTTGGAGAGTGGCATCTTTTGCTACATGTAAACCAAATTCCCCATTAGTAAAAACTTGAACATTTCCAACATCTAATAATGACAATAAACCTTTTTGATTATGAGTGGGAACATAGATAGAAAATATCCCTAGTATATTTCCTTCTCTTGGATTTTTAGAATAATCTTCAGCCCCACTTATTCCATAAGGAGTGTTAGCGAGTATGCTCTGGATGTGAGTGCCAACTGCTTTTAAACGCCGGTCAAAATCAGTGAAATTGACATAAGAGGTGTAGGGTGCGGTTTCTCTGCAGATTGTTCTAATTTTCCATCCCCTTTCCTCTGCTATTTGCTGAGATGATTTTGCCATATTTAAGTAAATCTTGATTATTTTTAAGGATTTATGTGATTAACTGCTACTTTTTAAAAATGTTTTTTTAAGATTACATTTTTAAACTTTGTCTTATTCTTATTTTAGTAAAAATTGGCGAAAAATTAAAAATGAAAGGAAAAAAGGGCCAGATTTTGTTGACAATCATCCTAATAGTCTTATTAGGAACATTTCTTTTTCTGGCATATATGCTCTACCAGAACCTGCCTGGTGAACCTAAGAGTCTTATTGCAGCTTTTGAGCAGCCTGAATTAGAAACAGGAAATTTGTCTTATGAGGTAAAGCAGTTTTACCCTAATATGAAATTCAACCATAACAGCATTTCTTATAAAATAAATTCTGATTGCGATAGTGAGAAAAGAGCAAGGATGATAGCTGCTTTTAATGAACTAGAGGATAAGGTGAGCGCGATTAGTTTTTATGAATCTAATAATCCAGATATAGAAGTTAGTTGTTCTGCAGAAGAAGGAGATTCTGTGGGAAGGGACTTTTTTATAGCTGGAGAAGGGGGTGCAAAAGAGATTATTCAAACTAAAAGGTATAATGTGATTACAAACGGGGTTGTTCTTTTGTATGATAATCCTTCTAATGCTATTCAGTGCAGCTGGCCAAATTTAGAATTACATGAACTTTTGCATGTTTTTGGTTTTGAACATTCAAGTGATGAAAACAGCTTAATGTATCCTTATTTGGAGTCTTGCAGCCAAAAATTAGACGAGTCTATAATCCAAGACTTAGAAGAGCTTTATTCACAGGAAAATCTTGCAGATTTGTATTTTGCACATGTTAAGGCAATTAAAAAAGGGATTTATTTAGATTTTAATGTTACTGTCAGAAATTCAGGGGTTATTGATGCAGAGGGTGTTGTTTTAAGTGTTTATGATGATAAAGAAAGGATAGAAGACTTTGATTTAAGGGATATTTCTTTTGGAGGTGGAATGAACTTTCAGGTGTTTAATATAAAGCTTAAAAACAGAAATTCTGATAATATTGAGATTGTGATTGACCCACTTAATGCTATCAAAGAGCTTGATGAAGGAAATAATGTTGCAAAACTGGAATTTGCGTAGTTTTTACCCTAATTTATTAAAAAATTTAGGAATAAAAAAATAAAATTAAAATAATTAAGAATAAGGGTATAAGAAGACTTAATCTGTAGTTAGAGGGGAATAAGTATCCATCCATTAAACCCCAGAATTCCCTCCAAAAACTAATCATTATAAAGCTAGTTAATAGGAAAAAAGCAAATCTTTTTAGTTTTTTAAGTTCCATATATAAGTAAACATAATAATTATAAATTTTACTAGAATACTATATAATTAAAAATAAAAAAGAAATAGATAAAAATAAAAAAATAAAAATTTACCGAGCTTATTCCTCGTCTGCTTCATCAGTTGCTTCTTCATCTGCTTCATCAGTTGCTTCTTCAGTCTCTTCTTCAGGTTCTTCTTCAGTCTCTTCTTCAGTCTCTTCGTCTTCTTGCTCAGTTTCTTCCCCTGTTTCTTCATCTGCCATCTTATTTTTTCTCCTAAATTTAATAAATTTTAAAGCAAATAACAGTTTTTAAAGCTTTGGTTTTTAATTTACTGGAAAAAGGAGTAACATTCTATTTTGTATATATACATTTATTTAATATCCTTAATTTAGGGGTTCTAATCCACTTTTACTTCTTAAGTTCCTCTTTTTTGCCTAGTTCCTCAATTACAAGGTTTTCAAGTTTCCCTCTTAAATAAATTAATCTTTTTCTTTTTCTATCCTCTTGGTTTTCAGATTCTTTATCTAATTTTTTAGTTATGCTTGGAGTTTCTAAATCCTTTAAAAAAATTTCAATAACTGGCTCCTTTAAATCTTCTGTAGGTAGCTTAGATATCAATTCTCTTATCAGGTATCTTGTATCTCCTGTTTCAGAGGTATATTTGGCTGTACAAAGATATCGTTTTGGATTTCTTAATTGTGGCTGATATTTTTTTGCTTCTGCGGTTGCTTTCTTTTTGCGACGAAAGCTTGGCATAGCATAGTAGTATAATAAAGATAAGAAATTATTTATATTTACTCAATAGTGAGAAAACAATGAAAATGCATCTAGATTATACAAATCTTTAAAAAGAATTTAAGAGTTATAAGATAAAATGCCAAGTAATGAATTTTATGATTGTGTAATTATGGGTTCAGCACTTGTTAGTGCTGGAGCTCTTGTTTTTGCTGCAATGTATCTCGGAAGTATAAATACTTCTATACAGAAGGGTTATAAAAAATTTAGCGATTTAACAAAATCTTTAGATAATTTAAGACAGGACCTTAGCGATTTAACAAAATCTTTAGATAATTTGAGACATGACTTAAGGGAGATACATGGATTAGAAGATAAAGCAGTTGAGTGAATTTTTCTCCTCCAAATTTTGTAGAAACTATGAAGTAGTTAATAAGGCACAGATTTATAAATGAATAGATATATCCATAATGATGGCAGATATAAAGCGGGCATATGGCAGGATTTATGAAATTTACCTAGTTGAGGGAGAGAAGAATAATCCTGTTTTAGGAAAGCCTAGTTTTGGATTTTCCCCTACTCCAGAACAGGCTGGAGGCGGCGGACCAGTTATCTTAAGAGAGCTTCATGATAATGAAACTATTTTTCAAGAAGATACATTAGAAGAATTTGCTGCTAGAATGAAGAATTATCAATTTAATAACTTAACAAATTTGTCAGATGAAAAAATTTTAACTAATGATGGCAGGTCAGAGCTACATAAACCTGTAAGTGATTCAAATCTGGAAAAATTAGCCTTACTATTAAAGAGATAACTATTCTTCTTAAATTTATTTGGCTAATACTTAATTTTATAATTAATTCTAAAAAAGAAAATCCCAGCACCCGGGTTCGAACCGGGGATCTTCCGGGTTCTGCGTTGGCTTTTGGGGCTTCATATTATCCTAATGGAAAAATCCACCTTAGCATTGAATGCTACAGCCGGACGCTCTACCACTAAGCTATGCTGGGATTTATATGCATGTAAAACAGCATATTTAAAGATTTTGTAAGGGTTGATAATATTTATATATCCAGGGTTATTTAATGTTTTACTATGATGGGAAATTCAGGTTTAACAAAAAAATTATCAATCATCATTACTTTAGGTTTTTTAGGTATTGGTAGTGTGTTTATAGGAAGGAAGATCTATAATGGATTTATTTACAACAGATTTTATTCTCTGACAATGAAACAGGCAAATACAGATAAGTGCGGACTTGTTCCAAATACACAGGAAATGGCTTTGCTTTACCAGAAAATCAATAAACCATTTAATCCTAAAAATCCAGAAAAACTCACTATACTTGAAATGAGGGATTATTTAAAAGGAGAAAGAATAAAAGTTAATAAGTATGGCTGTGTAATTAATGACTAGAATGCAATAATATTTATAAAGATTAAGCTTTACTAAAAATGATGGATGGTCCACAGCAGAGAGAAGATTTACAAAAGGAAAATGCTTTGTATTTCATGGTTATAAGATTATTCTTGCCTAAGAGTAAAGGCACTACTTTAAATATTGAAGGAATGAAACAAGCTTTAGGTATAAGGAGTCCAAGATTACCAGGAAGTTCGCAAGTGAAACTGCGCAGGATAGAGTTAGCAAAAGATCTTGAAACTGTACTTCATGCATTAACAAAAAAAGACAATGTTTTAATGGAAAGGGGCGGGCTTTATGCATTAAAAGATGATAGATTATGGAACAGAGATTCTATGCTTCCTGGAAATCAGTTTTATACATCTAAAAAATATTTCCCTCCTGTTAAAAAAGAAGATGATAAAGAAAATACTAGATCTGTAAAAACAACCCCAGTTTATGGAAGTAGCTGGATGACTTAGTTGAGTTTTAAGTTAACTAATTTTCGACTTTCTTGATTTTTTTTGGCTCGCTTATAAAGAAAACCCTATTGCTTTGAGTCTCCTTAATCTTCCCTTCTTTTTCATAAATAGCTTTTGATGGCGGAAGTTCAAATTTTCCAAGAACCCCTATTTTTGAGTATACAATATATGAAAGTAAGCGGTCTTCCCCTTCATCCAGGCTTTCTATATTCCACTCTATTCTCCTGTTTTTTTCATCAACCCTGTCAGGAGCTATTGTTCCGTATCTTTCATAAAGTTTGACTATTGGAGGAAGTTTGTCTATGACATTTATTTTCTCAACAAATCTCTTTGCTTTGACGCTTACACTGACTTTTAGAGCAAACTCTCCCCCTTTTGTCTTTACAAAATTGATTTTTTTCTTTAATATTATGTCAGAGGTAAGGTAGATTTGATACAAAATCACAAGTGCTACAATAGCTATGATAACCAGTATTGGAATAAGCCAGTTGGTTCTTGTAACTACTTTTAAAGATTCGTTTGGCCTTAGTTCTTGTTGCCATGTATATAATACTTTAAATCCCTGTCTTTCTATTTTATTGGGCTGAATACTAAGAGTTGTGAATAACCTAGAGAATATGCCTTTTTCCATTGTTATTTCTGCAACTGCTGCTGTGTTCCCTTCGTTTTTCTTTTCTATCTCTTCTCTTATTATAAAAAAACCTTCTTTTAATTCAGTTTTTGATAAACCAGATTGTTCTAAAAATTTTATTGTAGATCCTAAGGTTTCCTCAACTCCATTAACCTTTATACTGGCATCTAATATATAAGGTCCTGCCATTAGTGCCTTGAGTTTTTCTCTATTCAAAGGCTGGGTGAAAGATTTTTTCTCAAGACTGCTTAATGAGAAATTTTCACTGAAACTGAAAAAAACAGAGGAGAATTCTGCTTCAATATTCTCAAAATTAAAATTCTCTTTATTCTCTATATGAATTATTGCCTGTTCGCTTTCTGGATCTATATTATCTGCTGAGAGTTGTAGAGCATCTTTTAGATTAACAATCTTCATTGTTAATCTCTCCTCTTGTATTCCAGTATTGGCTCCTTTTATTTTATAAACAAAAGTGAAATAACCTGGATTTTTCTTCACACTTTCTCCTGCTATGACTTTTACATTTATTTTTTTTGTTTCTCCAGTTTCGAGGTTAAATGAACTTTTTGGGAATATGTCCACCCCAACTAAAGAATAAATTTCAAAGCCATCACTCTGACCTAAGTTCTTTATTGTGAAGCTAAATAAGGCAGGAGTATCTAATTCTACTATAACTACATCATTTATTGCTTTTTCTTCTATCTCAAGATTTATTGCAGAAGCCAAACTTACAAGGGTTAAGAGGGCAACAAGCAAAATCACTCCTTTTGATTTCATTAAAAAAACAGGTTTAGATTGTATTTAAATATTTTTCTTTTCTTTAATATGTTTTAGAGGATATAAGATTCTAAAATTAGAATAATATGGTTAATCTCTTGGGGGTTGCTTTCCTTCTATTGTTACAAAAGACTTCATTTGAGCAATGACTTCGTCCACTTCTTCCAAGATTTTGTCTTCATAATCAGTTATTCTGCCTTTTATAATATACCTGTCATACAAACCTCTAAGAAATTTTATAAAAGCAGTATTTTCCCATCTATGTTCATAATCTTTCTCAAGTATAGCTGAGAATTTAATTTCTAAGTAGCCTTTATTCATTTTCATTTTGACCCCTTCTTTTTGGACTTCAGTTTCAGTCATTCCAAGAATAAGCCAGTCAGCTTTAATTACAAACCTGAAATAATCAGATATTTTTCTTTTAGCTTCCCAGTGTATTTCAATCTCTTTTCCATCTGCCTTAATTTTTTCAGAATAACCCTTTTCTTTTATTTTGTATCCTTTATCAGTAAACCATTCATAGAGAAAATTATAAGTTTGTTTAAAATCCCAAATTCCAGTATATTTTGTTTTTCCTGAAAAGATTTTGTCTTTTTCTGCCATTTTGTCCCTTTTTTTACTTATTATAAGAGAAATAGAGTATTTAAATTTTTTTGCAATGTTTTTACATTGCGTCTTTGCAAGCCTCGCAAATCATTCTGCTGTCTACTTTATAGATTATACCAAAGTTGCCACACTCTTCACATAATCCTTCTTTAAAACTCTCTCCTGCTTTTCTTCTTTTTAGTTTTTCGCTTTGTTCTCTTATCTGCATGATTTCAGCAGCTGTTTCAAACAAGCCCGGTTCTATTCTTAAAATATCCTTTAATGTCAAGAAACCAATTACATTTTTGTTTATAGTAACTGGCAACCATCTGTATTTTGTTTTCTTCATTTTCTGTAATGCCTGATATAAATCAGCAGATGGCTTTATAGTGACAAGTTTTTTTGGAGCTATTGCAGATGCTTTAATTTTGTTTAGTTCTTTTCTTGATTTTTTTGTCATCACCCAGATTATATCTCCTTCGGTTATGATGCCTTTTAGTTTGTTGTCCTCTTCTAACAGAAGCGAGCCGACTCTTTTTTTTACCATTTTCTTTGCACAATCAAGCAGAGAGGTATCTGGCTTAACAGAAATAAAATTTCTCGTCATAATGTCGCCGACTTTAACTCCGATTTTCATGCAAACAAAAGACAGAAAGGGTTTATAAATTTTTATATAATCTTAGGTAACTTCAGAGTTAAAACTGCACAATTACTCTTGTGGGCTCTTAAGATTCTCAAACAGAATTGGTTCAACATCTGCAATTTCTTTTTTTGTTATTAATCCAAGAAATTCTTTTTTGTTTTTAACGACGACAAAATCTACTTCTCTTTCTTTCATTAAAAGCAGAGTTTTATAGACATCTGAATTTGGACTTACTGTTGCAAAATTTTTTTTGATTTTTATTTTTTCTACTTTTGCATCTTTATCTCTTCCGTACAAAAATCCTCTTAATAAATCATCATGCCCTAAAACACCAGAAAAATTTCCGTTTTTCATAATAAGGCATGCCCCATGCTCTTTGTTCAGTTTTTTGACACATTTCATTAAAGGCAGAGAAGAATCTATTATCGGAAATCTTCTATCCATAATCTCTTTTGCTAAAATGCCTGTTTTTATATGGTGCATCTTATTTTACTTTTATTTTAGTTGCAGATTAAAAATTAGCTAATCCCTATTTAAAAGCCAAGCTAAATTCATGAGCCCTCTTTTTTCTTGGCTTCTTTTTATTCTATTGTAAATATAAAAACAGCGAGGATGTATGCCCCACCTCTCTTCAGATGGCTGAGCCAGACCCCGCTGTAAAAAAAAGAGTGAAAATATATACTTATAGTTTCTCGATATATGATATATAAGATATATATCTTAGAAAATTATTTAAACTAAAAAAACTTATTTTGTATATACTCATATATATTATATGAAGTATATATTATAGAATAATAACCCTTTAAAAAGGGTTTTAACCTCTATTTCAGAAGTGGATAAGGGTAGATTAAGGGAAAAATGGACCAGAGAAAATTAATCAAATTAGGAAATTCAAGTTTTGCAATAGCTTTGCCTAAACAGTGGGTTGATAAATCTGGATTAAAAAAAGGCGATGATGTGTTCCTTGAGGAAAATTCCAATGGTGAGATAATGTTGTGGTCTAAACTTAAAAAAATTTCTGATGAAAAGCTAAAAGAAATAGATACAGAAGAAGATAGCTCTAAAATAAGGAAAGGGATTATTGCAGCCTATATAAATGGTTTTACAAAAATAAAACTTAAAACAATAAAAGATAAGAAAAAGAAAAAAGAACTTAAAGAATTTCTCAATGAGCTATTAGGGTTTGAGATAATTGAAGAAAATGAGCAGGGAATAGTATCTAAGGATTTTTTTGATATAAGCGAGGCAAAAATCAACAATTTTATTAAAAGAATGGATAATAATCTCAGAGAAAGTTTTGAAACCTTTCTTGCTGCAATGAAAGCTGGGCAGCTTAGAAAATCAGCATTATTGGAGATTTCTAAAGCTGATGTTGATACAACAAGATTCCATATGCTCATTTCTCGACTTTTTTTCAGGGGGATAAATAATCCTTCTGTTTTGAACGCACTAAAAAAAGATTCTTTTGAATTTCTAAATGATTGGTTGATTTCACAGAATTTAGAACATATTGGAGATATATTAAAGGAGTCTGCATCATTATTTTTCAAACTAAAAATCAATAAAGAAAAAATGAAGGATTTATCAAATACTTTTTCTGAAATATTTAAGTGCTATGAGATCTCTGTAGAGACTGTCACTGACAGAAACAGAGAAAGAGCAATTCTTTGTGCAGTAAAAGGGAAGGAAATAATAAAAACTTGTGATGTTCTTGCTCAAGATAAAAATAGTTCTGTTGCAAAATTAGCTATTAAATTTAAAGAACTTGAAACTTCAATTTATCAAAATTTAAAAATAATTATATACATACGAGAAAATGACTAAACCAATCTCAAGCACAGATGAAGAAAACCCTAGGAGCCATTCTAAGATTAGTGACTCTTATTCAAATAATCATAAAAATGATACTATAGAAAGGAAGATAGGTTTTTTGTTGTTTGATATAGTGAAAGCTTTGGCGGGTGAAAAAGAAGATTTAGATATACAAACATATGGTATTGAAGCAGTAAGGAGTGGTTGGTCTGTTGGAAAATTTTATAGGGTTAATGCAGTATATTATCAAGGAGGTTATTCTCCAGACAAGGAAGGAAAGAATATAGGGTTTTTCATCAAATGTTTTAATACCTTAGATAATGAAAACTTTAGCTCTGGCTTACCTCCTCGTGATTTAGAGTATCAGTTATATAAGATTATGGAAAATAGCTCTGTTGTTCCCCGGGCTTTTGTTTTTGAAGGATTAGAAAACGCTCTGGTATTAGAGCATGCCGGAAGAATCAGTGCTGAAGATAAGTTATCTTCTTTGAGAGGAGAAGCAAAATCCATCTTAGAAGAGAAGATTTTAAAGAGGATTGCAAGGTTTAATTCGTTTGCGCACCAACAAGCTGCCAGTATCTCTGACAATGAAGTGATAAAAGAGTGGGTTAAAATTAAAAGACCAACAGCTGAAGATGCTGTTAGATATTTTAGAGAGTATCTAAAAGTAAAAGAATTAGAAGAAGACGCAAGGAAGATAAACAAATTTGAAGAGAATTATAAGGTTTTTGAAAAAATGTATGGTGAAAATGGAGACCAACTTATACACGGGGATTTAAGAGGTCAAAATATTGTTGGGCCAGAAAGGGAAGAATGGACAGAAGACAACATAAAGATTGTTGATTTAGGAAGTATGGTCAGAGGAGACCCTTTATATAGTGTTGCACAATTTGTTACTTCTCCTGGTTCAAAAGCCAGTAGCAAAAGGTGGGATGACAGATTAATGTTTTATAAGGGCGCTGAAGCAAATGCTCTTTGTGGTGTTTCTGGAATAAAGAGCGTAAGATTCAGAACAGAAGAAATACAAAGAGCAAAGAGAAGATTTTATGTTGCAACAATCCATTCTGCAATAAGGGGACTTTTAAAAATGGCTAAACTAAAATCAAAATCTCCTGAGGATTATAATAGGATTATGAGTGAAAGAAACGTTCTTGAAACACATGATGAAGATATGTTTAATAACATTAGAACTGCTTTACGTCAGATAGCAAGAAGGCATGATAAATTTGGTCTAAGTGGAGATGACTACAAGCAAGTTTTATGTTTAGAAAAGGCAGTTGATAGTTATAATCCTTCAACAGCATAATTATTCTCTACCACAACAATCTTTAAAAATAAGATGTAATGAGATATTCTATCTAAAGAAAAATGTCTGAAAAACAACCTATATTTATTTTACCTGAAAATGTCCAGAGAATGATGGGCAAGGATGCTCAGAGGAATAATATTATGGCAGCGAGGCTAGTGGCAGATGCTGTTAAAACCACTCTTGGGCCTAAGGGAATGGATAAGATGTTGGTTGATTCTACAGGAAACATTATAGTAACAAATGATGGTGTTACAATACTTGAAGAAATGGAAATAGAGCATCCTGCTGCAAAAATGATGGTTGAAATTGCCAAAACACAGGAGGAGGAGGTTGGGGATGGCACTACTACTGCTGTGATGCTTGCTGGCAAGCTTCTTGAAAATGCAGAGAAACTATTAGACAGTAAGATACATCCTACTGTTATAACAAGAGGCTATAGGCTAGCTGCAGAAAAAACCCAGGAAATTTTAAAAGAACTTGCTGTTGGCATAGCCCCAGAACAAGATGACGCACTAAGACATATAGCAATGACAGCAATGACAGGAAAAGGAGCTGAAACTGTCAAGGAAAAATTCTCAGATATTATTGTTAAAGGTGTAAAGCAGATAAATGAAAATGGAAAGATTGATTTAGGAAATATTAAAATAGAAAAAATCAAAGGTTCTGGACTAGGAGATACAGAGCTTGTTTCAGGCATTGTCATAGATAAAGAGAGAGTTTCAGTAGATATGCCTGCAAGAGTGGAAAATGCTAAGATAGCTTTATTAGATGCTGCATTAGAAATAAAAGGCCCTGAAACAGATACAAAAATTTCTGTTACATCCCCTGAACAGTTGCAGGGATTTGTAGAGCAGGAAGAAAGAATTTTAAAAGAGATGGCAGAAAAGATTAAAGCAGCAGGAGCTAATGTTATTTTTTGCCAGAAAGGAATTGATGATATTGCCCAGTATTATTTGTCAAAATCAGGGATTTATGCCTGTAGGAGAGTGGCTAAAAGTGATATTGAAAAGCTGGCTCGTGCTACTGGTGGGAAGATTATAAGCAATCTTAATGAATTAACATCAGGGCAGCTTGGAAATGCACAAGTTGTAGAGGAGGTAAAAAAAGGAGAAGAAGCCTTTACTTATGTTAAAGGATGCCAAAATCCTAGAGCCTTAACAGTTTTAATCCATGGCGGAACAGAACATGTTTTAGATGAAATAGAGAGAGCAATTAAAGATGGTTTAGGAGATGTTGCTTCTGCCTTAAGAGAAGGGAAGATTGTCGCAGGAGCTGGAGCAGTAGAAATAGAGTTAGCTAAAAGATTAAGAGAGTATAGCAAGACATTGGGAGGGAGAGAACAATTGGCTGTAGAAGAATTTGCTTCTGCTCTTGAATTTATTCCGCTTACTCTTGCAGAAAATGCAGGGCTTGATCCAATAGATATCTTAACAGAATTAAAAGCAGCTCATGAAAATAACAAATATGCAGGAATAAACATCTTCACAGGAAAAGTAGAGGATGTGTTGAGGGCGGGAATTATTGAGCCACTTAAGATTAAAAGCCAGGCAGTTGATTCTGCAAGTGAGGTAGCTATGATGATTTTAAGGATTGACGATGTTCTTGCTTCAGGAAAGTCAGGAGGAGGAATGCCTCCAGCAGGAATGGGCATGCCTCCAGGAATGGGCGATTACTAGAAAAAAGATTTATTTCTTAAAATTAACTTTTGGAGTGTCATAAAACTTAGATATTAGAAATATAGATGCCCCAACTACTACAAGTGTTATTGGAATTGCGAGCTGAATCATCACTTTAATAAAAAGAGGGGAGGTGATTAACAGGGCAAAGCCAATTAATATTACTGAGATGCCTATGACTCTGCATATATTTCCTTCTCTGTTAAATCCTATCCTACCTTTTGCTCTTTTTATTCTAAATTCTTCATAAAAAAAGAGAATCGCAGTTACAGGGACTGTGACAAATAAAGTGATTCTTAAAAGAAGAGATATAATAAAATAAATAAGGACGAATATTTCAACAATCATACTTTTGTTTATATCTCTCATATCTTCAACAAACTGCTGCCTCTTTGTCAAACCCTTTTTTTTCATGTTAAATAAAAGAAAATAGAATATTTAAACTTTATGAAAACCAAAATCAAGCTGCGCAAGCAACAGCAATATGTTTATCCACTGAACTATAATTTTTATTAGTTCCAGTTCCTTTAGGACGAAAGTGTCTTAAATAGCAAGGCTGGGTAAATTTTCTTTTAGAAGGAGTCAATCTTAGCAGAGAGTATCTTTGTTTTAATTGTAATTCAGGCCAGTTTTTATCAACATAAGGAATGGATTTATCTAATACTTCCATAAAGCAGGACCATTGAGAAGAGGTGAGAAGCTTAAATCCATAAAAATGATAAGAAGCTCCAGATGCAACAACTATTCCTTCTATTCCTACTTTATCAAGTGCTGGAATTACTCTGTCCCCAGGCCAACTGACGCCTTCCATATTCTCAAAATCTATCATAGGTATATGTCTCAAACCTTCTTTAGTCTCAACTCTTGAGGTTAAACCAATTGCTCTTGTTAAAGGCAAGCCTTTACAGAATTCTTCTAATTTAGAAGTTCTCCATGCTGCAGGAACTTTAGTTAGCTCCTTAATGGGTGATACTCTTAATTCATCATCTTCATACGGGCCCTTACCTACCCAGTGTTTAGGAATGAATTCTGCAAAAGTATAAGACTCTGCTCCAATATTTTCATGCACTAAATCTATTATTTGATTAGCTCTTTTATCAGCAACCTTAACTTCATATTCAGGATTTCTAATTATCCTTAAAAACTCGTTCATATTTTCCTTTTCCCAAATTTCAGAAAATAAGTCCCCTCCTCTGGATGTTTTTCTTCTTTTGAAAACAATCTTATAACCTAATTGTTCTAATTTTTTTTGTATGCCACATTGTTCATTGAGTTCATTAAATCTCCAATCATTAAAAACAAAGGCAAGATTATGATGGGGAAATAAAAATGCTGATTTGGTGTAGGGTTTATATTGTTCATATGTTTTAATTGTACGCTCAGGCCATCCTTTTAGGTATTCTCTAACACTTCCAATAAAGGTTTCATCAAGAATCATGAAATTAAATCTGTTCACAGGAAAAACATGAAGCTGGTATTTTGCAGGCAGGTTATTAAAAAAACCATCTACTTGTGTTGTAAGACTATCATTTGTTTCTTTAGCTAAGCTCTCAAATTCTTCAAAAGAAAAATTTCCTTCAACTAGTGTGCCTTCTGAACAAGACTTTAGATAATCTTCAATCATAAATAATTAAATGTTTGAGCATTTATAAGAATTTATTTATTGGATTAGTTATAAATTATTCTGCCTTAAACTTTGAAAAGTTGGGTCTATGGCTAATTGGTGAGGGATATGCTCATCAGAAAGCCTATTAATCATTTCTTGTATAACATCTCCGTAATATTTCAATGTCGCTGTGCTAGTATCATATTTGCCACTACCTATCTGGTGACCGTCTTGATAATTTAAATATGTACGGGCTAAACATCTTTCTTTAGTATCAAAAGTATAAGCATTCCACTCAATAATGTTTGCACTACCCGACTTTGATTTCCTCTTAAGAACAACTATTGTCGGAAGTATTTTTGAAGATAAGCTACAGTCTGTGTTTAAAGAGGGCTTAATTAGTTCAAGAAGAAGACTTCCTTTTTCTCCCAACTCTGCTCTAGATTTAAGATGAAAAATCTTAGCTGTTCCCTGCAGTAACTCTGTTTTACAACTGGAAATGTCTTTTACTTCAATATTTTCCATTTGAGAAAAAGCAGTAGGAGATATTTAAGTTTTATTGTTGTAAGATGTATAATTTATTTTTTAGATATAAATTATGCGCGGACCGGGATTCGAACCCAGGTCACCACGTTGGCAATATTAGTGAATTATTTTATATTTTTAGATATTAAGAATTTATAAGATTATAGTTTGTGTTATAAAGATATAAGGGGAGTATGGGACGTTGAAATTGGGAAAGATAACTTTTTAAAATCAATTATTTTGGGTTAGGTTTTTAAGCCTAATAAATTATTAGTAGTTATGAGAGTTGCATTATATAATCAGATGTTTGCTTTAAACGGAAGAAGTTTTTGGGCAAATCTAATTGGACATTGGGCAGTACATTATCAACCAAATCCAGAAAAGATATGGAAAAGAACAAATATACAAAAGACTATTGAAACTTTATCTAAATCAGAAGCTGACCTTATAGGGATTATAGAAGTTCTAGAAGGACAAGAAGAAAAATTAAAAACAAAATTAAGAAAGAGAGGTTATAATTACTTTTATTTAGGAAAAGGACACAAAACAAAATATAGTCATCTTAGGGTTCAGGAATTAGTAGCTTCAAAAGTTAAAGGAGAACAAAAAAATGCTCCAAAATGGCCTATGGAAGATAGGCTTGGTGGTGGGGGGGGTTTGTTCATGTTCATTATCCAAAAGATAAATTTCATTTATTATTAGCTCATTTAGGTTTAAGTTCTAGAAAATACCACTTAGAACAGATTCATTTTCTACAAGATTATATTAGAAAGTTAGAAGGAAGAATAATTCTTCTTGGAGATTTTAATATATCATACAAAACACTAAGACCTCATCTTGCGGAATTTAATTTAGTTTCAGAAGGAGTTAAAACTTGTTCAACAACCCCTGTTATGAAATGGTTTTATAATAAGGATGTAGACCATATACTTGTAAGAGGGTTTAAGCCAAGCAGGTCTGGAGTAATAGAAGGAGAATCAGACCATAAATTGATTTATGTTGATTTATCTAAAAAAACATAGTTCTACTAGGAATCAAACCTTTTTCTCAATAAAAATGCGCGGTGGGAGAATTGAACTCCCGTCTTAACCTTGGCAAGGTTATATTCTACCACTAAACTAACCACGCATAATGAAAGGAAATCAGGTAGATTTTTAAGTTTTTGTATAGATTTGAAAATATATTTTTAATGAGCCTAATGATTATAAATAGGAACTCTATGAAGACTATATGAAATGGGGAAATCTAGGCTCTCTTAAGTATAGGGAGGATTTAAATGCACTTTATGAACAAAAGCATGGGAAACGAGCTATTGCTTTTGTTGTTAAATACGGAGATCGAGCAATAAGAAACGGGCTGAAAATAATTGTTGAGGATATAACTACAAAGAGTGAGGGAGATGTTCATTTAGAAGCTTTTTTAGCACAATCTGAACGAATACAAAGGTTTATTAGAAAGCCTCCTGGTTTTTCTATAATTGTTTATCCAAGTAAAGGAGAAGTTGAAAAATATGAATTAACTAAAAAAGAGTTTTTTACTAACATACATAAAAACCCTGATCCTTTAATTGTTCAAGATATTAGGCAAAAAATTTATCTTCATCCTATAGTAACCGATGATGTTTTTTGGGTTCCTGGAAAAAAATGGGCCCCAAATATTGTTGAGGGGGCTATATTTTTCAAGAAAAACCCTTTTTTAAATTATGAAAATTATCCTGGATTTAAAGAGTTTGTTGATGAATGTATCAATAAAGAAAAAGAGATTTAAATAGATTTTTAAAGGTTGTTGTGTTAAGGGAAATATGACAGATAAAAATTCATTAGCAAGGAAGGTTCAGAAAGTAAAAGTTAGAAGAGTAATGCGGCCTGAGAATAGAAATTTTAATTGTAATTATATACTTTTAAAATCACTTTTTATGATTCTCAACAATAAACCAACAGGGCAGGAACATTATGATTCTCAAAATTCTAGAACACAAATGTATCATAAAGCTCAGACTGATTAAAACTTAAAGGATAGTAGGATTTAAAAATACTTCTGAATAATGATAAATATGGGCTTGTGGTCTAGTGGTTATGACATCTCCCTTACACGGAGAAGATCCAAGGTTCGATTCCTTGCAGGCCCATTATTTTTGTTATTTCCGGCGAGTAATTATAAGGGTAAGATTTAAATACTGATACTTTTTATCTTGAATATTAAAGATGGCTGAGGAAAATAAGAAACAAACAGAAGACGCTTTGGATAAAAGTATGCAGGAAGATTACCAGCCTAAAGGCAAGGATGCTGCTCCAAATGAGATTCCTGAGAATGTTAAAAAAGAGATGGAAAAAACCAGAGCAAAATTAGAGAATTTTAAAAAATCAATAATCAAAAAATATCCTTTTACTTTGGCTATAGGAATAATCCCCCCACAAGCAGCAGAGAAATTTGACGAAGAAAATGAGTTCACAGAAGAAGAGAAAAAAGAGAAGCCAATGCATCTTGTTATTATTGTTCCTGAAGAGAAGTTTAAGGAAATCAATAAAATCAAGCTGGAGCTTATAAAAGAAGCTAAGGATATGAAGCCTAAATTATGGTTGAATATCATGACTCCAGTTGATTTGTGGAACTTTTGTTTAGATGGCAAGTATGATATAGCAGAGGCTATAGGCATGGCTTTTCCCTTGTATGATAAAGGAATTTTAGGAGGGTTAAGAGTCGCACAAATACACAAGTCTTTAGTTTTAAGAAAATTTGAAAAATATGTAACAAGCTATGTTATTGCCGGAAGTTTAGTCAGAGGAGGTTCAAAAAAGACAAGTGATGTAGATGTTTTTATTGTCATAGATGACACTGATGTCAAAAGAATGCCCCGCTTGGAATTAAAAGAAAAGCTAAGGGCCATAATTTACAGTTATATTATGGAGGCTGGAGAGCTTGCTGGTGTTAAGAATAAACTAAATGTACAGGTTTATATTTTAACTGAATTCTGGGAGAGTGTTAAAGATGCTCATCCTGTTATGTTTACTTTTATCAGAGATGGTGTTCCTCTTTATGACAGAGGAACTTTTATGCCTTGGAAACTTCTTTTAAAAATGGGAAAGATTAAGCCAAGTCCAGAAGCAATTGATATGTTTATGTCTATGGGAGATAAATTAGGCGAGGCTGTAAAAAGAAAACTCCTTGATATAGTTATGGGAGATCTTTATTGGGGAGTATTGACTCCTAGCCAAGCATTATTAATGTTGTACGGATTACCCCCCCCAAATGTCCAAGAAACAGTCAAGGAAATGAAGAGAATCTTTTTAGATAAAGAAAAACTATTAGAGAAGAAATATATTGATATTTTAGAGACTATAACAATCAAGTATTACAAGGGATATGAGCATGAAAAAATTAAAGAAGTTTCTGGGAAAGAAGTTGATAAACTATTAAAAGATGCAGAAGAGTACATGAAGAGACTGAAGGAATTAAGAGAACAGATAGAAAAAAGAGTTCAGGAAAAGACAATTGGAGAGATTTATGACAATGTTTTTAAGATTTTAAAAGGCTTGTTTGGGAAGAAAACAGAAACAGAGCTTGTGAAAACTTTTGAAAAAGAGCTAGTTAATAAAGGAAGAACAGACCCAAGATTTTTACATGTTTTACATGACTTAATAGATAGCAAGAGAAAATATAAGAGCAAAAAAAAGCCAACAAAACATGAAATAGAGCAAGTAAGGAAAAATGCTGTTTTGTTAATAAATAATTTAATAGAGTACGGGCAGAGATGCGAGTTAGCATATTTACAGAAAAGCAAGGTAACTTTAATCTATAAAGGGAAAAAAGCTGATTTATTCTTGACTAAACCTGCTTTTCTTATTCAGGAAGGGCAGATAAAGAAAATCACAGATAAAATTCAAGACGCTGGGAGAGAGGAGTTTGAAAAAACAGTAAGAGAACAAAAAGGCAAGGCTGAAAAGCTTACAGCAAAAATCATTTCTTTATTGAAAAAGGAACTCGGGGAATTTGAAGTGAGTTTTTAATTCAAATAAATTTTATAAGAAAAATGAAAAAACTTACAATTATTGGCGCTGCATATCTTGCTATTACAGCAGGATTATTATGGAATGGTTTAACCAGGCCTGCACAAATGACAAAAGAAGTATACAGGCAGAGAATTGCCCATAATAATGGAGCTGTTTATGTTATAGAGAGGCAATCTGAAAATAGACTAGGAAATAGGGTTCTTCAGTATAGAGTTTTCTCAGTAAGAGGAGATGAGTTTCTTAGTGAGGTAATAACTGGGAATAAAGATAAAATACCAAGATTAATAACTGCAGCTAAACACTCTTTAGAAAAGAGTGTTTAAAAACCTTTAAAAACCTCATTTTTCTCAAGTTTCTATGAAAGCGCAAGTTGTACAATTCAGAAGAGGAAGGAAAACTTACAAGCCAAGACATTTTATATTAGATGTAGGAGCAAAAAACAAAGAGGATGCTGAGAAAGCTATAGGCAAGCAGGTTGCATGGAAGTCTCCTGCAGGAAAACTAATTAAAGGGAAAATTTCAGCTTCTCACGGAAATAAAGGACTTGTAAGGGCTATATTTGAAAAAGGCCTTCCTGGACAGGCAATAAATACAGAAGTGGATGTTAAGTAAGATGATTTAAAATGGCACTTAGAAAAGCATCGTCTTATTCAAAAAAATATGCAAGACCTTACACTAGAAAAAGCAAGAAAAGGAGCAAGAGCTATATTAAAACAATACCCCAGCAAAAAATAGTCAAGTTTGACATGGGAAATACAAAGGCATTTCAGCAAGGCAAATACAATTATGTTTTTAAAGTAATTAGCAAGGAAAAAGTAATGGTAAGGGATAATGCTTTTGAAGCCTGCAGGCAGGTGATTCATAAAGACATGGAGAAAATTATTCCAGGAGCATATTATTTTTCTATTAGAAAATATCCCCACCATATTGTGAGAGAGAACAGAATGTATAGTGGGGGGAGTAAAGGAGAAAGAGTTAATACAGGAATGAAACTGTCTTTTGGAAGTGTCATTGGAAGAGCTGCTTTTATTGATCCTGGAGATGTTATTTTCTTAGTTGCTTTTTCAGAGAAAAAAGCGTTTCCAGTAGCAAAAAAAGCTTTGGAAAAAATCAGACCTAAACTTGCTTGTGCAACAAAAATAATTCTAGAAAAGAAAAAAGAAAAATAGAATTAAGAAGCCAGCCTATCTAAGTTTTTTGCTTTTTCTGGAGCCTGGGTTATTCTAGACTCCCATATAGAATTTAATATAGAATCAGCTGCAATTTTACTTGCTTTTTCAGGTATTGGCTCTTTTGAACACATGCAAGCAGTTAAACCATTATCATATACTGCTACTTCAACCCAAACTTCTTCTCTTTTTCTACCAAAACTCCTTCTTAACTGTATAAAATCATATTTTCCTTTAGGGGTTTTACGATTAATAAAGCTAGGAATAAATTTATTATTTTTAATATACTCCTCAGTTAAATTTTCTAGAATAAAAAGAGAAACCCTACTTTTATTCCAATTAGCTTGATTTGCCTGAAAAGTATAATGTTTATGATAAGGATATCTTTCTCCCATTATTTAATAGAGTATTTCAGTTTTATAAATTTTTCTTTATAATTTCATTTTCAACAACTAAAAATTTAAATAATCATTTTATTTGATATTTCCATGGCAAAAGAGGAAAGTAAGGAAAAAGAGGAGGAAATTGATTATGTCAGATGGCTTTTTGAACTTTCCAATAATGATGTTGCTGTTGCTGGAGGCAAAGGAGCAAGCCTTGCAGAAATGTTTAATGCAAAAATGCCTGTGCCTCCTGCTTTTATTATAACTGCTCAGACTTTTGAAAAATTTATTTCTTCTATTAAAGAAGAAATACAGGATATTGTTCATAAAACTGATGTTGATGATACTAAACAACTAAATGATAGTTCTAAAAAAGTCAGAGAGCTAATTGAAAAACAATCTTTTCCTAAAGATATGGAAAAGGAGATTCTTGAAGCATATGATATTCTGGGAACAGAAAAAAGAGATTCCAAAATTGGAGGGGATGCCCTTAATATTTTAAATATTGCTAAAGAGCCTGTTTTTGTCGCGGTCAGGTCCTCTGCTACTACAGAAGATTTGGCTGAAGCAAGTTTTGCAGGGCAGCAAGAAACTTTCTTAAATATAAAAGGAAACACTAAACTGCTAAATGCTATAAGAAAATGTTTTTCTTCACTCTATACTCCCAGGGCAATATACTATAGGGAAAAAAGAGGTTTTGGCAGTGTAAAAGCTTTAGTAGCTGTAGTTGTGCAAAAAATGATTAATTCAGAGAAATCAGGGGTTATGTTTACAAAAAATCCTATACAGGACAATGATAATGTAGTGATAGAAGCTGTCTTTGGTTTAGGTGAAGGGATTGTTTCTGGAAGAATTAACCCTGATAATTATAAAGTTAATAGGAATATAGAAATTTTAGAAACGAGGATTGCAGATAAGAAAAAAGCTTTGGTAAGAAATAGCTCAGGCAATACAGAAGAGGTTAGATTAACAGAAAACAAAAGTCAGAGCCCGGTTTTAACAGAAAGTGAAATACAAAGACTTGCAGATTTGGGGCTGAGTATAGAAAAACACTACAAAAAACCCCAAGATATAGAATTTGCAATAGCAGGAGGAGAAATATACATAGTCCAGTCAAGGCCAATAACAACTACTGCAAAAAAGGAGACAGGAAAGAATGTGGAAGGAAAGGTTTTATTGCAAGGACAGGCTGCAAGTCCTGGAATTGCTTCAGGAAAAGTAAAAATAGTCAGGCAGATGAAAGACCTGGAAAAAATAGAGAAAGGAGATATCCTTGTTACAGAAATGACCAATCCTGATATGGTGGTTTCAATGCAGAAATCAGATGCTATAGTAACAAATGAAGGAGGGATGACAAGCCATGCAGCTATAGTCAGCAGAGAGATGGGTATTGCTTGTATTGTTGGGACAAAAGAAGCTACTGAAATTTTAAAAGATGGGCAGATTGTTACAGTAGATGGGAATAATGGAAAAGTCTATGAAGGAGAGGTAGGAAAGGAAAAAAAGAAAGAAATCCTTCCTGTAGTTGAGACAAAAACAAAAATTAAGGTTATGGTAGACCTCCCGGACTATGCAGAAAGAGCTGCAAAGACAAACTGCAAAGATGTGGGTCTTTTGCGTCTTGAGGGAATTATAGCAGGGTCAGGAAAGCATCCTTTGCTCTTTTTAGCTGAAAACAGAATAGAAGCGTACTCAAAACTTCTTGAAAAAGGCATAGAACAAATAG
>Ga0315550_1000631_pt1 | contig 21668 bp, 29 predicted proteins | sample SalMarSW160190MG_2_FD_203100 | JGI IMG/M metagenome (GOLD analysis project Ga0315550, IMG submission 203100) | Salt marsh sediment microbial communities from the Plum Island Ecosystem LTER, Massachusetts, United States - Salt Marsh Sediment SW1601-90 ... | reverse complement strand
GGATCAGAGTATGATGGGCCCCCTGTAGACGTCGAAGGCGCTCAGCGGGCCCCGGGAGCCCGCAGACGTCCGTTGCCCTCGCTGGCCTCACACGGATCAGTTTACGGGTACAAGACACACAAGCCCACGGAGGGCCACATGCTCGACATGGCCGAGAAGCTGGCGGAGGCCGGGGTCGCCGCCCTGCCCGTCCCACCGAAATCCACGTTCTCCGACGGCAGGCTCTCCGCGAAGGAGGGCCTGGCCTACGCCCGCGCGCTGTGCGTCCACCGCGGAGTCAAGCCCCCCAACTCCCGCACGTTCCGGTGGCATCTCAGGCAGGGGGCGCTCCCCTCGGAGCGGCGACCCGACCCGGCCGGGAAGTCGGGCGATCCCCTGTACGCGGTCGCGCCAGCAGACGTGGTGGCCTTCGTCGACCGTCTGGAGGAGAAGGGCGGGAAGATGCGCGTCGTGGACGAGCCGCAGCGCGGCGGCTCCGTCGTGCGCCGCAAGGCCCCCCGGCCCGACGAGATGACCAAGCAGGAGGCGTTCGTATACCTGCACAAGGCCGTGGGTCGGAAGCGCTGCCAACTCAACTCCACGACCTTCGGGTTCTACGTCGCCTACGGGCTGATCCCCTCGCGCTGGGAGGGCAAGCAGAGGATGGTCTCGCAGGCGGCGATCGACGCCTTCCTCGAGAGCGCCCCCGACGGCATCCACGCCAACCACGTGCGCTACGAGACCGCGCCGCGCATCGGCCCGGGCCAGCTGTCCCCGAAGGACGCCTACGCGTACTACGCGAGCGTGGACCCTGCGCCCGTGGCCCTCAACACGTTCCGCTCCCTCGTCGCGGCCGGGATCGTCCAGGCCGTCCGCATGGCGGACGATCCGAAGTCTCCCGTAGTGGGGTTCAACAAGCGCGAGATAGACGCATTCCTCGCTCTCCGGCACCGCATCGTGGAGAGCAACTCGGAGCGGCCCGCGACGAAGAGCTTCCTGACGCGCAAGCAGCAGGAGGCGGAGAGCCGGGCCGAGCCGGGGATCGTCAAGAAGGTGATCGAGGAGACGCTCGCGCGGGCGAAGCCGATGCTCGACAAGGCACAGGAAGCGGCGACGCGCTCCGGGGCGCCGACGGAGAAGAAAAAGAAGAAACCGACCGGGAGCCCGGCGAAATCGGCGAAGAAGAAAAGCGCGAAGAAGGTGCCGGAGGGACGGTGGGTGCCCATCAAGGAGGCGTACGCCTACTACGTCCAGCGGTGCGAGAGCCCCTTCACCGAGTCCTGGTTCCAGAAGAAGTGCTACAGCTCGGACGTCTTCGGCAAGCGCGTGGTCCGGGACGAGCGCCCGAACAACCCCACGGGCAAGAAGTACCTGATCGACCTCGACACGGTGGACGCCCACGTCGCCGGGGCCCCGGTTTCGAAGCCCCGACGGTCCCCGGGCAAGGCGTGGCCGATCGAGAAGGCGTACCACAAGTTCCGCGAGCTCATCCCTCCGGGGCTCACGCTGCTGCAGTTCAAGCGGCTCGTGAACACGGGCCTGATCAAGTCGGTCATCAGGAACACCGTCGTGCAGGTTCGGTCCGACGCCGTCGAGCGCTACTTCGCCGGCCTCGAGGAGGTGTCGGCGGACCGCGCCCTCCAGATGGGGCCGGCCTACGATTACTACTGCTCGCGTTGCGACGACCCGGTCGCGCAGGCCCACTTCTCGCGCTGGGTGACCGGCGGCAAGATCGAGGGGGCCGAGAAGAACGGGGAGGGCCTGTGGACGGTGACCACCGCGGAGATCGACGCCTTCCTGGACAAGTTCCCCACAGGGCGCATACGCCCCAACCGCAACTCGCGGGTGGCCCTCGGGGGCGCGACGCCACCGAAACCCTCGGGGCGCCTCGCCCAGATGGCGGCCCGGGCCGCGCAGGACGTCGCGGACGAGAGACCCTCCATGGGAACCGTCTCCGTCTCGCTGAGTTCATACGATTCGCCCCAGGAGATGCGCAAGGCCGTCGCGCTCCTCACGAGCCAGGGGTTCAAGGTCGATGTCAAACCATAAAAACACGCAGGAGGCAGCCATGCCGGACACGAGAGCACCGACACCAGACACCTTATCGAGAACCACCACCGAGCTAGCCGAGCTCGGTTATCAAACAGCCTTCAGGGAGGACGGATGGACCGAGTGCCTCGTGTCGGGCCACGGCGAGCGGTGGCCCGGGACGGGTCTCAGCCGGCGCGAGGCCCTGGAGGACGCCGTCCGGAAGATGTTCCCGTCCCACGCCGCAAGGACGGCACGGGACCGACCGTACGCGCCCTCTCCCGCCGAGCCGCCCGTGCCTTACATGCCGACGCCGAAGGCGAACGAGATCCCGATCCGGAACCTGGCCGCGCCGCTGGACGACATATTCCCGGAGTCCGGTGCCGTGGCGGAGACGCCGGCAGAGGAGCTCGCGGAGCCAGGGATGGTGGACGCGAGCACCGGCGACGTCGTGAGCACTGAAGAGGCCGTGTCGTTCCTGTCCGACGACCAGCCCGTCGTCCACTTCGGCACCGAGAGCTACGTGTCGCCCGACGACGAGGACGACGAGGACCGCGAGGAGGACGAGGCGCCGAAGATAACGAGGGAGGACGCCCTGGAGATGGTGGCCTCCATCGACGAGGAGATAACCGACTCGGCCGAGGACGTCGCCGTGATGTCGTGCCTGCAGCAGCGGCTGCACATCGGGCTGTGGATCTTCCGGGCCCGCGCGGTGCAGGAGACGCTCCCGACCGACACGGTCGTGGAGGAGGCCGTGCACCAGGTGGCCCTGCGCCTCACGGCCCTGTGCAAGATCTACTGGCCCGGTTCGGTCCGCGCTCTCCAGATCTACACGATCCCCTCGCAGGGCCTGGAGGGCCTCGTGCCGACGCCCAAGACCCCGCTCACCTGGGCCGAGAGCGCCGACATCACGCACGCCTATCTCGAGCAGATCGAGAACAGCCACGGCGTCGACGAGTACGGATGGAAGGACAGGGCGCAGTGCGTCCCGGCGCCGCCGAACCCGGCGTCGGTCATGCTGGAGATCGTGCAGATGGTCGAGCCCGTGCTGGGCCCCATCGGCCAGCCGCTCGACGAGAAGATGCGGCAGGTCCCGGCCGAACGGATCATCGAGGACATGGAGACGCTGGTCGCCGCCGCGTACCTGCTCCGCTGGATCCGTCGAAGCTGCCCCACCTCCGAGATGTGGGGCAAGGTCATGGGCGCCCTGCGATGGGCCTCCCGGCAGCCACGCGACACCTCGGAGACGCAGGAGCTCCGCGACGTCCTGCACCAGGATCGGCGCCCGAGCAAGTCCTGGGCGGAGTTGCTCGGCCGCGACCCGAAGGTGAATCGACGGAAGCAGATGCAGCGGCAGGTGATGGAGCGCCTGCCGGCCGAGGACTGGTCCCGCGAGGACCTGGTCAGCTGGCTCGGGAGCGCCTTCGGTGCGTTCAACAACCCGCAGATCGCGAAGCTGGTGGGGACGCAGGTCGAGCGCGTGCTGGACCTGGGGCACGAGGACTTCGCGGACGCGGAGCGGAGCGTGCGGAGCCGGCTCCGCAAGCTCCAGTCGATCCTGCGCCAGCAGTCCGACGTCTCGGACGTCCAGCTGCCCGACGTGGGCGACGGTCCCGACGCGGAGGACGAGCAGGAGGACGACAAGCGTCCCAACGTGGACCCGACCGCCGAGCTGCTCGGACGCGTGCGCGAGATGACCGAGGGCAAGCGGATCCTGTTCGTGACGAACCGCGACGACACCCGGCTGCAGAAGGATCTCGAGGAGGACCTGCGGTGCAGCGTGACGCTCAAGGACGGGGGCGACCTCCGACGCATGGCGTCGATCGTCAACAGCGTGGACGCGACGCGCTACGACCTCGTGCTGATGGCCACGAGTTTCAACAATCACAGGGCCGATCTCACCCTGTGCCGCGCCGCGAAGGCCGAGGGGCTCCCGTACATCCGCGTGCAGAAGGGCAGACGGGGCGCGACGCTGCGCGCGCTCGCCCGCGCCTTCAACCTGTCCGGGGAACGTAAGCAGGACGACGAAGCGACGGTCGCGCAGGCGGGGTGAGATCTCCCCCGTGGCTCGGTAGCGTGTTCGGACCGGGGGAGATCTCTCCGTGAAATCCGCGCACATCCGGCTCATACCCGGAAATTCACCCTCCGAAGGCGGTTCCGGGGCGTCCTCGTGCGCGTAGAAGGCTCAGGGCCCCGTGCGGGCCGCCTCGGTATTTACCGAATGAAGCAACCACCTTGTAGTCGAGCCTGCGACAGATGGATGGGTCAAGAAGCAACGGCAAGGTGCCCCGCACCCTGTCCGTAAAGGAAGCTGCCGCCCTGCTGGGGATGACGAGCGGCGGTCTCCGGGGGGCGATCCTCCGGGGCAAGATCCACGCGTCCAAGGACGGCGAGGGGCGGCTCACGATCAGCTCCCACGATCTCGCGGCCTTCCACCTCTCCGGCGACGGCCGCAACTACCCTCCCGAGAGCATGACACCTGCGCGCCGCGTCGCGCTCCACCGATATCTGGAGACGATGCTCGATGCGGGATGAACTCGGCCTCGCCGTAGTGGGGGTCATCATCTTCCTTCTCGTGGCCGGACAGGTGGCTCGCGTCACCTGCAACCCGGGCCACGGACACCCGAACCAGGAGCCATTACATGACACAGCGGTTCAAGTTTTTTCCCATTCTGACGGTGCTCGCGCTGCTGACGATCAGCGGCGCCGGGACGGCGATGATCGGCCCACGCACCGGCGCGTCCGCGGGGGGCGAGGGCTCGGACACGAGCCGGCGCTACCCGGCCGAGCAGGTTGGGACGGGCACGACCGCGACCGAGGCGGCCAACGTGGTGATCCCGCAGCCGAAGACCCCCATGCCGGTCACGGTCCGGACGAGCCGCTGGCAAGGCTACCCTAACGTCTGCGAGAGCTTCACGGTCACCGAGGCGGACCATCCCGTCCGCAACAAGAAGGGCGAGCTCGTGTACCCGACCCGGCACCGGCGCAACCGGTACCACCGGCGGCGCAGCGACCAGCGACGCACCGCGCAACTCGTGCGGATGGTCGTGCGGGAGATGGGCGCCGACGTTCCCGCCGCCTACCTGCTCGACATGATCAGCGCCCACGAGGCGTCCCACAACTCGGAGGCCATCCACATCCTGAACAAGGACCGCGAGGCGAACCAGGAGGCGTGGGCGCAGCACACGTACGACGTGCGCCGCGAGCAGGAGATCCTGGCGCGGATGAAGGTGGTGACGCAGCGGGACAACAGCCAGGGCTACTACGACCTCAAGGGGGAGCTAGCCGACCTCCGGATGTACCGCGACAACCCCCACTGGCACGACGAGATCGAGTACACGCACGTGATCCCCGAGCGCGAGATCAAGGGCGAGGTCGTGGCCGAGGCCAGCTGGCAGGAGCACGAGTCGATCTGGCACTTCGGCTACGGCCTGTACGGGATGAACGCCGTGCTGTTCACGCACGTTTGGGACCGCGAGGCGCCCCCGTGGGTGCTGTGCGGGGACGAGGGCATCATCGCCACCGTCACCGCCGTGTGGGCGCTGAGGAGCCAGCAGGCGATCTGCGCCGAGGTGGAGGGTGAGGAGGGCACGACCATCGGCGGTCTGCTCTGGCGCTGGGGACACGGCCAGTGCGGCACGGGTCGGCTGGGGCCGGCTTGGCGCAAGCTGATGAAGGAGTACGCGCCGCGCGTCTCCAAGCGGTTCGGCGACAAGTACACCTTCGACTGGGAGACCGTGCCGGACTTCGGCACGAAGTTCCCGCGCTACGAGATGTACCGGCGAGGCGGCAAGATGCGGTTCCGACGCGACGAGAACGGGCGCAAGATCCCGACCGATCGCAAGGCGATCGTGGAGCACATGCTCCGGAAGGCCGAGGCCGAGGGGCTGCTGCGGGAGCGCCCCCTCGAGCTCAAGAACCCGGGGACGGAGCCGGTCATCGTGCCCGGGGAGCCGCCTGCCGTCGCCCGGAGAGACTGAGTCGAGCGAGAGAGGGACGGGGGCGCGGGTAGACTGAACCCGCGCCCCTTTTTTCGTTCCGCGCCCGGAGCCAACCATGTACCAGTCCCCGCAGGGAAACAGCTGCCACCTCGTCGTCCTGGAGGGCGCGGACCGTCTCGGCAAGAGCACGCAGGCCGCCCTGCTGGAGGCCGCGCTCGAGCACGCGCAGGTCAAGGCGGTTGTCGACAAGTCTCCCTACCGGGACGGCGCGACGTACGAGAGGATCTACGAGATGCTGCGCAGCGGGGAGGCCACGCGCTTCCCGGTCGTCTTCCAGAGCATCTACGGCGCCAACCGCCGGGTCTTCCAGCAGACCTACCTGCCGACGCTCGCCAGTCACTTCGACGTCGTGGTCCTCGACCGGTGGACACTGTCGGGCCGCGTCTACGGGGCCGAGGCCGGCGTCGCGGACGAGGTGACCGACTGCATCCAGCGGGGGCTCGTCGAGCCCGACCTGACCCTGCTGCTCGACGGGACCCCCTTCGCCGCGCCCGCGGAGGACGACGCCTACGAGGCCGACCAGGACTTCCAGCGGCGCCTCCGGGACCGGTACCGCGCGTGGGCCCAGACGCGCCCCGACGCGCGGATCATCGACGCCAACCGGTCCGAGCACACGGTCTGCCAGGACCTCGTGCGGGCGATCCTCCGGCTGATGAACCGGTAAGTAGCCTATGCGTACCCCCCGGGTAACGAAGGTGAGGCACCGATGAAATGGCTGATCGACCTCCTGAAGGCGCTTCTCGGCGCCCTCTCGGGGGGCAAGAAGACGTCCGCGGACGCCCTCCGGCCCGCCGAGGAGGACGCCGGAGCCGACGACGCGCCGGCCGCGGACGATGTCCCGGCCGAGGAGCCCGAGGACCAGCCGGCGGACGAGGTCGACGATCCGGACTACGACGTCGAGCACGACACCCCGGACGACGACACCGAGCGCGACCCGCTCCCCGAGCCCGACGCGGACACGATCGAGACGGTCGAGCGCGAGATGCAGCCGGCGTCCCTCTGGGAGGACCGGCAGAAGAAGCTCGTCAAGCTCGGCTACGACCCGGGACCGACCGACGGGAAGCCGGGCCGCAAGACGGCGCGCGCCCTCAAGCAGTTCCAGAAGGAGCACGGGCTCGACGACGACGGCGTCTGGGGCCCGAAGACGGACAAGGCCGTCACGGAGGCGATCAAGGCGCGCGACGCCAGCGCGCCTCTCTTCGTGCCCCCGCCCCCGAAGCTCGGGACCCCCAAGTACGAGGACATGATCGGCGACGTCGAGCTGGACGACGACTTCTGGGGATGCTTCGTGGACCTCACCGGCAAGTCGAACGTCAAGGACGCGAAGGGCCGCCGCCGGCGCAAGGGCCGCCGCAAGTTCTCCAACCTCATGCGCATCTGCTGGCACCAGACGGCCTTCACGTGGAAACCCTACAAGGTGCTCAAGGCGCTCAAGAAGTGGTCGAGCCACCACAAGATCGACGCCCACGCCTGCTTCGACACGGACGGCACGATCCTCCTGATCCACAACTTCTTCTACTACCTGTGGACCGCCAACGCGTTCAACAAGGACTGCCTGAGCTTCGAGGTGATGGGCAACCTCGAGGGCGAGCTCGGCACCGGCAACTGGTACCGCCCGGACACCTTCGGGCGCGCGCGGCCGTTCCGCATCCAGATCGTCCGCTGCCGCCAGATGATGAAGTGGCTGCTCGATCCCGAGCAGGGGCCCGCGGACGACAAGCTGCCCCAGCCCCTGCTGGAGTGGCGCCAGGGCTGCCGGGAGCACGGCAATCCCCTCAAGTGGAACAACACGCACCGCGAGTCCGCGGGCGACCGCGCGCTCGATTGCGGATCGGAGCTCTGGTACCACGTCGGCGTCTGGGGGATCCAGACGCTCTCCGGCCTCACGCACGGCCCGAAGCGCGGCAGCGGCATGGATCTGCCGGCCCCGTGGTGGGAGCGACCGGTCCTCGATCCGCTGCCCGAGTAGAAGCCTCAGATGGCACGAGCACCCTCACCGACACCAGAGAACCGATGGAACCTGACGGAGGAGCAGATCGACGAGGTCCGGCACGAGTACGTGACCAACCGCTGCACGCTGCAGCGGACGGCGTACCGGACGGGCGTGAAGGCGAGCGTGGTGGCGCTGGTCTGCAAGCACCACGGATGGACGCGGTCGGCCTGGGACCGGCCCCAGCACGTGTGGACGAAGCAGGCGTACTCCGCCGTCCAGGAGCGAGACGCAAAAGACAGATGAACCTCAGCAGCGGAACACAGTCACTGATCGCCGGCGCCCTCTTCGACTTCATCGGGCACCTGACGACGCGCCCGAAGACCATCCGGTCCGGGGCCTCGGAGGCCGTTTACGACATCCAGGACGCCCTCGTGCACTGGGCCGCCGAGCGGGGACTCGGCCTCGACGAGGCGATGGTGCAGGACTGGAACACACAGCCGGGCCAGGTGACCATCGCGTCCCTCGCGGGCGGCGACCAGGACGAGCGGCGCCGCATCGCCGGGGCGCTCGTGGACTTCGCCGCCTTCGCGGAGGTGGCCGGCGCGGAGGACCCGGAGAAGGCGGCGCTGCAGTGGGCCACCAAGACGGGCCTGGAGATTCACGATCCGCAGCGACGGTGGCAGTCGACGTGGTGGGCCTGACGGGTACAAGTCCAAGATGGACTTCGTCGTCGTCGAGAGCCCCTTCGCCACCAGCACCATCACCCTCGCCAACGGCCTGGAGTACGAGGCCACGCAGGCCGAGAACGTGGCCTACGCCCGGGCCTGCCTGCACGACTGCCTCGTGAACCACCAGGAGGCCCCCTACGCGAGCCACCTGCTCTACACGCAGGAGGGGGTCCTGGACGACGACGTGCCGGCGGAGCGGCGCCTCGGGATCGAGGCGGGCCTGGAGATCGGGCGCTCCGCCAAGCGGCGCGTGTTCTACGTGGACCGGGGCTTCTCCTCCGGCATGCGGTGGGGCCTGCAGTTTGCCCAGGAGATCGGGCAGGAGTGCGTCGTCCGCCAGCTCCAGGGCGTGTGGAACATCGGGTGGGCCCGGGAGGTGGCCCTCTCCACCCTCATCGAGCGCCTGCGCGGCTGACGCGCGTTATCGTGCCTATCGGAGGCCCCAGGTAGATGGGCGCCCCCAACGTGAAAACCGCGGCGACGTTCCGGCCGAAGCGGGCGTGGAAGCCCAAGCGGCGGGACCGCAACATCGCCCGGCGCAAGAAGCGGAAGGGATGGTGGAGGCGCAACAAGAACCGCCTCAAGCTCAAGCGCACGCGACGGCGCAAGATGCTCAAGCACAACTCCCTCTTCAAGGCGTGGAGGAAGAAGCGCCAGAAGGAGAAGGCCAAGCGCCGCATGCGGTTCGGGGCCGAGGGCACGACCGACCTCCCGGAGAGCTGGTTCATCTTCCACGACGTCCCGGGCGACGACGGCGTGCTGGACATCGACATGGGCTTCATCGAGGACTACGACCCGGACACCGAGGAGCTCCTGATCTACGACGTGGACGACGAGGTCGAGAAGGTCGTCGGCCTGGACGACTTCCTGAGGTACAGCGAGTTCCTGGAGAAGGCCGACCTGGACAACTTCGAGCTCATCATGGACCAGTACTACGGCGGTCCCGAGGAGGACCTCGACATCGTTCCCGACTCCGAGGAGACGCCCCGTCTCGAGGGGGAGATCGACGCCGAGGACGTGGCCGCCCGCGTGGCCCGGCGCTTCCTCCTGGCCGGGACGCGGCGGGAGGAGTAGCTCATGGCCGGCCCCGGCGACGCCACCAACCGCGAGAGGCTCTACGCCGAGAACGCCCGGGAGGGCCGCGTGCTGGGCCGCGACTTCACGTTCTATTCCGGCGCCGCCACGACCCCCACGAGCTACACGGGGAACCTGGTGCTCGGCACCTCGGGGGACGGTCCCGGGGCGTACCTGCTCGACGGCGTGGGCCCCCCGATCCCGGACGTCGCCCCCTGCGAGGAGGTGGTCGTCGCCTCCCTGGTCTGCGACCTCGTGGGCGACGACCTGACCGTCACGCTGCTCTACAACGCGGTCGCCGGGGACGTCTACGTGCTGTTCAACACGGGCACGGCACAGCTGCTCAAGCCGACGAGCGTGACGCCGGTGGTCGGGGGCGTGGAGGTGGTCTTCGACGTGACTTCACCGCCGACCGACGCCGGCTCGTGGTCGTTCAAGGTCATGCGGGCCGCGAACCCCACGGGCTGTTTCGCGGTCCGCTCCGGCTGCCTGGTCATCGCCCCGGTCGTGTGCACGATCTCGCTGACCGGCATCAGCGGGGACGGCGTCTTCCCCAACGTGCCCCTCATGCCCGGGGACAGCGGCACGGTCAGCCTGACCGGGACCGGGTTCCTGAGCGGGGCCCTGACCGTCACGATGCCGGTCGCGTTCGGCGGCCCCACGTCCTTCACGGTGGACCTGGTGACGGTCATCGACGACAGCAACATGGACATCGACTTCACCACGGTTGTCGGCGAGACCGGCCAGTGGGGCGTCCGGGTCGAGCTCGCCTCCGACCCGACGTGCTTCGACGAGATCGGCTTCGTCCTCGATGAGGGCGTGGTCGTGGCGGTGGCGTAAGATCATGAGACCCTCACCACAACGAGTCGCGCGCACGTGGATGCGCCAGGTCCAGGACCCCCACCTCCGGCAGCTCCCGCACGGGCGGCTGCGGGAGAGCCCCACCGAGTTCGGCCTGCGGCAGCTGGGGCTGCCCGTGTCGGAGGCCCGCTTCGAGCGTGCGATGTCGATGGCGGCCAGGGACATGGGGGGCACGTACCACCCGGTCACGGGCACCATCCGGCTGCCCCCCGAGGCGGCGCGTCCCGGCGACCGCACGTTCCCCACCGAGCTGCGGGTCCTCTACCGCAAGTTCCCCTGCGCGGTCATCATGCGCAACCCGGACCCGGAGAGCCCCGTGGCGTCGATGCCCTGCGTCTCCTTCGACGTCATCCCGAACATCCCGGGCGACCCGCGCCGCAGCAAGATCTTCCAGTCCTTCCAGGGCGACGCGGCGTCCTCGAAGATCATGTTCGGCAAGTTCCTGGGCTGGCTCAAGATCATCAGCAAGGCCGTCAAGCGCTACGTGAAAAACCAGGAGGCCGGCCGCCGGGAGGTCCCCTTCGCGCAGGTGATGGCCTCCGAGCGCGTGGCCGTCCGCTGGGTCCTGGAGCAGCTTCGGTAGTCCTTGCATAGGGTCGCCCCTCGTGGAGAACCCGTGCTGCTGCTGGCCGAGAGCGTGAGCCTGGACATCGGCACCCTCCTCACGATCGGGGGGGTGGTGTTCGGTGCGGGCGGCGTCGTGGCCGCCCTCAAGATCCGGCAGGCGCTGGCGAGGTCCAAGGTCGAGGACGTGAGCGACCGGTCCGAGAAGGCCAAGGAGAAGCTCGAGCAGGTCGACGAGCGGATCTTCCAGGAGATCAAGGAGCTCGGCAAGACCATGCAGCGGCGCTTCAACGTCCAGGACGACCGGCAGCAGCAGGCCGAGAAGTCGATGGTCGGCAAGCTCGAGCAGTTCCAGTCCAAGGTCTTCCACCGCCTGGACGACGTGCAGGGCCAGCTGTCGGAGCAGGACAAGCGGCTCACCGTGGCCGAGGCCGAGGCGCAGCACACCAAGGAGAAGGTCGAGCGGCACGCCCGCAAGATCACGATGTTCGGGAAGGCCCCGCTCACGCGGGACGACGTGTAGGTTCTTCGTGAATCTCCGCAGGATCGGCGCGCGATCTGAGCGCCTCCGGGAGAGGTCGATCTGGGGCAGGTCCCCGCCGTCCCCGGCAGGCCCTCATGTTGTCGGAGGATACGGCCCAGATCGGAGCGGCCGTGCCGGGATCGGTCCGGGAGGGTCCGGATCGGTGAGGGCGCTTCGTCAAACCCCCGGCGCGTATAATGGGGGAACATGACCCTGCGCATCGGATCGCTCTTCAGCGGCATCGGCGGTCTGGAGCTCGGCGTCGAGTGGGCCACGGGCGCGCGGACCGTCTGGAACTGCGAGATGGACCCGTTCTGCCGGAGGGTCCTCGCCAGGCACTGGCCGGAGGCCACGCAGTACGAGGACGTCAAGACCATCGGCTCCGGCGTCGAGCCCGTGGACATCCTGACAGGTGGCTTTCCATGTCAGGACCTCTCAATTGCCGGCAAGCAGAAAGGACTCTCGGGTGAACGATCAGGACTGTGGCACGAGTATGCTCGGATCATTCGCGACCTACGACCACGATTCGTCTTCGTGGAGAACGTGCCAGCCCTCCGCAATTTCGTTTCTGACGGGGGACTCGGAAGGGTACTCGGAGACCTGGCCGAGAGCGGGTACGATGCGGAGTGGGACTGTGTCCCTGCGGCCGCCGTTGGTGCGCCGCACGTCCGGGACCGGATCTTCATTCTCGCGTGGCGGCGCGCTCTGGCCGACGCCGCTGACCGGTCCCATGAGGGCGAGCCGCAAGTCGCTGACGGCGGAGCATTTCTCGAACGTGGGCCTGGAGCAGGCGATGGAGCTGGCGATGGGCCTGATCCCTCGGGAGTTCGAGTCGCTGGAGGAGGTGGAGCGCAACGGGAGCGCGGCGAGGTTCTGGCCGGAGGACTCGACCACGTCTTCCCTCCTCCTCCCGGCAGCCCCGAGTGGGCCGGCTTCCTCGACCGTCATCCCGAAGCTCAGCCAGGTATTCGTCGAGATGCTGATGGGGTTCCCCGTGGGCTGGACAAGAACCGACGAAAGCGACTGAAGGCCCTCGGCAACGCCGTGGTCCCGCAGGCGGCCGCGCGCGCGTGGCAGATGCTCTTCGAGCGCTCGGGCGTCGTGCTCTGATGGGACACGTGGAGGGCAGCGCCGGGATCTTCGCGCGTCTCGTGGACGGGGAGTGGGCCGACCCGCAACCCTCGGTCCTGTCCTTCCTCGCGGGGGACACCGACGAGCTCGACGCACAGTGGCCGCGCGCGGGGACCGCCCGGGACGGGGTCGCGCACCGCCGGGACTCCGACCTCCAGACCGCGCTTCACAGGCCGTGGCCCACCCCGACGGCCCGCCTCGGCGACCCCCGCCGCGGACCGCCGAGCGCCCGCGTGGCCCGGGCGCGGATGGACGAGGGGCGTCGCAACCTGGACGACGCCGTCGTCGTCTTCTGGCCGACACCCTGCGCCTCTGACGAGAAGGGCTCCAACAGGATCGGGCAGCGGCGGCGCCAGCTGAGCGAGGCCATCCTGAAGTGGCCGACCCCCACGACGCAGGACGCGAAGAACGACGGGCCTCCGTCGCAGCAGGTGCGGAACTCGCCGCCGCTCAACGCGATGGTGGTCACGCATCCGGACGGCGAGCCGGTGGACGACGCCCCCGCGAAGTCTCCGCTCCTCAACGCCGTCTTCGTGGAGTGCCTGATGGGCTTCGTGGAGGGCTGGACCGATGTCTGAGGCGCGCGCCTTCGCCGTCCTGGACGACGGCGAGTGGAGCGATGCCCAGCCGTCCGCGCTGGCCTTCCTCGCGGGCGACGCGGACGAGTTCGCGGACCAGTGGCCGCGGGCCGGCGGGGTGCGGGCGACCACGGCCCACCACAGGCGCCCAGGCGCCCCCAAGAACGCCCGGGCCATGGGGGCCGAGCACGTGTGGCCCACACCCCGGGCCCGCGACAGGCAGCCTGTGGGCGCCACGGAGTGGGAGCTCACTGAGCGGCCGGTGCGCATGGACCTCCTGCACGTCCGCGTCGCGCGCCTCCGGCCCGACCTCTGGATCCCGGACGAGTCGCTGACGGTGGCCGAGCGGACCCCGGTGCTGAACCCCCTCTTCGTGGAGCTCCTGATGGGGTTCTCCGCGGGGTGGACGGAGGTGGCGTCCGGTGGCTGACGAGCTGAGGGGCGCCTTCGCCTTCCTGGACGGCGGCGAGTGGGCGGCCGCGCAGCAGTCGGCCTTGGCGATGTTCGGGACCGGGCACGACGAGTTCCTGGAGGGGTGGCCGAAGGCCGGGACGGTCCGGCACGGCCACGCGCACCGCCGCGCGCACGTGGAGATCCCCCGGGTGCGCGCCGGGCAGTACTGGCCGACGCCCGCCGCGTCGCTGCCCAACGAGACGGAGGACCCGGCGGCGTGGCTCGCCCGCTGGCTCAAGGTCTTCGTCGAGTCCGACATCAACACCGGCGTCCCCCTGGGCATCGCCGCGGAGGCGCCCCTCGTGCTCCAGCTCGCACGGCGCCGCGGCGCGGACGATGCCCGTCGCGCGCTCCGGGAGCACGCGCGCGAGCCGAACCCGGGACTCCGCCGCACGGGCACCCTCAACCCCGCCTTCGTGGAGAGCCTGATGGGCTTCCCGGCGGGGTGGACCGACCTGCGCTAGCCCTCGTGCTCCTCGTCGAACGCGACGAGGGTGTCGATGGCGCGGTCGCTGTAGGTGACGCCGTCCGAGCTCACGCGGAGGACGGTGGAGTAGCCGCGGCCCGCCCGGCAGTAGCAGACGAACCCGACGTCCCCCTCCCCCTCGCCGTAGTGGAAGTAGTCGAACCCGTCGTGCCTCGCGTGCTGCCAGATGAAGGACAGCAGGTCGATGTCCCCCCCGCACCAGATCGTGAGGGGCACCAACGCGTCCGCGAACATGTTCCACCGGACCGAGTGCGCCCGCTCCTCGCAGCGGCCGTCGGGATGGTGGATCGTCCGCACGCAGTAGTATCCGGACTGCCCCTGGAGAGGGACCTTCTCCGGGTACACCGTCCACCCCCGCTGCTGGAGAACCTCCATCACACGCTCCGCCTCGGCCTGCGAGCGCCTGATCTCGCTGGTGTGCTGTGCCTCTCGGTCGGGGCCGTCCATTTACCGATGGGAGGGCTATAGACGCGCTCGCTGCGCGATCCGTCCCCTTTTCACGATGCGCGGGGCGCGCCCGTGTAGAACGAGAGGCGTCCCCGTGGAGGGGACAGGAGCGAGATTTTCACGATGAGTCAGACGACCAGAGAGGCATGTCCGGTGACAGGGTGTCCCGAGCGCCAGCTGGGGCGCCTCACCGACGGCGAGTTCGATGTCGTGGTGTGCCCGCGCCACGGCTGGCAGTACCCGGTGCCCCGGCATCTGGTGCCCCCGCATCTGGCCGACGATTTCCTCGAGTGGGCGCGCGGCCAGCACAAGCCGGCCGGGGTCCACCGCGAGATGGTGTTCCCTCCCGCGCAGTGGCGCATGATGGCCGGGCAGTTCCTCGCCATGTTCGGCAACCGGCCGGAATGCCGGGGCTGCGGCGAGGAAGGATGGGGCTGAGCCGTGGACAACATCTACATCGTTCGCGAGCACGGCGAGGAGGGGCAGACCTGGGAGCACGGCATCTACGCCGAGTTCACGGCGGCCCGGCACAAGGCCCGGGACGTCGGCGAGACCCTGCGGCCTTTCTCCACCGTCCAGGTGACCTCCTACAAGCTGGAGGGCGCCCAATTCGTCCCCACCGAGGAGGACGACCCGGGACACGAGCACTACCTCGTCGAGAGGCGGTCGTGAGCACGACGATGAACCACGCCAAGCGACTTCTGGACCTGTTCTACCGGCTGCATTTCGCGCTGCGCACCGGGGCGGCTCCCGGCGACGGATGGGGCGAGTACGCGGGGACGCGGATCGCCCGGGGCGAGATGCCGCAGCCCGAGATCTACGCCGGCCGTCACGTGAAGATTTTCAGCGACGCCCTGAACCTGCGCGTCGCGCAGAAGGTGGACGACCACACCGGACGCGGCCTGATCGACCTCCGTGCCGGCCGGGACCTCGACGGGAAGTGGGAGGTGGAGGTGAGCTGCTGCGCCCTCGGGTACGTGTCCCCCGACGAGGCCGCCAAGGTGGCCCAGGGCCTCGCCCACGCCGCGACGCTCGGCCGAATCTGCGAGGAGATCCTCGCGGGGCCCCTCGACTTCGACGTCGGGCAGGGCCGGTGCGACATGGAGGAGGCCCTCCGGACAGCCTGGGACGAGGTCGGGAGGGACGGCGACCCCGACGACGCGCTCGCGCGCGCCTGGGAGAAGCTCGGGGACATCTGAGAGGAACGCCATGCTGATCAAGACGCTACTGATGCTCGCCCTCGCGGCCGGAGCCCCCGAGGCCCCGGCGGCCGATCCCATGGAGGAGGCCGCGTCCCTCTACACGGAGGGGACGGCCAGGTTCGACGCGGCCGACTACGAGGGCGCGATCGACAAGTTCACGCGCGCTCTCGGCATCGTCGTGGCCGCGGAGGGCGACGACGCGGTGCGTCTGACCCTGCTCTACAACATCGCCTCGGCGCACGAGAAGCAGTTCGCCCTCGACAGGGACGTGCAGCACCTGCGCCAGGCGCTCCAACTCTACGAGCGCTACCGCGACTTCGCCCAGGCGAAGGGGAGCATCGACGACATCTTCGACGTGGAGGGGAAGATCGCGGCCCTCGAGGGCAAGCTCCGGACGCACGACCAGATCGAGCGCAACAAGGCCGCGGGCACGGCCGCGCGCGAGGGCCCGCCGCCGCCCCCGCCGGTCACGGAGGACGCCGCCGACTGGCAGCGTCCGCGCCGGACGGGCATCGGGCTCGTGGCGGCCGGAGGGGCGGCCGCGGTCGGGGGCGTCGTGCTCGCCGTCGTGGGCAGCCGGCTGGAGCCCCGCGCGCAGGACCAGGTCGCCGAGCTGGAGGGGATGAACCTTCCGCCCGACCACCCCGCGTGGGCCCAGGGAGACCAGTTCATCGAGCAGGAGCGCCGCAAGGGCAGCGCCCTCATGGGCGTCGGGGCGACCTTCGCGGTCGTCGGCGCCGCGGGCGTGGGCGTCGGGGCCTACTACCTCGTCAAGTCCAAGAAGATGCGGGAGGGACGGGTCAGCACGCTTCCGGCCCTCTCTCCCGGCTACGCGGGCGTGCGGATCGCGGGGAGATTCTGATGGAGACGCACGGTCTGAAGATCTACGGTTTCTACGACGGGGACTTCACGTTCCACCACGTCGGCTACGAGGGGTTGCCGGGTGCCGGCAGCACGTTCCGGGTGCGCATCGACAACGATGACCCCGAGCACCGGCACCGGGAGAACACCGGGAACCCGAACCAGTTCCTCGACCATCCGCACACGATCCGGCCGGCCACGGAGAGGGAGATCAGGCTGTGGCTCAGTTTCTTCCACCGCGTCCTCCCCCTCCGGGGCCCCGACGCGACGGAGGGCCTGCGGCACCTCCGTCTGCACGGACCGGCCCGACCCAGCGAGCTCCGGGGCAGCGTCGAGGCCCGGATGTGGCGCCTGACCAGGCCGGTCCCGGTCGCGCGCGACTTCAAGTGCGAGTGGCTGGTCTTCGTGGAGATGATCGACGGACGGTTCCAGCTGACCGAGGACGGCCGCTGGCTGACCAGCCTCATGCGGTAGGAAGGACGAGACGATGACACACGAGATGCGACCAGACGATTTGAAGATCGGGGCCCTGTACCAGCTGACCCGCGACGTGGAGAACCCGCTCAAGGACGGCCGGTCGGCCAATTATTTCCTGGGCCGGGAGGTGTTCAAGAAAGGCGCGCGGTTCGTGTGTCTCCCCGCCGACATGGCGCCCGGCGTCCGGCGCCTGCACCCCGCGACGCCCACGGTTGGGGGACAGCCGTGCTCCGACGGCTTCACGGTGGGCGTCCACTCGTCCGGCGAGGGGTTCAGACTGTCCAAGTTCCCGCGGGACCAGAACTGGACCGCGGCCATCGTGCCCCACCTTGAGGAGGTCGCGGTCGACACGTGGGACAAGATGCAGTCCGCCTACGGGTGGGCCGCGATGCGGACGGTCCTGCGGGGCCTCGTGGAGGACGGCACCGTCCCCCTCGAGCGCGTCATCGAGCTGATGCGACAGGTCGCGGTGGATGAGGAGGGACCGGCGTCCTGACGGGTACCCTGAGAGGTGGTCCGGACGGACGACTACATCGCGTGGGCCCAGCTGTGGTGTCCCGAGCCGGTGGCCGCCGTTCGGGCGCCCTTCCAGGCCGCCGTCCGGGCGTACGACGCCGCCGACGAGCGGATCGGGGACGAGGCGGAGCACGACGACTTTCTGACGCGGATCATGTGGCTGGAGACGGCCATCCGGCTGGCCCGGCTCGGCTGGACCATCTGGGACCTGGAGAACGCCCGCTGGCCCGTGACCCGGGCCGCGCGCGTGCAGGACCTGATCCGGAGCGGGGTGTAGAAGACGCGGGAGGTTTCATGTCGACACAGAAGATGAGGGGCGCCGTCGAGAAGATGGCCGCGACGCTCGGGATCGAGATCCAGTTCGACCCCGACGACGCGCTGGGCAAGTTCAGGCGCGGCCCGATGCTCACCATGGGCCAGCTGCGCTCCATGGAGGACGGGGCCGTGGTCTGGCTCGTCGTCCACGACGACGACGGCTCGCTGCGGGCCGACGGCGCCTACCGTCTGGAGCGCCGCGACGACTGCTGGATGCTGGACGACGGGTCCTCGTTCGCCGCGGACTTCGACGACGCCGGGGAGGACGGCGACCCCGCGAGCGACGACTACTCCCAGATCTCCGAGGCCGTCCCCGACGAGTACGGCAGGATGCGCGCGAGGATCCTCTCGCGCCTCCGGGCCGTCGTGCGTCCGGGCGGCGACGCGTCGGCGGCGGACAAGGTGGGGCAGATCGTCGCGTTGGAGAAGGCCCTGGACGAGCTCGACCGGCTCGGGAGGACCTCGGCATGACCTGGCCCAAGACCCTCGCGCGCACGACCAAGCACAAGAAGCCGCGCCACCAGCTGTACCAACCGGGCTTCAACGAGAGCAACGGGTGCTGGCTGGAGGGCTCGTGGGTTTCCGTCCCCAGGGACGAGTGGGACGCCCGCAAGGCCGAGCACCTGCGCATGTACGACGGGGTCCGGGAGGTGGCCGGGGAGCAGGACCACCACGGGCCTCCCGTGCCGCGCGACAAGATGACCAGGGCGCAGCGCCAGGCGTGGCAGCACTACTCTGGCAGCGCGCACTTCGACTGCGTTCACGACAGCGGTCGCGTCGGGCCCGTCGGGGTGGAGATGCAGGGAAACCGCGTCGACGCGAGGGCCGCGAGGTGGATGCGGGCCGAGGGCTGGAAGATCATCCGGTTCGTGACCGGCGGGGACGGCGAGCGCCGCGACCAGACCGCGGGGATGGAGATCCCCGACGAGCTGCTGGCCGACCGTGGCTCCACGCCCGAGGAGGCGGTGGACACCTGGCAGCACGTCGTGGACCAGAACGTGGGGCAGATGGACGACCTGTTCAACACGCTGCTGAACGCCGCCGTGAGCGACGACCCGGGACCCCCGGCACAGGCCACGGGGATGGACTACCGCGGCTTCGCGACGCAGATGGCGTTCACGTCGCTGGTGCAGCAGGAGGAGTCCATCATCCGCATGGAGTGGAACGAGCGGCAGGGCGACAAGGACCGGTTCCGGACCCTCCAGCAGGAGATCGACCGCTACGTCGACATGCGGCGTCGGCTCAAGGCCGAGGCGGCGTCGCCGGAGGTGTTCGATGCCTGGTACCGGGAGGCCCGGGAGTCGCACAACAGCTGCGCCCGTGCGAACCTCGACAACACGGACGGCCGCATCTACTCCTACGTGCTGCCGGAGTTCAACGACGACGGCACCCACGAGCCCTGGGGTCCTCGGGACGTCCCCTGGGGCCAGGAGAAGGCACCATGAGCGACCATCCGCTGATCGACCTGCACGTGCAGAGGCTGCGCCGGCACCTCACCGCGAGCGACTTCTCCGACGGACTCTCCGAGGAGTGCGCCCGGGGTGTCCGCCGCTACCTCGAGATCAGGGCCGACGCCCTGCGGATGTGCGCGGGGGTCTGCAAGCCCGAGTCCCTGAAGCTGGAGACCGAGGCCGTCCTCGCCTTCGACGACCCCGGGCGCCCGGAGCACGTCGCGGAGTGCGTCGAGGGCCCGGCCCGGCGCCTGCTGGAGTTCGCGAAGGCGCGGAGGCGACCGGCCCGGAGCGAGTTCGGCGGGGCGCCCCTCGTGGCGAGGCCCGTCGACGAGGTCGGCTGGGTGGTCGGCCGGTGGATCAGCATCTCCATCGAGCGCGGCCTCTGGTGAGGGGCCGGAGGGCCCGGCAGACGTCTGCGGGGAATCCCGTGTAGAAGAGACGGAGTGCTCGTGGAGGGCATCAGACGCCAGGTCGGCGCCCGCGGCTGCCGGGTCTACGACGGCCGGCCCCAGACACGAAGAGGACGAAAGGGAGAACCAGCGATGCGATACCCCGAGGACAACGACGCCGAGCGCGAGAACGACATGCGGAACTACGCGGTGGAGCCGTGGATGATGGACCAGCTGGACCGCAACTGGAGCTACCTCGGCTGGGGGCCCCACGAGGACTACATGCTGATCGGGGACCTGTCCCACCCGAACAGCCCCCGCAAGTTCCCGACGTGGGCCGCGTTCCGCAACGGTTTCACGGTGGGAGAGCACCCCGACGCGCACGGCGACCGCTCGGGAGGCGAGGTCGTCGGCTGGTACTTCAACCTCGCGCGCGAGCGCCGGGAGTGCAAGGCGTGCGACGGATCGGGCGAGAACCCCGAGACGAAGCGCCTCCACGATGACTGGTACGACTTCAAGAACACGGGGCGCCGCTGGTGCGACAACATCACCCAGGACGAGGCCGACGCGCTCGTGGAGAACAGCCGCATGAGGGAGATGACCCACGTGCGCTCCCGGCAGCGCCTCGACACGCTGGTGGCCGAGGGCAGGCTCCCGGCCGAGCGCGCCGAGGAGTTGTGGGAGGGCCGCGACCGGGGGCTCGACCGTCACGACGAGGACACCGGCGAGTTGCAGGGCGTGTACATCCAGTGGCGCGACCGGGTGCCCGCGGAGGAGATCAACGAGGCGAACCGGGGTCCGGGCATCGGGCACGACGCCATCAACCGGTGGATCTGCGTCCGGGCCCGGGCCGAGCGCCTGGGGGTCTACGGGACGTGCGAGAAGTGCGACGGGCACGGACACATCCCCGTCGACATCAGGGGGCGCCTCCAGCTCGTGCTCTGGATCATCAACCCGCTCACCGGGCAGAGCTACGGGCTCGAGGTGGACAACATCGAGAAGGACGAGTTGGAGGACGTCTACGACTTCCTGCAGGGGATGCGTGACCGTCTCGTCGGCCGCCTGGAGGTGCCGAAGGCCGCCGTCTCGCGCGACCTCGATGGCTTCGGGCGCGGGGAGACCATGATGTGGACCCAGGCGGGGTCCCTGCTGGAGCGCTCCGACAGCGGGTGGGCGAGCGAGGCGGTCTTCGCCTCCTGGGAGGATTTCTGCTGGCCCACGCACTACAAGTACGGGGACCCGGACGACGGCCACCGCGTCCCGAAGGATCACCCCAAGTTCGCGGAGCTGCACACGGGCGAGCCCGCCTGGCAGCTGGACGACCTCAACGAGATGGTGGCCCTGCGGTTCGGGCTCGACCCCCACGGGAGCCGCATCGAGCGCCTGTACGTGTGGATGATCCTGCCGCGCAAGGGCGCCAGCAAGCGCGTCACCATCAACAACGTGACCGAGCGGGATCTGCCCGCCATCCGCGCCTACGCCCTCCAGGGGGCCGAGAGGGCCCGCGAGCGTCTCGATCCCTCGGTCAAGGAGTAGGTGACCGGATGGAGCGGCACTACCTGACCCCCCTGTACCGGGGCCTGTCGGCCACGGTGAAGGCCGCGTGCGGGGTGGGGCAGACGACCGTCATGGTGGCGAAGGACCGGCTGGGGTTCACGCCGTCCGAC
>Ga0315550_1000630_pt1 | contig 21671 bp, 24 predicted proteins | sample SalMarSW160190MG_2_FD_203100 | JGI IMG/M metagenome (GOLD analysis project Ga0315550, IMG submission 203100) | Salt marsh sediment microbial communities from the Plum Island Ecosystem LTER, Massachusetts, United States - Salt Marsh Sediment SW1601-90 ... | reverse complement strand
TAAAAGAAGCCCCGCTACTTTCTCACCAAGCTCAGTTATCACATAATAGTTCTTCAAAGGATCAATCGCCACGCTCTCAGCCAACCCCAAATGCTCCATCTCCATCATCCTCGACCTAAACGTCCCATCGCTGAGCGTGAGACCCAAATCTCGCATAAACGCCTTAGCATTCTTCCATCTTCCCTTCTCCAGCTTCAAAAGAAAGATGCAATCGATGGCGTGGTCCTTCTCCAGCACCGCCTTGATAGCGGAAAGCTTCTCGTCAGTGAGAATATTTCGTATTTTTTCTTCTGCCAACCGTAATCCCAACCATGTTCTACGTAGAGTATACTCTTTACATATTTAGCATTTAACTTTATATTACGATTTTTGACATAATTCTGATTACACCTTCCATAACTCTCATGACACCAGTTGACCAATACTAAAACCCGCCCGCAACAACTCAAACACACACAAAAAACAACGGATTACCTAAAAACGCAGCTTTCAACTAAAAGAGCAATTTTGTAGGTGGGCTCACGCATTCTTGAAAGCGACCAGCCATCAACATTTTCAGCCGTCCACTTTTCTCAAGATCTCAATCACTTTTCAGTGGGGTCAAAGTCGTCATCGCCCACCAAACAACATTAAATGCTTCTCCAGCATAAAAACATAGCCTACAGGAGCAACGTGTTGAGCAACAGTGCCTAAACAAATCAAGATTATTCCACTAGCCGAAGAAAGTTTCGGCGTACGATCCATGTGCACCTACGCGGAAACACCAGATACAAAGATTCTACTAGACGCCGGCGCATCCTTAGCTCCAAAAAGGCTGGGATATCCTCCTCATCCCAGAGAATACCACGCCCTAGAAGAATGCCGCAAAAAAATAAGCAAAACAGCAGAAAAAGCCGACATCATAACCATAAGCCACTACCACTTCGATCACCACACACCCTCATACATAGACTGGTTCACTAACTGGTCTTCACCAGAAGCCGCAAAAAAAATCTACGAAGGAAAACTTGTCCTCGCAAAAAGCTACCGTTCCATGGTCAACGCCAGCCAGAGACGCCGAGGATGGATGTTCAAGAAAACCGGAGGCAGCCACGCGAAAAGGTTAGAGACTGCTGACAGCAGAACCTTCAAGTTCGGAGAAACAACGCTGAAGTTTTCCGAACCGGTCTTCCATGGATCCGAAAACTCGGAGCTGGGATGGGTATTGATGGTAACCATTGAATTTGCAGACGAAAAAATTGTGTTCGCATCTGATGTTCAAGGACCCATGTACACTCCTACTTTAAACAAAATCTTGGCTGAAAATCCTCAACTAGTCCTTGTAGGGGGACCTCCAACCTACTTAGCTGGATTCAGAGTAAAAGACGAGTATATAGAAACGGGAATGCGAAACCTGACGAGCCTGGTTGAAAGCGTGCCAACAACAATCTTGGAGCACCACACTCTCAGGGATGAGAAATGGAGAAGTCTCTCCCAGCCTATATTTGACGCCGCCACGGAGAGGGGTCACAGGGTCATCACTGCAGCTGAATTCTCAGGGACAACAAACAACTTTCTGGAGTTTCGCCGAAGGCAGCTCTTTGAGATGGAACCGCCAAGTTCTGATTTCGAAAAGTGGATGAGATTGCCGTTGCAGAAAAGGAAACTCAAAAAACCGCCGATTTAGAGTCTACTCTAATCTACTTCTTGCTTAACAAGCATTCTGCGGAATTTCCTAGCGTAATGATAGTCAGATTTGAGGCGTTTCAGTTCATCCGCTTCTTTCTCAAGTTTTGCAAGTTTCTGTTGAATATCTTGAAGTTTTCTGCTCATTTTGAACTCCGAAACATCATAGTCGGCTTTTATAAAAATCACTTATGAAATGGAAATATGTACCCAGAATTCATAATTGATATTAATAAATCGCCTCAATACGGAGAAGTTGGAGATAGAGATTGTGGTGTCCCAACTGCAAGGGGGAAATAACCTCAAGACAATCTGTCACTGCAAAAGTGTGGAACCATAATTTATATATCAAAAACATGAGAGGTGAAAAAGGAAAATGGAAAATTTGATACCCCCAATTATGTTCATGCTTATCATAGGCGGGATCTCTGGCTACTTCGCAGGACACCTAGTCAAGAGGGTCTCAGGCATGGCGCTAACCATCGGAGTTTTCGCTTTTATCGTAATAGCCTTAGCATACACAGGCAACCTCGACTTGAATTTTGAGGCAATAACTGCAAACATATCGAACGTCTTAGGCATTATTGCGCCATTAGGGATTGTAGCTCTGGTGTCCAGTGTTCCTTTCGTAGCTAGCTTCGTTGCTGGTTTATTCGTAGGATTTAGAAGGAACTAACATCTTTCTATTCCTTCACATAGTTAACCAGCTTTGGCATAAGTTCAGTTCCTTTAAGGAGAACTCCTAATTCTCCCATTTTGCATTCTTTTTCGGAGAATCTCTGAACCCTGTTACCTTGCAGCTTGTTTCCTGCGATAAGGAGGGGCACGGGATCGTCACTGTGAGCCTTTAGCTTGCAGGGTGTCGCATGATCAGCTGTGATACAGATGATGTGGTCTTCCAGATTTATTTGCTGCAGCATTTTTCCTACGAAGTGTTTGTCAACGGTAGCGATAAGCTGAGATTTTAGGTCAAAGTCTCCGTCGTGACCCGGTTCATCCGGACCCTTGATGTGAATGTAAAAACAGTCATAATGGGGCAGAACCTCAAACAGCTTTTTCACCCTAAGTTCACAATCTTTTTCTAGGCTTTTGGATGGAAGAGGAAGATCAACTAAACTCATTCCCGCCAGCCTCGATATTCCCCGTTCAACATTCATGTCAGCTAAACAAACAAAATTTAGACCGTAAAGTTCGCTGAGGGGAGGAAACTTTGGCACCATGCTACCCGCATCTCTGCTGAGTATGAGGTTAGCCTTCAGCTTTCCCTCTTTGACGCGTCTCCTGTTTACTTCATGCTGATCCAGAACAGGTGTAGCCTTCCGTGTGAATTCGTTGACTAGCTCGGCTGAAATTTTTGCTTCTTCAGTTTCGTCAAGGGGAGCACATGTTTTTAGTATCATCTCGGCTTCTAGGTCTGCCACGCCTACACTGTTGATCCGTTTGTAGGCTGGATCAGTGTTGCTTATGTTGCCTGAGAGCCGTTTTTCTTTGCTTCTTATAATCAAAGCTGCTCGATAGGTTGCAGTGCTTTTTATCTGTAAGCTTGCTGGATGTGACTCCAGTTGTACCTGTTCGTTAACTGCTTGGGCTAATTCATCGGCTTCTTCCTGTGTCAAGTTTCTTCCAGCCCTTCTGTCGATGATAGAGTTGTCAGGCGCTAACGTTGCGAAGTTGCATCTGAGAGCCAAGTCGCCGTTTCTCATGTTTAGTCCTGCGCCGAGGGATTCGAGGGCGCCCCTGCTCACGTGATGTGCAAAGGGGTCATAGCCTAGGATGGAAACAACGGCTACGTCACTTTCGGGTGCTATACCCTTACCGACCGTGTACATGAGTCCTGTTTTTCCGGTTTTTGCAAGTGAATCCATGTAAGGTGTCTCAGCAGCCTCAAGAGGAGTTTTATCATCCAATTCTTCTATGGGACGGTCGCCCATTCCGTCAATAATGATGTAGATTAACTTCAACCTTGAACCGCTCCAAATCAAAGTTAACTAACAACACTCGTTTAAAAAAAGCTTTTCACAGAAATCGTGAAAGCAAAATATACCCAACTATCAGATTTAAACAAAATACAACACACAACCCGACAAGCATATTAGGAGCCTAATAAAAGAAGATTGTTGAAAACTAGCTTTTTTCTGTTTTAGCCCAAAAGTATATCATTTGTTATCCAAAGCTTTTTGCGTGTTAAGCGTTTTTATGTGTGAGCACAAACAGTAGTGAACTTTGAATGCTTTCAACTTTTATGGGACACAGCAAAACCAACCTACACGTTCACGTCACATATTTGATGCCTATTAACAGCGTATTGTTGAAAACAAGCTTTTCCTGTTAACCCACTTCTTTCGGGACCTTGAAATGGGAATTTCTTCCTGCACTGATGTACTCTCCACCAAGGTTGCGTACAATAGATGCGATTTTAGCGAAATTGTCGGAACCTAAGAATCTCCGCGGTTTCACAATGATGAAGGTTCCGCTCTCTTCAAAGATTAACATACCCGCAAGTTCTGAAGAAAACGCCTGTTTAACTTCGTTGATGCTGCGCTTTTTTTCTGAGGGTGCAGCAGAAATTGCAGGAGCGGCGGCTGGTCCAGTTACCGCTTTGAGGGACTTGGAAACTTCGGCGAGGTCCCCTGAGATTACGTTCAGGACGCTGAGAAGTTCATCAACTTTTCGGGCTAGTTCTTGGATGTTCACTTTTTCTTCCCCCATAAGCCATTGCCTCCACACAACCGTTTTACAGTAGGTTACTCATTTGTTTTGTCCTACCCAATCAACATTTAGAAAATTAATAAAATGAGCTTGTTTTGGCAAAATGCCGAAGGAAAATGTTATTTGACTATAACCACGGGACAGTAGGCCTTATCTACAACTCTAGAACTGACACTCCCAAGAGAGGAAACTCTACCACCTAACCCTCTGCTTCCCATGACAATCATGTCAAATTTGCCACGTTCCGCTCTATTAACAATTTTTTCATCAGGTTCTCCTTTTTCAAATCTCGTTGAGACCTTAAATTCAGATTTTTTCTTTTGAACTTCTTTCTGTGCCGTAGATAATATTCCCCTAAAACAAGTCTCTAATTCCTTAGCATAATCTGCAATAGCTTGTGATTTAAGCATGCGCATGGAGTGTGACCGCAAAAAAACCGGTGGTGCGACCGTGAGTAGCTCAAGCTCCGCTGAAGTTATCTCTGCTAATTCAAGCGCAAAATTTAATGCATTATTGGCTGCCTTGGAACCATCTAGAGCGACTAGAATCTTCTTAATCAAACATGTTTCCTCCAAGATATGAAACTGTTAATGCTGATAATAAAACTTCTTGAACCCATTCCAGAGTCTTGCAAAGATGGCTTCCAGCAACTCCCCTTCACTGCCACCACAGTGCCCCCTCCCGCTTGAGTGTCAATATCAGAGATTAAGCATCACTGTAACTTCTTTGAAGTATGCGCGTAATCTTGGTCTATTAACTTCAGAGTGTTCTTGGTTCAAGAATTCGTTGCAGATACAACCTAAACGGGTTTCCCTTTTTATGACACCCAGTTTTTCACAGCATTTGTCAAAATTTTCGCAACACAAACAAAACTCTCTGTACATTCCGAATCCTAGCGCGTTTCTGATTATCGAGGCAGCCCATTTTGGATGCTGCAGAATGAAGTCATTAATTTCTGCGATGGAAACTTTCGGTTTGCAGTGGAGCTTTTTTAAATCCTCCATCCAACTCAAATTGTTTCCCCATTGTTTAAGGGAATCTTAAAAGAAAAAGTTTATTGCTATTCAGAGTTTCTGGCTGGGTGCACAATTCGGAATGCTTAAGATTTTAACATTAAATAAATGTGGCGAGGCAATATTATTCAGTAGAGCAGAAATGTTGGAGATTGACGGCAGCCAAAAGAGTGGCAGCGGAACAATATTACGGTTATCCATCGCCCTTGCAGGCATCCTAGGGGAACCGTTGCACATTTACAATATTCGCCATAGACGCAGACAACCGGGGCTGCGTCCCCAACACCTTGAATCAGTGAATACAGCGGCGAAGCTCTGTAACGCTGAAACTGAAGGCGCAAAGCTTGGTTCTCGTGAACTGTGGTTCAAGCCAAACGGTATCATAAGCGGCGAGGTGAGGGCTGAGATAGGCACTGCGGGAAGCATATCAATGCTGCTTTTAACGGTTCTGCCCATCTGCGCTTACGCCAAGGGCGACGTTACCGTTCATGTTGTTAATGGTGGCACGGACGTTCGTTACGCTCCTACGATTAATTACATGAAATATGTGCTTTTACCCGTGCTTGAGCGGATGGGGTTGCAGGCTTCTTTAACTGTCAAAAGGTTCGGGTATTATTCTAAGGGCATGGGGGAAGTCGTCTTGAACGTCAGCAATGGCTCTAAGCTCAGCACCCTTTCCATAAAGGAGTTTGGTAGAATAGAAGAGATCAGAGGCGTTTCCGTCTGTACTTTCTTGGAGAAACAAAGGGTGGCAGAGCGGCAAGCTAAGGCGGCTATGAACGTTCTTAGAAATCACGGTTATGACGCAGAGATTCGTGTCGTTAATGATCGGTCTAATTCTCTTCAGAAGGGCAGTTCCATAGTATTATGGGCGAAAACAAGCAAAGGCGCCCTAGTTGGAGGAGACGCTATAGGAGAACTGCGGAAGTCCAGCGAGGCTGTAGGCAGAGAAGCCGCTGAAAATCTGTTAAGGGAAATTGAAGACCATGCTACGGTAGACACTCATCTTGCGGACATGCTTGTGCCCTACGTTGCACTGGCAAACGGTACCTCAACATATATAACACGAAAGCTAACAGACCACCTAGACACTAATATCTGGCTAACTGAGAAGATTCTAGGCGTAAAGTTCCAAATTAACAAAGTTGGGGACATCTACAGAATCGAGAAGAGCTAAACAGTAAAGGATAACGATCATTCTCCACAAAAAAAGGAGGTTTAGCAGATTACTTTCAACCTAGAGGAGTGGAAAGATGGTTAATGTCTGAGGAATTGAAGAAACAGGGATGGGTTAAGCGGACTATCATTGGGGAGCCAAGATTAAGCGAGATTGTTGATGAGTACAAAGCTTTAGGCTTTGAAGTTCACCTAGAACCGGTAAATCTTGATGACTTGGATGAAGAGTGCAGAAGATGTTACGAAAACGATGCTGATAAATTCAAAACAGTTTACGTTAGAAAAAGACATGGTTGATTTTTGCTGCTAGCATCGCCTAATGTAGATTGGTTCCTCTAATCCACATTCTTTGCCACAAGATTTCAGAAGTCTAAGATATTCCATTCTAACTTCGTCTCTTTTACTTCCCTTCAAGTAAAGAATCTCTTTTTCCAGTGATTCTATTCGAGATTTCAGTTCCTCTTTTTTATTCTCATTGGACAACTTATTTCCCCCTCAAAAAAGGAAAGCAAGTCTTAATACACAATATATATTTACTCTCTGATATTTAAACTTAGCACAGTTCAAAGTTGTTCACTTCAGATGCGTCATGGCTTTGAAGCAAAAATCTTTTTAGATTAATGGATAATAGAATTCGATAATCCATGTTTAGTCAAGGAAGAATCACTATAAACAGAAAAAAAGTTGCAGCATACATTGGCGTTCTGCTAGTAACTTTGAGTATCTTAGCAATAATTTTTGAAACCAGCTTGAACAGCACCAACAGTGTCAACGTAATTCGTGTTGCGTGCATTGGTGACAGCATAACAGATTTCACTAACTATCCAAACGATCTGCAGACTGTTCTTGGAGACAGTTACATAGTGGAAAGTTTCGGTGCCAGCGGATCAACAGTGTTACTCAATACAGACAAACCATACATTAACCAAATCGAATTCACCAGAGCGAAACACTTTCTACCCAATATCGTGATTGTCATGCTTGGAACCAACGATGCCCGCACAGACCACTTCAAATCAATTGACAATTTTGTTCCTGACTACATGAAACTGATCAATGAAATCCAAGCGCTTGAAAGTAATCCGAAAATTTTTCTCGTGAAACCGCCCCCAATTTTTGACAATGAATTTGAACTGAAAAATGTAAACTTGTTAGAGGGGATAATCCCTCGTATTGAGCAGATAGTAAACAAGCAAGGTTTACTCAGTATCGATGTTTACGCCGCATTGGAAAACAATCCAGAGTATTTCCAAGATGGTGTACATCCCAACAGCGAAGGCGCAACAATCATAGCCAACGAGGTTTACACGGCAATCATTCTTTCCACTGAAACCTCTTGACTTACAATTTTTTAGTGCATGTTTAGCCGATAAGTGTCCTCAAAACAGGTACTTTTTTCATGAGAAGGATTAATCCAAGTGTAATTAAGAGGGTAACTACTGTAATAAGAGGGATTCCAATAACGGGATTCATGACTTTGATGCTTAATGTGAAGCCTAAATAGCCTCTTTGAAGTGTTTCCATAATAATCAAATGGAACATGTAGACTGGCAAAGTGTTTTTGCCGATTACATTCACAACACTGGTGACAAAAGGATGAGTGTTCTTTGACCAATCGACTGTTAACTTGCTCAAAAGCAGGAACATAGCAACTGATGCCACGATAACATTTGCAGACAGATAATCAAAAAAGAAGTAGGGTCGACCTATAGCTTGGAAATGAAAGTGCATAAACCAAGTGCTAGCTATTGTAAAGATGAAACTTAAGAAAAAGAACACATACAAAATTGAGGAACGTATCCTTATCCGCTGCAGGTATATGCCCAAAACAAAATAACCTATAAACCCGCCAACAACAAAAACGGTGTCGTTCAGAGAATACCCTATAACCAATTGGGTAAAGGGTACAACGGATGCACCTAAAAACCACAGGAGTACGAGGTACTTCAGAATTTTGGGGTCGTTACAGGATACTATTGAACGCAAAATAGGGGTAATCAAGTATAGACCAACTATTAGATAAAGAAACCAGAAATGATAGTAAGAGCCAGAAAACAAGCTGTAGAATGACCCCTCAATAATGTTGCTAAAAGTAACTGGCGTCTCGGAAACAAAGAATGCCCACACCAGATAGACTACTGTCCAGAACAGGAAAGCCAAACCGATACGATTAAACCGTTTTTTTAAAAAAACTCGAATTGGCTCGTTAATTTTAGAGGGCTGAAGCAGCAAGGCGCCACTCAGAATAACAAACAATGGAACACAGGGCAAAGCGAAGGACTTGTAAATGGCAGCTGTCCACCAATACACCGGCGATTCAAGAGCGGTTTGCTGTATGGCAGTATAGTATTCATTGGATGCATGAAGTAACAGCACCATAATAATGCCGCAGGTGCGAATCAGGTCTACGGGAAGGCAAAAACCGTTTCGAGTTTCATTGTTGACCTTTTCAGAGAGTACGATAGGCACACACTATCCAAACGTAAATACCGACCTCATTCACTTTCCACTTATTGATATTGCTCCATTACGATACTGCTAAGTTATTTGTGATGACAAATTTAGATTGAACTTATGACGCTTAATCTTGCTCACAACCATTTTCTTTGTGAATGTAAAGGTACCGTACATATAGAACAAAGTGTGTGTAGCAAAGCACAATAACAAATAACTTAACACTTTCCAAAAAAACAAAATGGTTATAAGCCGCTTTTCTTGCTCAGCATTACTGAGGACAATTTCGTGAGTTTATGGAAACTTCGCTTTTCTTTGATAGGAACCCTAGCACTAATTATCGGATTATCCACGCTTTTCTTCATGGTTATCATGTCCTTAGCCGGCGTCAATCTGATGCTTTTGCCCTTCCTCGTGGTCATCTTCAACATAATTCAGTGGCTCATAGCCCCATACCTCATAGACGCCATGTACCGAGTGAAAGAAGTCAAAGCCTCAGAGGACCCAGCTTTGCATGAAATGGTGGATAGACTGAGCAAAAAAAGCAGAATCAAAACCCCGAAACTCATGAAAGCCAAAATGGCAATACCTAACGCCTTCGCCTACGGTTCCCCCATCGCCGGAAGCAGAGTTGCAGTAACAACCGGACTTCTGGAAACCCTTGAAACAGAAGAAGTGGAAGCCGTAATAGGTCATGAGTTAGGTCACCTGAAACACAGAGACGTCCAAGTCATGATGTTCGTCTCCATCCTACCCGCAATCTTCTATTTCATCGGCTACTCACTGCTTCTCTCCTCCATGTTCAGCCGAAGAGACACCAGAGACAGCGGAGGAGCCGCAGTTATCGGCATCATAAGCATCTTCATCTACTGGGTACTCACCCTCTTCACCCTATACCTGAGCCGAATACGAGAATACTTTGCTGACCGCCACAGCGCATCCATCGTCGAGGATGGACCCCGCAAACTTTCTGAGGGACTGGCGAAGATAGTGAACTCCACTAACAGAGTGAAACGAAGTCGTCGCGACACAAGCGGTTCCAATTCGTTCAAGGCTCTTTTCATCTCTGATCCGGATCGGTCAGAGTTAGATTCTGCGGCATTAACGCAGTTTGGTGGAGGCATGGGCGACCGGAAGCTTGTCGACGAGGTTCTGCGAAGAAAAGTAACTAGTTTTGACAGGATTATGGAAGTCTTTTCTAGTCACCCCAACATCGTGAAGCGTTTGAGGGCTCTCCAAGAACTCGATTAACTGTTGCTTTCCAACTTCGCAGTTTGGGCTAGAGTGTTCTCTGTTTCTTCACATAAAATAGAGGTTTCACGAATTAAACAAGTGAATGTCTTCAAGGACTAGAAGCTATCAAGCATTTTTTTCAGCGATTCCGCTTCTTCTCGAAGCACAGCCACTTCACATTCTAGTGCAACAGCTTTTCCCTCTGCTTCTCTTCTAAGCTCTTCCACCTCTTCCAGAAGCTTAGTTTTCTCGCTTTCCAGCTTTTCGATCTTCTCCCGCAGATTCTTCAACGTTACCATTTACTGAGCCTCTACTCCATGAATCGCCTCCGAATTGATATAATCATTATTACAGCTGAAAACATAAGTCAAAATCAGACATATCTGCTGAAGAAAGAACCGCGAAAACTAAAACAGGAACCTCAGCGTTAGATACCATTAAATCGCCTTAACACAGCATGAGCAAACAATTCAGCTAACCCTATGAATTGGCAAGTTAACTCTGGGAGTCAAAGAACAATGAAAGAGATGAAACCAAGAAACACAGCTTCCCGCGTAGAGAACAATCTGGAATTTGAGATTCCCTCATGGGACAAAATTTACGGTTTACTCCTAAAACTCTCTGAGGCAGTTAGAAAGAGTGGGTTTGAACCTGACGTAATCGTGGGCGTTTCCAGAGGCGGCTGGATTCCAGCTCGAATAATGTCCGATCTGCTGGAAACTCCTAAACTAGCGAATGTAACAGCAGAGTTTTACGTGGGAGTAGCCGAAACCAAACATGAACCCACAATCACGCAGCCAATCTCGGTTTCAGTTAAGGACAAGAAGGTTCTTGTTGTTGACGATGTGGCAGATACGGGTGAGAGCCTCAAACTCGTAAACTCACACTTGAAGAATCAGGGTGCATCTGAGATCAAGATTGCAACCATCTACCACAAACCGTGGAGCATCATCGTCCCGCACTACTACGAAAAAGAAACGCGCTGCTGGATCGTTTTCCCTTGGGAGCAAAAAGAAACCGTTAGAAAAACTGTTGAAAAATTCAGAGGCGAAAGAAGAACCGTGGAAGATGCAAAAGAAAAACTAATCAGTTCCGGACTAAACAGGGAACTTGTGGAACGGTTCATCAAAGAAATTTTCAGGGAAGAACTATGACCAAAAAACCGGAAGACCCCAACGGACACATCACCGCAGTCGGTTTCAGGAACGTTAAGATAGAGAACATCAAAGGTTTCCTTGAACACTTCAGAAAAGAAAACAGGGAAGCCGCTGTTCAGTTTTTTGACGCTAAACATGTGGCAGGTCCCCAACACATGTATTTTGCAGCCTTAAACGCGCTGAACGCCTTCGACAAAAACACAAACATATCAAACAATCTGGCGGTTGAGGCTCTCCTTTACGCTTCTGCCCAAAGACAGATAAAAAAAGCTGTGGAGATGCTGGGAATAAAGCAGGAGTCTTCAGAAGTAGCAGCTTTAATAATGACGGAAAACAGGCACAAAAAAACTGACTACTTACGCCTAGTTACCCAAATAATTCCCGGCGAACGAGACGACAGTGTATTAGAACTTACGGACAAAAAAATCAAGAACATCAAAAAACTGTTCAAAATTTCTGACCTTGAATTCAAGGCTAAGCTGAAGAAAGAAGGGTTAGAAAAAGAGGCGTTAACCGATCTTGTGATCGAACGCATGGCACTGTTAGTTACCAAGAGCTAAAGCATCAAAAATCTTTTTGAGGCTTATGGGACCCTCCCGAAGGATTCTCGGATTTTCTGAAGTCAAATCAGCCACTGTTGACGGCATTCCCTGAACCGTAGCTCCACCGTCGAGAACAACATCCACCATTTTCTTCAACTCTCCAGATATTTCCTGAACTGCCCGCGGAGGCTCTTCTCCCGTTCTGTTGGCACTTGACCCGATCAATAGACCCCCAGACAAGCGAATCAGATGAAGAGCCACATCATTGTCGGGTATTCTCAAGCCCACAGAATCCCAGCCAAAAGTAACAACGTCTGAAAGAGCAGGATTCTTGGAAAAAACCATTGTGAGAGGTCCTGGCCAAAACTTTGCAGCCAGCCTCTTCCCGTTTGGGGAGACGAAAGCTACTTTGTCAACGTCGACAATGCTTGCTGCCAATACGGGCAAAGGCTTTTTTCGGTTGCCCTTCACGTCTAGAATACGCTTCACGGCTTCAACGTTGAATGGGTCGCATCCTAACCCGTACACGGTTTCGGTTGGATAGACAACCAACCCGCCCCTTCTTACAATCTGAGCTGCTATCATAATGTTGTTTTTTGTTGCTTTCAGAACTGTCATGTTTTCGTCGAATTGGATATAGTGAAGCTTCTATTAACGTTCTACCCAACCTCTCTGACTCTGCAGTATATGCTTACAAGAAATAGGAAAAAAGGGAGAGAATGATCAGCTGTTTGCTTTGGATTTCTATCTTGCCCTTGATTTAACTCTGGGTCCAAGGAGTGTCCAGAGCCATTCCACGAATTCTCTCAAGTTTTTCGTTTGTATGTACACGTCTCCGGGACCTCTTATCTCTGTAACCAGTCCCTCGCCGCCAAGGATAGTCGATTTTAAGCCTCCGAACTTTCTGACATTATAGTCGCAAGTGTCGCTGAAGGCCACTAGATGGAAGTTGTCAACGATCAATGATTTGCCGGCTTCTAAGGTGTGTTTGTCGATGGCTCCAAAAGTGTTTATGAAGAGTTTTCCTTCTCCTGAAACCTTTATCATAAATAGTCCCTGTCCGAAGAGCCCTTTCGTGAATCCCTGCCATTTCATGTCCAATTCAACGTTTTGGGTGGATGCGATGTATGAAGCAGATTGTATGATGTAGCCTTGGTTTGGCTTGACCTCCAGTGTTTCGATGTCGCCAACCGGGGCAGAAACGAAAGCAACTTCTCCGGCGCCTTCCTTGGCGCTGTAATCGTTTACAAAAAAGGATTGGCGTCCCAAGAGGGTGAGACTCAAAGTGCCTAAGAGGCTCCTTTCTCGTTTACGTGTTTTTACGTTTATGTTGGGTTCCATGTAGGTCATGGCGCCAGCTTCTGCAGTTACAGATTCGTTAGGTTCCAACTTGACAACAAGCATCGAATATGATGGCTTATACTTAATTTCGTACTCCAAGTTCTAACTCACCGCCTTAAATTCTGTTAAAGTTTTTTCAAACAGCAACTAGATAACTAAATCTGTGTATTATCCCGATTTAAACGTATCCTCAAGCATTTGAGGCTGGTAGTAAGAGTTTTAAGTTATTATTCTCCGTCCCTTATTCTAAGTTAACAGGTGTATAGATAGAAGATGGTTCGAATAGCAGTTCTCGACGAAGAAAGATGCGAATCCAAACGTTGCGGTAGACCATGCTATCGCTTCTGCCCGCCAGTAAGAAACAACATTGAAGCCATCATATTCGAAGGCGACAAGCCTCAGATCGTGGAAAGCCTATGCGTAGGATGCGGCATCTGCGTGAGGAAATGCCCATTCAAAGCCATCTCCATAGTCAACTTGGCGGACGAACTTGAAGAAGATTGCAGCCACCGGTTCGGACCCAACACATTCAAACTCTTTCGGCTCCCAACACCCTCCCCAGGCGTAGTTCTAGGTCTTCTGGGACAAAATGGTATAGGAAAAACCACTGCACTCCACATTCTTTCCGGAGAAATCAAACCGAACCTAGGAAAATATGGTGAACCTCCAGAGTGGACGCAACTGATTCAACATTTCCGCGGCTCAACCCTTCAGGAATATTTTCAGAGACTAAGCAAAGGAAACATGAAGGTTGTTCACAAACCCCAGTATGTAGACCGAATATCTCGGGTTGTCTCCGGCAAGGTAGGGGAACTTCTTGAAAAAGTCGACGAACGAAACAAGTTGGGTCAGCTTACCAAAAAGCTTCAACTTGAGACCATCTGGAACAGAAACCTGAAGGTTTTGAGCGGGGGAGAACTTCAGCGGGTGGCTGTCGCCGCCTCTATCTGTCGAGAAGCAGATGTTTACCTGTTCGACGAGCCTGCCAGCTATCTGGATGTGAAGCAGCGTCTACAGGTTGCCAAGGCTATTCGAACACTCAAACAGGACGGAAAAACAGTTATTGTTGCAGAGCATGATTTGGCGATTCTCGATTATTTGTCCGATCAAATCTGCGTTTTTTATGGTGACCCCGGAGTTTACGGGGTAGTCTCTCATGTCCACGGAGTGAGAGTTGGAATAAACATTTACCTTGAAGGCTATATTCCTGACGAGAACGTGCGATTCAGAAAGGATTCAATAATCTTTCACGTGAAGCCTCCATCCGCCGGATTGACCGTGGGCGAATCACTGCTGCAGTGGAGTGAAATCAAGAAAGCATTCGGGGAGTTTGAGTTTCAGGCGGTGCCGGGGGAGGTGAAACGGGGGGAGGTGGTTGGAATATTTGGACCCAACGGGATTGGAAAAACTACCTTTGTGAAGGTACTTGCGGGAATAGAGGAGGCAGATTCTGGAGAGACATCCAATGAGGATGGACTGAAAGTAAGTTATAAGCCTCAATACATTTCGCTGCAGTATAAGGGAACCGTTGAAGAACTGCTGAAAGAGACGGCTGAAAAAGAGTTTGGAACAAGTTTGTATAATAGTCAGATTCTGCAGCCCCTCAAAATGCAGCTTCTCATGGACCGTGACGTAACTGAGCTTAGTGGCGGAGAACTTCAGAGAGTTGCCATCGCCGCGTGCCTATCTAAAAAGGCGGAGCTGTATCTTCTCGACGAGCCGAGTGCCTATCTGGATGTGGAGGATAGGCTGTCTGTGGCTCGAACGATTCGACGGGTAATCGAAAACAGGAAAGTAACGGCTTTCGTTGTGGAGCATGATGTGGTAGCGCAAGATTTCATAGCTGATCGCCTCATGATTTTCACTGGAGAACCTGGAATACGTGGTTTTGCTAATCCGCCAACAGATCTTCGTAACGGCATGAACAGCTTTCTCAAGGACATGAAGATTACCTTTCGAAGAGACCCTCAAACGAAACGACCAAGAGTGAACAAGGAAGGTTCTAGGCTAGACCGAGAACAAAAGAAGATAGGCGAATACTACTACCTAAGCACCGAAGATTAGCGGATTGGCTTTTTGCCTAGTCTCCGTTTGTAGATGCTTAATGCAACTGTAAGTGTGATAAGTAGTAGCAGGAGTGTCCATGAGGGAAACTCTGGGATTACTTTTGTTCCCTCAATTCTGATGATATTGTTGCTGTGAGGGTAGTTGAAGGACAGAAAAGTATGTGATTCGTTTGATTGCTCAGCAAACACTAATGGCTGGGACTCGCCAGCAAAAATGGAGTATTGTCCCGCCAACAGCCCCTTTGGGATGGTGACGTTACAGAATGCCGTTGTCCCTGACGGCCCCTCAGTGTTGAAGGTTATTTGTTTAAGCGACTGGTTGAACCTGAAATTTGTTACTGTAAGGTTGCTTTGAACTTGAACAGTATATGTTTCATTGTCCCATGTTCCTGCATTGAAAAATTGGATTGCGGGAGTTCCGATAGCATACAGGTTTCCGTCACTGGATCCCACGAAAAGTAGTCCATCGGAAATTGCCGGAGAGGATTGAACAGCGCCTTCAGTCTTGTAGCTCCAAATAAGGTCTCCAGTGAAGGCATCTAGAGCGTAAACATAATTGTTGTCGAGTCCAAAGTAGACTTTTCCGTCTGCTACCGCAGGTGAAGAAACAGAATATTCACCGTCCAGTGGGCTGCTCCATTTCACGGTTCCATTCTCCACATCTAAGGCATAGGCGAAATTGCTTGTTGGAATATAGACTGTATTGTAGGCAAATGCAGAAGAAGCCTCAGTTACGCCGTCTAATTGACGTTCCCAACCTCTCATTCCAAATTCGTTTAATCCAAAGATGGTGCTGCTGCCATTGATGTTCACAGTAACAACGAACGTTTTTCCGCCGCCGATTGTTACTCCACTCTTAACTGTTCCAATATCACTTGCTGCCATAGCACTCGAAAAAATTATCTCCCCAGTATTTGCCTCAAATCCGTTAACCTCAATTTCTGTTCCTCTTAAGGTGACAGCAACTATTAGCCCGTTATCATAGGTGAGAGGCGCAATTCCATTCGCGTGAAAAATGGGTACATTGTAAAGGCTTACTCCAATTGCTTCATTGAAAACAAACACGGTTTGGTTTCCATTCACGAACAGCCTAGAACCCACAATTAATGGAGCCCCAAAACTTGCTGTTTCTCCAAACGATTGATTCCAAGCCTCCAATCCCGTGTACATGTTAATTGCATAAAGGGTTCCGGAAGCGGATGTAATGAAGACCTTGCCATTAGCAACTGTCGGAGAATTAACGTCTGTGCCTATCAGAAAATCCCATATTTTTGCTCCATTGGTTGCATTAATTGCGTAGAGGTATCCGTCTGTGGAAGCTACGAAGGCCATTCCTGTAGATGCAGCCGGAGAAGACAGAATTGGTCCACCCGTCTGGAACGTCCAATACGTTTGGTTGCTGCATGGAGCGGGGCTCTCTGTGTAACCTGTCCTTCCTTCATCGCCATGGAGGGTAGTCCACGCATATGAGTTGGTTACTGATGCTTGCGTGATATTGATGCTTGAAAGAGAAACGAACAGTGAACAAACAATGAGCAACATGAGAGACCTTGTTAGGAACCCACTCATCTTTCCTTCACCACTTTGGGTTTACGTAGTTTTTGTTTCCATATGGCTAATGCAAATGTAAATGTGGCGAGTGAAAGCAAAATAGCTGTCCCTGAAGTAAACTCTGGAATACCTTGGGAATCTGTTTTAATTAACCAAAAATCCCAATCTTCAGTGTCAAAAGACCCCATGCCGCCAGACAAAGCGAAACCGTCATCTGAAGTTTGAATTATTGAAGGATAACCCAAAAGTGCTCCTCCAGAATATGTCTGATTCCACTGCATATTTCCTCGGTTGTCGGTCTTAATTAACAAAAAATCAGCCCAAAGATCATTATCTGAATTAACACTGTAACCAGCTAAAGCAAAACCACCATCTGAAGTTTGAATTACAGAAGGATTAAGCTCCATGTTCTGGGTTACATAGGTCTGAGACCATTCTATATCCCCCTTGTTACCGAGTTTAGTTAAACAAAAATTTGGTTTCCCATCGCCAAAAGAGTAAGTACCACCAGCTAAAACAAAACTTCCATCCGACAACTGGACAAAAGAAGAAACACCAGCCATATTCAAGTCAGGATAGGTCTGGTTCCATTCTATGTTTCCAGTTGCATCAGTTTTAGTGATCCAAAAACCAGTGACCCCACCTAACGACGAGTATGCTTTACGTATAAAAGCAAATCCTTCATCAAGGGTCTGAATCAGACCAGAACCGCTCTCATGTTCAGAATAATTGTACAGTCTATTCCATTTCTTGTTACCGTACGAATTTGTTTTGATCAACAAAACATCGTCATAATCTCCAAAAGATGAAAAGGAATTACCTAATAAGGCGTATCCTCCATCTTTTGTTTGAACCAAGGAAGACCCATGATAGCATCCTATTTCTTCATCAAAGGTTTGATTCCATTCCATGTTTCCGTATTCATCGGTCTTAGCCAACCAAACATGCGACCAAAACCCATCAGGCAAATATCCAACTGGTATATACCCATCAATAGAAGCTGCATTAGTGCCCACAAAGGCAAAACCACTATCTAGAGTTTGAATAAACGAAGAAGCCCCAGCAATTGTTTTATTCCATTGCATATTACCATCTGCGTCAGTTTTTACCAACCAACCAGTACCAATCCCAAACGAGTGAGCAAAACCAAACAAAACAAACCCTCCATCAGCCGTCTGAACCATAGATGTGCAAGCGTCCATGTCGTCTCCTCCATAGGTTTGGCTCCACATCTCCGAAGAAGCAGAAACAGAACCGATCAAAGGCAGACTAGCCAAAACAAAAAGACTCGCAAATGAAAGAAACAGCTTCTTAGAAGACATCAAAAAGTCCCCTGATTATGTGTTTTTAGATTACACCTGTAAACGATCGTAACAACTACTACCACAACTAACATAACACATAGGAGAGTCCACGATGGAAATTCTGGGATTGTGGCTGGTTCCATGAGTGGGTAGCGGTCAATGTTGTTTTCGTTGATGTAGAAGGGAGTGTCTCCTATTTCTGAACTGCCTATTTCTGATGCGTTAGGATACCGTGTGATATAGTCGCTCCAGTAGTTACCTGCTGTGCCATTGTCCCAGACATTACCATGCCCCGGCAACCAGTCCCACGGTTCAACTATCTGTTGGTAAGCAGGAATGGATACTTGTAGCTCTTCTCCCGCATTGTTATTAACGAAGCTGTTGTGGTAAATTACGTTGTTGTTTTGGTCACCTGTGAGTTGCATTCCCCAGTCACTGTTTTCTGTTATCATGTTCCCAATGATTCTGTTGTCGAAAGAATCGTCGACTAAGATGCCGACGCTACTATTCGCTATGTAATTTTCAGAGACAAAGTTATCGCTTGAATCGCTCCGGAATCTAATGCCGTAGCCCATGTTTTCTGTTATCGTGTTCCCAATTATGTCTGAGCCTTGAGAAGTGTAAAATTGGATTCCCGTTTTGTTATTGTTGTTTACTGTGTTTCCGGTGATGTTGTGATCAGAGGAACCGCGGATAACGATGCCTTCCTGGTTGTTGTCTACATTGTTTCCAGAAATGTTGTTATTTGAAGAATCTTGGACGTAAATGCCATTGGTATTGTCTGTTAGGTTGTTTTCGGAAATGGTGTTGCTGGAAGACCCGTAAATATAGACGCCATTGACCGTGTTCGTTACATAGTTCTTGGTTACTGTCGAGTCCATCGTGGAAACAAGCAGTACTCCATCCCTATTGTTGGCAAGATTCAAGTTTTGAACGGTTATGTGCGTGCAATTTATGAGTGCCACGTATCCAGCGTCAGATGGCACAGTCCTGTCTTGCTGGTTGACCCAGTAGATAATTGGTTTTCCGTCCACTATATTTGAGGCGTCAATGTCGTTTGGATACCCGTTTTTGCTATCTGCTAAATATCCGCCCCTGATCATAAAATTCTGCTTGTTATTGCTCATGCTGTTGTTTCTAAGAACGTTGTTATAGGATGCCCTGATGTAAATGCCGCATTCGTTGTTTGTCAGGGTGTTACCTGAAAGAGTGTTGTTTGAGGAAGTCATGCCTATATAATCCTCAGCAATGAGCCTAATGCCATAAGAAAAGTTGCTAACCTCCATGTTCCTCACTGTTACTCCCTTCCTGTTTTTGATGAAAACTCCAGTGGAGTTTCCGTTTCCTTGGAGTGTGTAACCGCTTCCATCAAGTACAATGTTGTTCCGTTCAACTGCAATGGTGTATCCAGCAACGTCGTCTGTGAAAGTGTATATGTTTCCAGCGCGTTGAATAAGCGCGGTTGGCGGATTAACGCTTCCATCACTTTTGATAATAAACGCTGGTTGAGGAGTTTGAATTGGCATAAAGTTTGCTTCTGCTAGCCTAACGAACTGCACTCCAGCCAGTGCTGAAAACAAAAGCGCCACAGTGAAAGCGGTGGTTGTCGTCTGTTTTTTATTCATTTCTAGTCTCCATTCTTCTTACGACGGAAAGTTTTTGTTTTCGTCGTCGGAGACGTTTTAGTGACAAGTATTCATCTATTGAAGATACGACTTCTGTTTCAGCAACTATTGATGCCGATTTTTCCAAGTTAAAGCCTCTAACAATTCATTTTATGACTGAATATACATAAAAGGATTTTTGTCAAGGTTTCTTGACCTATCAAATAATACGTTAGTCAAATTTTCTTGACAAACAGTTGCCTTACGAGATTTTATCATAACCAGGAAAGGTAAGTTATGCTCCAAAGTACTTGAAGCTGGTTTTCACCAGCTATTGTCAGTTTAGCAGATGCCTGAATTATGGTTTGATGTTTGCTTTTATCGAATAAAGAGAAGAAATTATGGCAGCACTTGGTCTATTGGCTGTGTTTCTGTTTGGTTTAACGATTCTATTTCGTTGAACAAGTTATCAGTCTGGTTTAGGATCATGTTTTCCATTTTTCGTATTCGATCTATTTGCGGTACATCTTCGGTCTCAAGTGTTTGTTCAAAGGTAACAACAGCATATTCCACAACAACACAGGCAAGTATTACCGCAGAAGTTACAAAAAGTAATGTTGCTACTGTTGACTGCATTCCCACACACCTTCAATCTAAAATACGTATTGTTTTATATTATACGTTATTCTAATTCGAAAGCTATTCTTAATCCAACGGTATTACGTTTTTCAAATTAAGTCAAAAAAAGGACATAAAGCATGATAGACTTGACTGTGTAAGAAAAAGGCGAAACTGTAATATTGACAGCTAATGAATTAATCAGCAACAAGAAAATGGTGGGTCTCTCATGTCTGCAGATTGTTTCGAATGCGAAGTCATGGACTGGAACCTGTTTTACAATTTAGCTAGGCAAGTGGCAAAGAAAATTAACGGTTCAGGCTACAAACCTGACCTGATAGTCGGTTTAGCTCGGGGAGGCTGGGTTTTAGCTCGGGTCCTATGCGATTTAATAGGCGTGAAGGATCTTGTGAGCCTAAAGGTTGAGCACTGGGGCGTAACAGCAACACCAGACGGAAAAGCTAAGCTGAAGTATCCTTTAAAGGTCGACTTGAACGGAAAAAACGTGCTAATTGTAGATGATATCACAGATACTGGTGAAAGCATGCGCGTAGCAGTTGAGTACATCAAATCTTTGAAACCATCCGAGATCAGAACCGCTGCCCTGAGACATATAACACGCTCAAAGTTTATGCCAGACTACTTTGGCGAGGAGATAAGTTGGCGATGGGTGATATTCCCTTGGAACTTCACAGAGGACATGTGCAATATTGTTCCGAAGGTCTGCGCACGCCTATCAGTGAGCCCTGATGGTGACGTTGATGTTGCACAAATCAGGAATGAACTGAAGCAATTCTACACTATTGACACAACTGAAGAAACGGTAGCTTATGTTCTACGAGAACTTAAACGGCGAAACCTCATTCAGGACAAATGATCTGTAAGAAAAAATGGGCTCGGTCAAAGCAGAATTATCTACAAACGTTAACCACCGAGCTACATTATGGCGTCTTTGAGGGCTGAGCCACATCCGCAATTTCTATCTTTGGGTATCTGGGGAATAGCCTCAAGAATCAACTTTTTGAAATTTTTGTTACTCTGCTGTATTGTTTCTACTACTTCTTTCGTGGACACAGGTTTTTCAGCCCACACATCATAGTCAGTAACCATGGATATGGGGACGTAACACAATTCCGCTTCCCTAGTCAAGACGCACTCAGGATATATGGTCATTCCTATGATGTCTGCCTTCCACATCCGAAAAAGTTTGGACTCAGCCTTGGTAGAAAACCTTGGGC
>Ga0315550_1000628_pt1 | contig 21707 bp, 16 predicted proteins | sample SalMarSW160190MG_2_FD_203100 | JGI IMG/M metagenome (GOLD analysis project Ga0315550, IMG submission 203100) | Salt marsh sediment microbial communities from the Plum Island Ecosystem LTER, Massachusetts, United States - Salt Marsh Sediment SW1601-90 ... | reverse complement strand
TGGCCCAAGCCAAAGATGCTGGTCCTGAACTTCCCGGCGAATCCGACGACGCAATGCGTCGATATCGATTTCTTCAAGAAAGTGATTGCAGTGGCGAAGGAACATGGAATCTGGGTGGTGCACGATCTGGCCTATGCAGATATCGTATACGATGGATACAAAGCGCCGTCCATTCTGCAGGTGCCCGGGGCGAAAGACATCGCGGTCGAGTTTTTCACGCTTTCCAAGAGTTACAACATGCCCGGCTGGCGCGTCGGATTCATGTGCGGGAATCCCAAGCTCGTGGCCGCGCTGTCGCGGCTCAAATCGTACGTGGATTACGGCATGTTCACGCCGATCCAGGTGGCGGCCATCACCGCCCTTGAAGGCCCGCAGGAATGCCTGGAAGAAATCCGGCTGATATACCAGAATCGGCGCGACGTGCTGTGCAACAGTTTGTTCGCTGCCGGCTGGCTGGTGGAGAAACCCAAGGCCACCATGTTCGTCTGGGCGCACATCCCCGGTCCGTACCGCGCCATGGGGTCGCTCGAGTTCGCCAAGAAACTGCTCACGGATGCGAAGGTGGCGGTATCCCCCGGTATCGGATTCGGCGAATACGGCAATGAACACGTGCGCTTCTCGCTGATTGAAAACGAACATCGCACGCGCCAGGCCGTCCGCTCCATCCGCGAGATGTTCCGCAAGGACCGCGTGGCGCTAGACGTAGGCCAGGCCAAAAATTCGGAACCTTTATCGAAATGAAAATTAATAGTTCTGCCACAGAGATCACGGAGCACACAGAGAGAGAAAAGTGGGGTTATTTTTTACTCTATGACCTCTGCGTGCTCTGTGGCTGATTAAAAAAATGAAACCCGTCAAGATTGGCATACTCGGCCTCGGCACCGTGGGTTGCGGCACGGTCAACGTGCTGGCGCGCAACGGACAGGAGATCGCGCGGCGCGCCGGCCGCGAGATCAAAATCGTCCAGGCCTCGGCGCGCGATCTCGCCAAAAAGCGCGCTTGTTCGACCGACGGAATAAAGTTGGTGCAGGACCCGCGTGAAATCGTGCGTAACCCTGAAATCGAGGTCGTGGTCGAGCTGATCGGCGGGGACGATCTGGCGCGCGAGCTCGTGCTCGAGGCAATCGCCAACGGCAAGCACGTGGTCACGGCGAACAAGGCCCTGATCGCCATGCACGGCAACGAGATTTTTGCCCAGGCTCAGAAAAAAGGAGTCATGGTGGCGTTCGAAGCCGCGGTCGCCGGCGGTATCCCCATCATCAAATCGGTGCGCGAGGGACTGGCAGGCAACCGCATCGAGTGGCTGGCCGGCATCATCAACGGCACCAGCAACTTCATTCTCACCGAGATGCGCGACAAGGGCGCGGATTTCGCCGATGTCCTCAAGGAGGCGCAACGCCTGGGCTATGCCGAGGCCGATCCGACGTTCGACGTGGAAGGCATCGACGCGGCGCACAAGCTGACGATCCTGGCGGCGATCGCCTTCGGAATTCCGCTGAAATTCAAGCAGGCCTACACCGAAGGCATCACCCAGATCACCCGTATGGACGTGCAATACGCCGAAGAACTGGGCTACCGCCTCAAATTGCTGGGTATCGCGCGGCGCATTAACGGCGGCGTGGAACTGCGCGTGCACCCGACGCTGATTCCCCACCGGCGACTCATCGCCAACGTGGAAGGCGCGATGAACGCGGTCCTGGTGAAGGGTGACGCCGTCGGTCCGACCATGTTTTACGGGGCGGGCGCCGGCGCCGAACCCACGGCCTCCGCCGTGGTCGCGGACTTGGTGGACGTGGTGCGCACGCTCACGGTGGATCCGAACCATCGTGTGCCGCATCTGGCGTTCCAGCCGGATGCGCTGACCGACACGCCGATTCTGCCGATCGAAGAGGTCGAGACGTCGTATTATCTGCGCCTGCATGCGCTGGACCGGCCCGGGGTGCTGGCCGACGTCACTCGCATACTCGCGGACCAGCAGATCAGCATCGAGGCGATACTGCAGAAGGAACCGCACGTGGGTGAAGATGCCGTGCCGGTGATCATCCTCACCCAGCGCGTGAAGGAAAAAAACATGAACGCGGCGATCGCCCGCATCGAGAAGCTCGCGTCGATCAAGCGCCAGGTCGCGCGCATCCGGCTCGAACACCTGAACCCCGACTGGAAATAGGAGCTCACCGCAAAGACGCAAAGAACGCAAAGGAAAAAAATGTGAATCAAATTCACACGGTTTTGCATCGCTTTCTTTGCGCATTTTGCGTCTTTGCGGTGAACGTTTTTTAAGGGTCAATCATGAATATCGGTAACAGATACACCGGCCTCATCGACAAATACCGCGACCGTCTTCCGGTCTCGGACGATACGCGCATCATCAGCCTCGGGGAGGGCGCCACGCCGCTCATACGGCTCAACAACATTCCGCGCGTGATCGGCAAACACGTGGATATCTACGTAAAGTTCGAGGGTCTCAACCCGACCGGCTCGTTCAAGGATCGCGGCATGACCATGGCCGTGACCAAGGCGGTGGAGGAGGGCAGCCGCGCGATCATCTGCGCCTCCACGGGAAACACCTCGGCGTCCGCCGCGGCCTATGCCGCACGCGCCGGGATCACCTGTTTCGTGATCATCCCGGAGGGCAAGATCGCCCTCGGCAAGCTCGCGCAGGCCATGATCCACGGCGCCGTCGTGATCCAGATCCAGGGCAACTTCGACGCCGGCATGCAGATCGTGAAGGACGTGGCCAAGGAAGCCCCGGTCACCATCGTGAACTCGATCAACCCCTATCGCCTGCAGGGACAGAAAACCGCGGCGTTCGAGATCATCGAGGAGCTCGGGGCCGCGCCGGATTTCCATTGCCTGCCGGTGGGCAACGCCGGCAACATCACGGCGCACTGGATGGGTTACTGCGAATACGCCGATCATGGCATTTGCAACAACCGCCCGGTGATGGTCGGCTATCAGGCGGCCGGGGCGGCACCGTTCATCCACGGCAAGATGGTGGACAACCCGGAAACCGTCGCGACCGCTATTCGTATCGGCCATCCGCAATCCTGGGACAAGGCCTGGCAGGTGCAGAAAGACTCAAACGGATGGTTTGAAAAATTCAGCGACGAGGACATCCTTGCCGTGCAAAGATTGTTGTCCCAGGAAGAAGGCATCTTCTGTGAACCCGCCTCGGCGACCTCCCTGGCAGGTGCCATGCATGATATCCGGCACGGCAAAATCCCCGAAGGCAACCGCGTGGTTTGCACCTTGACCGGCCACGGCCTGAAAGACCCCGACACGGCCATCAAGCAGAGCAGCGCGCCATTGCTTAAGGTTGAGGCCAAGCTCGGCGCGGTCAAAAAGGCCATCCTGGACAACATGGCCGCCAGCTGACATTCCGCGCAGCCCCCTGACGCTACAGGACATAATTCCTCGGGAACCAGGGCGGTTTTCCGGGAGCGTCCGATTTTTCCTGTCGTATCAAGGCTTCCCGCCCACATTAATCCCTCCATTTGGCGCAGTTTTCCGGCAATAGCCGGATTAAGTCATATTTTTCAACAAGTTTCAGGTTCACCGCGGTGAATCCCCCGGTCTGGCACAGCTATTGCTTTATCTAACATGCAGTAAGGGCCGGTCGCCCGGTTAACCCCGGGCATACGGGCAAAGCTCTGGGAAAAGGGACCCTCCTATGGAGGGGTTAACTTGGGGAACAGCATGGATCCGGTTCATATTGAGCACACCGCTGATACCACGCACGTGGCGCTGGAAGCAGCGCTCGGCATTGCGGATGCCCGCGCCTTGCATGAAAAGCTGGGCGCCGCGCTCGCTGCGGCGACACCGGTGATCATGGATGCCAGCCGGGTGGAACGTCTCGATACCGCCGTGATGCAGGTGCTGACGGGCTTTTGCCGCGCGGCCCGCGAACGCAGTCTGGCGATAACCTGGCAAAACCCCTCGCCGGCACTTCAACAGGCCGTAAGGCTGCTCGGCCTCGAATCCATTTTCGAGATGACGTGATGGACGGACGTCTTTCATTCAATCCCACATCCCTGCGCCAGGCGGCTTCATGGCCGCGGTGGTGGTTGTGGGCCGTGGTGGGCATGGCCTTCACCCTGATGTGGACGATACCGTTCGTGCCGTGGTGGGCGGGCCTGGGCAGCGGTCTGTGCGCCGTTCTGACGCTCATGGTTCTCGCGTTTTACGCCCGCAAGCAATACGAAGAAAAACCGCTCGACGGCGAGGATCTGATGGAGGGAAGGGAAGCCAAGCAGGTGCTCGAGCAGGTGGATGCGTTGATGCTGCCATCCAACAACATCGAACAGATTCCACAGGTGGACGAGGTGCTGCAGTCGATGGCCGCGGACAACCAGCGCCGTCGTCTGGAAGATCTGATGCGCCGCTGGGTGGACGTGGCGCAACGTTACAGCGAAGCGGCTCTGGTGCTGCGCAAGGAGATCTACTCCGTCATCAAGCAGACCGAGCAGGCCGCCAATACCATCGCCGGCAGTTTCGAAGCGGTGATCAACAAGGCGACCATTCAGGCACGGCAGGCGATGGAGCTGCTCGAAGGCACGCAAGGCGCAGCGAGCGACGGCGTGCCGCAATCGCTCAAGGACTTCATCCAGGTGTCGGACGAACGGCTCAACAAGATGGCCGACGAAGTCGTACGCGTGGCGGATCTCTCCGTCAACATGGTGCGCGAACTCGACGGCGTGCAGAACCGCACCCAGGCCATTGACGGGTTCCTTCTCGACGTGGAAAAACTCGCGGATCAGACCAGCTTGCTGGCGCTGAACGCCGATATCGAAGCCGCACGCGTCGGCGAGCACGGGCGCGGGTTCTCGGTCGTGGCGACGGAAGTGCGCCGTCTCAGCAAGCGTTCGCACGAATTCAGCGACCGTATCCGGGTGCACTTGAAGGAAGTGAGAACCGGACTCAGCAAGACCTATGGCGACATGCGCACACTGTCGGCCGCCGACATGGAGCATGCCCTCAAGATCAAGGAAGACGTCATCTCGCTCACGCGATCGCTCGAGGGCAAGAACCGCGAAGTCGCCGAAACGGTCAGCCGCATCAACGAGATCAGCAAGGAAATCGCCCAGGATGTGCAGAACGTCGTCGTCTCGCTGCAATTCCAGGACATTACCAGCCAGAAGCTGAACAGCATGCTGGAACCGATGGATGACCTGCGTCGCACGCTGTACCACCTCATGCAGGAGACGATCGGCCTGGACAAGAATCTACTCAAGAATCTGCCGGGTAATGATCATTGGCTGTCGCGCATGCGACCCGACCACAAGATTGAAGAACAACCGGAAGCAAATCCGGAAGAGAAACCGATGAAAGACACGAAACAAGAACTGCCCAAAATCCACGAGGCCGGGGGCAACGGACCCGCCATCGAGTTGTTTTAAGGAGGGCTGCTATGGCAACCATACTTACCGTCGACGATACCGCCTCCATGCGCCAGATGATCAGCTTCACGCTGAACAGCGTGGGGCACGACGTGATCCAGGCCTCTGACGGCAAGGAAGCGTTGGCGCTCCTCCAGGGGAAAAAAGTCGATCTGGTTATCGCCGACGTCAATATGCCCAACATGGACGGCATTACGCTCGTCAAGTCATTGCGGGCGTTGGCCGATTTCAAATTTACGCCGATTCTGATGCTGACCACGGAGTCACAGGAATCCAAGCGCCAGCAGGGAAAGGTCGCCGGTGCCACCGGCTGGATCGTCAAACCCTTCAACCCCGAGCAACTGCTCACCATCGTAAAGAAGGTCCTGGGATAAGGTCATGGCCATTGATATGCGCCAGTTTCACCAGACCTTCTTCGAGGAAAGTCTCGAGGCGTTGGCCAGCATGGAGACCGAACTCCTGCACCTGGAAAAGGCAGCGGACGACAACGGTCATGCCGTTCTGGCCCCGGATCCTGAAATCCTGAACACCATCTTCCGCGCCGCCCATTCGATCAAGGGTGGCAGCAGCACGTTCGGCTTCGCCGAAGTCGCCTCCTTTGCGCACGTGCTCGAATCCCGGCTGGATGCCCTGCGCGAAGGGCGCGCGCTTCCAAACCGCCGCGTGGTGGGTCTGCTGCTGCTGTCCGTGGACTGTCTGCGCACCCTGATCATTGCGGCCAGGACCGGGAAAGAGGCGGATGCCAACGCTATCGACGCTGTACGCTCCCAGCTTGAGAAACTAGAGAACGAGAATACCGCCGTCGCGGAGGGCACGAAGTCGCCGGCCCAAAACCACCGCCCGGACGCGACGCACTGGCACATCGTATTCAAGCCGCATTCGCGGCTCTTCCATACCGGTAACGATCCCCTGCGAATCATGCGTGAACTCAACGAGCTCGGAGAGATGAAGACCGTGGTCGACGTTTCGGCGCTCCCGCACTGGGAGGGCACGGATCCCGAGGAATGCTATTTCGGCTGGAACGTCGAACTAACCACGCGCGCCACTCGCGAGACGATCGCCGAGGTTTTCTGCTGGGTAGCGGACGAATGCAGGCTGGAAATAAATTCACAGCCGATGCCGAAACTTGCGATGACCTCACGCGGCATCGCGGAAGCAGTTGCTTCGATGGATTCGCATATGGACACCCTGCGCGTAAGCGTGCCGAAAGTCGACTTGCTGATTAACACGGTCGGCGAACTGGTGATTACGCAGACCATGCTGAGCCAGATCACGAACAACTTTTCATTCGAGAACCTTTCCCAGTTGTTCGCCGGCATTGCGCAGCTCGAACGCAATACCCGCGAGCTGCAGGAGAGCGTCATGCGCATCCGCATGCTCCCGTTGAGCTTTGCGTTCAACCGTCTGCCGCGGCTGGTTCACGACATGAGCCAGAAACTGGAAAAGAAAGTCGAGCTCGTTATCCATGGCGAACAGACGGAAATCGACAAGACGGTCATCGACCGCCTTATCGACCCGCTGCTGCATCTTGTGCGCAACTGTCTCGATCACGGTATCGAACCGCCCATGGAAAGGCTTGCCGCGGGAAAACCCGAGGTCGGCGTCATTCATCTGAAGGCCTACCAGAAGGGTGGCAACGTGGTGATCGAAATACGCGACGACGGCCGTGGGCTGCAGCATGATCGTATATTCGCCAAGGCTGTCGAGCGCGGTCTGATCGCTTCCGATGCCAGGCTGTCGCCGGAAGAGATCGCTGAGATGATTTTCCTGCCCGGATTCTCCACCGCAAAAACCGTAAGCGATATTTCCGGGCGCGGTGTCGGGATGGACGTGGTGCGCAACAATATCCGCAGCCTCGGTGGCGGCGTTGAAATCGCGAGCGAGAAGGGGAGGGGCGCATGCTTCACCGTGCGACTGCCGCTGACGCTGGCGATCCTGGACGGACTCAGCGTACAGGTCGGTGACCAGACCTACATACTGCCTCTGGTCAGCATCGTTGAATCGGTGCGCATCAGACCGGAACAGGTCAGCCGCCCCGCCGGTGGTTGCGAGCTGTTCGCGTTGCGCAAGGAATATCTTCCTTTGCTCCGCCTCTACGATCTTTTTCATATCGAGTCACGATCGACCGATCTCAGCCAGGGGCTGTTGGTAATCGTGGAAGCGGACGGCAAGAAGGCGGGCCTGTACGTGGACGACCTGCTCGGTCAGCAACAAGTCGTCATCAAAAGCCTTGCCACGCATTATCGCAAGGTCGAAGGCATTTCCGCGGCTACGATACTGGGTGACGGTTCCGTGGCCATGATCCTGGATGTGACGGGACTGATACGCCTGGCCCATTCCGGAACAAGTCATATGCCGGGCAACGGCGGCAACGCATCGTCGGCGACGACGATCGCACCAAATATGAACTGAGGGACGCAATGATGGAAACAGCGCGCGTTATGGACCAGGGGATTTCTCCCGAAGGTGAGGAACAGTTCCTGACATTCTGGCTGGACGGACAGGAGTACGGTATCGCCATCCTCAAGGTCCAGGAAATCAAGGGCTGGGACAGAATGACGCCGATACCCAACAGTCCGCCCTACGTCAAAGGGGTGCTGAATCTGCGCGGCGTGATCGTTCCCGTGTTCGATCTTCGCCTGCGCTTCGGTCTGCCGGAAGCGGAGCGCAGCGCGTTCACGGTCATCATCGTGGTCAACATCGGCGGACGCCTGGCCGGTATCGTCGTGGACGCGGTAAGCGACGTGATCAACGTCGGCACGGAACAGCAATGTGCCGCGCCGGAGTACGAAGGCCAGCAGAATCGCGAGTTCATCAAGGGGCTCGCCCAGGTCGATGGCAAGCTGCTCATTCTTCTGGACATCGACCGGATGATTAATCCTGAAACCCTGGACAAGACAGAAGCGGCGGTATCCACCGCGGCTGCCGTATAAACAGCGAATTTCGCGCAAAAGGAGTGTGTCATGGAAATGTACTATGCAAAAGGCATCAACCTGAGGGTCAAGATGATCGCCGCGGCACTCATCATAACCGCCATGTTCATCGGCGGCGGGATACTCGGCGTGAGAAGCCTGTCCCAGGTCATGGGTCTGCTGGACGGGATGCATGCTTACCTCCAGAGCAACCCGGTGGTGGCCAAGTCGATCGAGCCGCAATACGTGCAGGCGCAGACCACGTACCGCCAATACCAGCAAATCACGATCATCAGTGCGCTGGCAGCGCTGATCGTGCCGATCGGAATAGCCTTCTACTTCGTGCGCACGGTGTCCAACCCGCTCAACCGCCTCGTGGGAACGATGCAGCGCGTGTCGCAGGGAGATCTGACCGCCTCCCTGTATACCGACCGCCGGGACGAGGTCGGGCAGGCCATCGGTGCCCTCAATGTGCTGGTGTATGAGTTCCACGAAAGCATGTTACAGGTATCGCAGGCGGCCGAATCGGTGGCCAGCGGCGCGCAGGAACTGAGCTCGGCGGCCGAACAGCTGTCCTCGTCCTCCCAGGAGCAGGCCAGTTCGCTCGAGGAAACCGCCGCGTCCATGGAGGAAATGACCAGTACCGTGAAACAGAACGCGGACAACGCCCTGCGCGCCGATAAAGTGGCGCTCGAGGCGCGGGAATCGGCGAACGAGGGCGTGGTCATGTCGTCCTCGGTCAGGCGGTCCATGGAGGCGATCAACGCCAGCAGCAGCAAGATTGCCGATATCATCAGCGTCATCGACGAGATTGCGTTTCAGACCAACCTGCTGGCGCTCAACGCGGCGGTCGAAGCCGCGCGCGCCGGAGAGCAGGGACGCGGTTTCGCCGTGGTAGCGGCCGAAGTGCGCAACCTCGCACAGCGCAGCGCTTCCGCCGCGAAGGAGATCAAGACACTGATCCAGGACAGCGTGGAGAAGGTCCAGGACGGTTCGCAACTCGTCAACGCCGCGAGCAAGACGCTCGAGGGCATCGTTGAAAACGTCAAGAACAGCGCCGAGATCATCGCGGAAATCAGCGCTTCGAGCCAGGAGCAGGCCTCGGGCATCGAGCAGGTCAACCGCGCCATCATGCAAATGGACGGTGTAACCCAGTCCAATGCCGCGCAGGTCGAAGAGCTTTCCGGCACCAGTCAGTCTCTGTCCTCGCAGGCCGAATTAATGAAGAGCCTGGTCACGCATTTCACCCTGAAGCCCGAGGCCGTGAAGGGGTTTTCCCCCAATACGGGCATCGGCGAAAGGATGAAGGACACCAAGGCCGAAAGCAGCGCGGCCGAGACATCCGTGATGTCGGAGTCGGAAACGTCCGTGAAATCGGCCAAAGCCCAGAAGGTCCAGTATCTCAAGCCACGCGTGGTCGCGCAGAAGTCCGGCACAGGGGGAGGCGACTGGACGGAATTCTAGGCCGGTCGTGGTCTTCGAATAATCCGGGCGCGCTGGAAAATTCCGCGCGCGTCCCGGGACAACAAGCACGGTGACGCAGGATGACTGAGGCGGCATGAACCTGGCTGATCAATTAATGGTTTTCGGTATTGATTCGGCTCGTGCACGGCGTCGCCCGGGCCGGAAAACGTGTGTTGCCGGCTGTCGTCATTCAAGAACAATCGCAGCTGATCGATAGCCATGGAGACCAGCCACAGCAGCGTCGGGAGCATCCGCCAAACGTTGGACGACAGCCGGCTGAACATCAGCAATGCTGAATTCCACCAGCTCCGTGAGTTCATATACCGGCATACCGGAATCGCGCTTTCCGAGCACAAGCGCGCACTGGTGTGCTCGCGTCTCGCGAAACGGCTGCGTCACCACGGTTTGCAGTGCTACGCCGATTATTATGCGCTCCTGACGAGTGACGACCCGGAGGGTCAGGAACTGGCGGCGATGATAAACGCCATCACTACCAACAAGACCGACTTTTTCCGCGAACCGCATCATTTTCAATTTTTGAGCGAGAAGGTTTTCCCGGCCTACCGGCACAACCCGAACCGCGACCGGCCGCTACGTATATGGAGTGCCGCCACGTCGACCGGTGAGGAACCCTATTCGATCGCGATGACGGCCCTGGAAAGCATGCCGTCTTTCAACGAACAGGACATTCGCATACTCGCCACCGATATCGATACCGAGGTGTTGACCCGCGCCGACAACGGCATCTACACGCTGGAACAGGCGAAGCATATCCCCACGGTATTACTGAAGCGCTACTTTCTCAAAGGACGGGGCGAGCATGAAGGCCATGTCATGGCCAAGCCGATATTGAAAGCCCTCATCCATTTTCGCTGGCTCAACCTCCAGGAAGACCCCTGGCCCATGCAGGGATTATTCGATGTAATCCTGTGCCGCAACGTGCTTATTTATTTCGACAAGGCCACGCAACAGAAACTGTTCCAGCGCATGGGGAACGTACTTAAAAAAGACGGGTATCTGATGCTCGGTCACTCGGAGGCGATCCACGGACTCGGCGACCTGTTCAGGCCCGTGGGTCACAGCATCTATCAGTACCGGGGGAAAAAATAACATGAAAACGGTCCTGCCTCAGCGTCCGCCCGGCACCCGGTTGCCTGCCGACATCGATGCGGACCTGACGCGCATCACCATCAACATCGGCGGGCTGCACGCCAGCCGCCGGCCGTTGCTCCTGGACACGGTATTGGGATCATGTATCGCGGCCTGCCTGTACGATCCGGTCAGTGGCGTGGGCGGCATGAACCATTTCATGCTTCCGGAAGGAGCCGATCCCGGCAATCCGACCAGCACGCGTTACGGCGTTAACGCTATGGAATTGCTGATCAGCCATCTGATGAAGCTCGGTGCGGACCGCCGGCGCTTCCAGGCCAAGATATTCGGCGGCGGCCACGTGCTCAACATACGCGAGAGTCTTGACGGCGTGCCGCAGCAAAACATCGATTTTGTGAAACGGTTCCTGGAAACGGAACAGATTCCCGTCATCAAGGAAGACGTAGGCGGCTATCAGCCACGGCGCGTCCTGTTTCACACCCATACGGGAAAGGTGTTTCTCAGGTACCTCGGCAACAACGAGGCCGAACGCACGGCCGAGGAAGAAATGGTTTACCTGATCAGCCTGAAGAAGCAGAAGACCGACGGCGACGTCATGCTCTTCTGAAAATAACTACGTTCACGGAACATAGCCATCGCACCATCATGAACGACAAAAGAAAAACAAGGGTCCTCATCATCGATGACTCGGCGGTCATGCGCCAGATGCTCACGGCCATCCTGCACGAGGACCGGGACATGGACGTCGTCGGTACGGCGGCCAATCCGCTGATCGCGCGCGAGAAAATCAAGGCGCTGAAACCCGACGTATTGACCCTGGACGTGGAGATGCCCGGTATGGACGGCATCACCTTCCTGGAAAAACTGATGCGCCTGCACCCGCTGCCCGTGGTCATGGTTTCGTCGCACACGGAAAAGGGGGCCGCCGCGACGCTGCGTGCGCTCGACCTCGGTGCCGTGGATTTCGTCGCCAAACCGCAAGGGGGAGTGCGCGAAGGCATGACGAGCGAGTTGATGAATGAAATCCGGACCAAAGTCCGTGAGGCGGCGGGCGCGCACGTGCGCACGGTATTGACCCCGGCCCGGGCGTCGTCCCCGCTCGCGTCGTTCGCATCCGTTTCGCCGTCCTGCCGCGAAGGTGTCATCGTTATCGGTGCATCCGCCGGCGGGACACAGGCCATCGCCGATATCCTGGCGAAACTACCCCGAGACACACCGGGCATCGCGATCGTCCAGCACATGCCGCCCAAGTTCACGGCCTCATTTGCCGAACGGCTCAACAATCAATGTCATCTCGACGTGAGAGAGGCCCAAAGCGGTGACCGGCTGAAGCCCGGCGAGGTGCTGGTCGCCCCCGGCGGTTATCACATGGAACTCATGCGCGCGGGCGGCGGCTATGCCGTCCGGGTTTACCTGGATGAGCCGGTCAACCGGCATCGGCCGTCGGTGGATGTCCTGTTCGAGTCCACGGCACGCGCCGCGGGCGACAACGCCCTCGGTATCATTCTCACGGGCATGGGCAGTGACGGCGCGCGCGGTCTGTATGCCATGAAGATGGCCGGAGCGCACACCATCGCACAGGACCAGAAGAGCTGCGTGGTCTTCGGCATGCCTGAACAGGCGATCCGCCACGGCGCGGTCGGTGAAATCGCCTCGCTCGACCGGATCCCCGCTCGTATCATCGATTGGTCCAGCCCGGACAACCAGCCTCGAAACGGTCCCTGACGCGATAATCAATCGCGTGTTGTTTTGTGCGAACGGCTACCATGGGCATGTCGCGGCATGCCGGCCGTAATCTTGCTCCGCTGTATATGTCCATTATCGTCGCCTGAAGGGTCCTGTTCACGTTCGCAGTGCAGATAGGCGGTCCCCGCCGCGCAGGACCATGCCTTGGCAGTCCGGCGCCGCAATCCAATTTGATGTCGCACACCGGAAACGGATTGTCGAAGTACATGGATGGCCGGGCAAATCAGGATGGTTGGTCCCCTAAGCGGTTTTCGCGAAAATTCAGCCTTAAAATCCCTTTCCGGCGCGCGGCCCCTCCGGTCATGTCGGGCCCACGACATTCCCGCATAGCCTTCATCCTTCAGCTGACTCGTCATATACTTGCCTGGCCGGGCTGCGAAAATTACCAAGTGTGCAAAACGGCCCCTGATAAGAATGAAGAAACAGATGCAATAACCGAAGACTGTTCCAAATCACTGCCAGGAGAATGACCCTATGAAGCGCAATACCCATGTATTGAGGGCCGGCACAACCGCCCTGATCGTCGCCTTGTACGCCGGTGCGGTAAACGCTTCCGGTTTTGCCCTGATCGAACAAAGCGTGAAGGGTCTCGGTAATGCCTATGCCGGCGGCAGCGCCAGCGCTGATGACGCCAGCACCATTTATTACAACCCTGCCGGCATGACGCACATCAAGGGGCGCGAGTTCATTACCGCATTGCATGTGGTCATGCCTTCTGAGCAGTTCAGCAACAGTGCATCGACTGCTTTCACAGGCGCTTCATCGACCGGCAGTGATGACAATGGCGGGGTAACGGGTACTGTGCCGAATCTGTATTATTCCCAGGAACTGCAAAACGGCTACTGGGCCGGTCTAGGCATCAATGCGCCCTTCGGACTGTCCACCGTGTATGACAGAAACTGGAAAGGGCGCTACCAGGCGGTGGAGTCGAAAATCGCGACGCTCAATATCAATCCCTCGCTGGCATACCGCTTTAACGACCAGCTCTCCCTCGGTGGTGGCGCGAATCTGCAATATGTCGACGCCAAGTTGACGCAGGCCGTGGATTTCTCGGCCGCCTGCCTCCTCGGCCAGCTCGCGGGAAGCATCCCTGGCGGCACCTGTACCGCCACCGGCTTGACGACGGTTCAGAACCCAAACACGGATGGCTACAGCGACAACAGCGCCTCTGGCTGGGGTTGGGGTTACAACCTCGGAATGCTTTACGAATTTACACCGAAGACGCGTGTCGGCTTGGCATACCGTTCCAAGGTCAAGCATAAACTTACGGGCCAGGGAGATTTCACTGTGCCCGCGGGCGGGGCCACCACGGTTTTCGGATCCGCGTTTGCCGATGCCGCCATCTCGGTTTACATTACGTTCCCGGAAACCCTGTCGCTGAGTGGATACCATCAGCTCAACAACCGTTGGGCGTTTATGGCCGACGTGACGCGTACCCGCTGGAGCCGCGTGCCGGAAGTGCGCATCAGCTTCAATAACCCCCTGAAGTCGGATGGCGTGGAAACACTGAACTGGAAGGATTGCACCCGTTATGCCGTGGGCGCAAATTATATTTACAGTGAGCACTGGACCTGGCGCACCGGCGTGGCCTACGATCAAACACCAATTTATCAGACCACCGACCGCACCCCCCGCCTGCCCGATAATAATCGGCGCTGGCTGTCTTTTGGAGCCAGCTATAAAGGTTACTCGGGCGTGTCTATCGATGTCGGCTATGCGCACCTGTTCGTGCCCAATACCCCGATTAACCGTACCGGCGCGCTTCAGGACAAGCTGGTGGGCTCATACAATAGCAGTGTCGACATTCTGAGCGCTCAGGCCGTATGGGATTTCTAGCCATGCGACTCTTCAGTGGCAGCAAGGGCCGGGCAGCACAGACCGTGCGACAGTTTCTGAAATCAGGCGTACAGATATACGTTGACCGCAATCCGGATCATCGTGCATGTGTTGCTGTAAGCAACGGCACTTAAGCAAAACTAAAAATGCCGGGCATCGCCCGGCATTTTTTTAGGATCAGGCGGAACACCACTCTTTCGCTGGCTCGCAAGGCACATCATTATTTAATGAGAACTTCAATTACGAGTTATTCATTCTTTCTTCACGTCCACCAGCCCGCATACAATAAGTAGAAGATCTTCTACGCATTATCATGACGGCATGTGGCCTGCACGCCGGGGTTAGGGGCGCGGCATCGCGCATGTTGAATCCATGCCAGGAGTAGGTGTAGCTCGAATTAGACAAGCGTCTAAGCCAGTTCCTGGCGGCAAATAATCAAGCTTGTGTTGCATGGGTTTGATGAACTTGTGGTAGACTCATTCCGATATTCCGATTGCGGGAAATTCGGACGCGATGCTTCGTAGAGGAGCAACATGACTCAGCTTCGGGTGGTTTTGATCAAGCCGAGCAAGTACAGCATGGATGGCTCGGTGGAGCGGTTCAAGAAAGGGTACATGCCCAATGCCACACTATGGTATATCGCAAGTCTTACCCCTGAACGAATTGGTGATGTCCCTGTCGTTGTCCACACGGTGGACGAGTACGTCTGGCAGAATCTCGATTACCTCAATTTACTGCAACACGATCCCGGCGTTGTAACCCTGGTGGCGCTGGTCGGCGTTCAGTCCCACCAGTTTCACCGCGCGCTCGATCTGACCGCGTACGCCCTTCACCATGGAATACGGCATTGCGTGATCGGCGGACCGCACCCTATGACTTGTGATACTTCTTCTCTGCAAGGGAAAGGGGTCAGTTTCGCCCTCGCTGAAGCGGAGTTGATCTGGGAACGAATTCTGGAAGACGCTTTGGCGGGTGAATTGAAACCGGTATACGGCGACAATCAGCGCTGGGCTAAACAGCTGCCTGGTGTAGTGATCAACCCACCGAACTCGACTGACCTGGCGCGATATGGCGCGCCTGTACTGGGCCTCTATCCTGTACGAGGATGTCCCTACAAGTGCAACTTCTGTTCAGTCATCAAGATTTCAGGTCGACAAGTACGCAGCCCAGATATAGATAGCACGATCGAGAGCTTGCGGAGGGCGAAACGCGGCGGCGTGAAGATCATCAAGTTCGTATCGGATAACTTCAATAAATTTCCCCAAGTTCGGGAGCTCCTGCATGCCATGATAGACGAAGGCCTGGACCTGCCATTCTATTGTCAATGTGACACCCAGATTGCCAAGGACCCGGAACTTGTCGAATTGCTAGGTCGCGCAAATTGTTACGAGATGTTCGTGGGCGTTGAGTCTTTCAATCGAAAAACTCTCAAATCGGTTGGAAAAAACCATAATTACCCAGAACACTATGCCAAAATCATCCAGCTATGCAATGAAGCGGGTATACGGCCGCATTTCTCCAATATCATCGGTTTTCCAGATGATGACGAGGGTGAGATTCGTCATCATATAGAGATATTGAAAACGCTGCGCCCAAGAATAGCCTCATTTTATATTCTCACCCCCATCCCCGGCACCGAACAATACGATGAATTCCGTACAGATGGACTGATCATAGAGAATAATCTCGACCGGTTCGATGGCAGTTGCTACACATGGGCACATCCGCATTTGCCGCGTGAACAACTCGAAAACCTGCTCTATCACTCCTATGTAAATTATTACGGTTTCTTGCTCAAGGAAGGGAATTTGCCTGATGATGATCTGCGTTTTGCCGTATTCTGCAGGTATACTGCCGGTCTGAGGAGACATCCGATGGCTGGCGGCTATGAGAGGATACGGGTCGACACATTGACAGACTATTCTCACCTGCGACGCATGATCTTTGACATTGATCTCGCACCCTTGCCAGACAGTCTCAGGCTATCTGCTCGTGACGAGGAGGCAAATCGCCGCGTGGATTGGCGCCCCAATAAACACGTCGAACACGCGTTGACCTGATTGCCATGGATTGCGGGGTAACCAGACATCACCATTCCCAACCTGATCGAGAAGTAGATTAATGAATGCCAACATACAGCAGCGTGTACTTAAGGTCGCCTCCGAAGTGCTGGAACGAAAGGAGGACGAGATTCAACTGGATGCCCCCCTCCGCGATGAGCTCCAGCTTGACTCACTCAAACAAATGACGCTTTTCATCGCGCTGGAGGATGAATTTCAGCACACCATTCCTCCTGAAGAGGCGGAAGGGCTTGTGACGGTGAGAGACGTCATAGAATTTATCCAGAGGAAGATGCAAGAACCTTCCCTGGCATGAGCCGGCGGGTTGTAATCACTGGCGCCGGAGTTGTCAGCCCCATCGGCATCGGTGTGGATGAATTCTGGCGAAGTTGCCTGGCAGGCAAGTCGTCGGCCGCGCCCATTCCGGCACACTGGGCAGATTATGCCGATTTACATTCGCGCGTGTGGTCACCCTTGCCCGAAATCGATCCCAAATCCCTGGGGTTGGCACGAACCGAACAGCTGCAACTGGATCCAGTGACCATTATCGCGCTCGGCGCCGCTCGTGAGGCGCTGGCGAACGCTGGATTTGCTATCCAGGCGGCTGAAGGGAAAACGCGTACATACGTCCTGCCCGATACAGACGCAACGAGAACCGGTGTCTATATAGGTACCGGCTTGGGTGGGGCGTTCACCTTTCTTCAGAACCACACCCATCATCTGCTGCGCAAACCGCGTGCTGCCCTGATGGACTTTGCCGAAAAATACATCGCTACGGCAGATCGAGATACGTTCGATCGTATCATGGCACAACTGAAGCATGGTTTGCGTTTCAATCCCTTTGAGGTGTCCATGGTAATGCCGAATGCGCCCGCGGCCGCCATTGGAATCAAGTATACGCTCAAGGGGGTGAATGAGACATATTGCGTCGCCTGTGCATCAGGCACGGTCGCTATCGGCAACGCTTATCGCGCGGTACGAGACGGCCGTGTCGACATTGCCGTCAGCGGTGGTTGCGAATATTTTGGAGATGAGCACGGGCATATATTTCACAGCTTCGATGTCTCTGGCACCCTGGTAAGGGACTGTTCGAATCCGGAGACAGCGAATCGGCCCTTTGATGAGAAGCGATCGGGTTTTCTGTTCAGCCAAGGCGGGGCGGCCATTCTCGTTCTCGAAGAACTTGAGCATGCCCGGCACCGGGGCGCGAAAATCGTCGCGGAACTGATCGGCTTCGCCGAGACTTTTGATGCGCACTCCATAATGAGTCTCGCTTCTGACGGGGTGCAAATCGAGCGCATGATCCGTGCCGCGCTCGCGGACGCGGGTTTGTCGTCACGCGATGTCGACTATGTCAATGCCCATGGTACTGGCACCATGAACAACGATAAAACAGAGGCAGATGTGATAGGCCGCGTGTTTGGACAATACGTACCAGTCAATTCCACCAAGTCGCTTATCGGCCATACAATCGGCGCGAGTGGCGCCATCGAGGCCCTGGTTACGGCGCTTTCCTTGCGCGACGGGATCACGCACGTCTGCAATAATCTCGTCACTCCGGTTCTTGACCTCAATTTTGTACGCAAGACCGAACGTTTCAGTCCGCGCGTGGGATTATCGCAGTCATTTGCTTTCGGCGGACATAACGCTGCCGTAGTGATGCGACGCTTCGATTAATGCCTAGACCATTTTGTAGGTGCCTATCAGCTACATGAATCCTGCCAATGCAGTTGAACACATGCCGTTAAGTCGGACACACCCGCATCGTTTATGACAAAAAATATTACTTGTTTTTTTATTATTGGCTAGTGATACTAGAATCATTATCAGCGTGCCCGGGGCATATCGAAGAAGTAGTGAAGGCTTGCAAACCAGGGGGGCGGAGAAATGGACGGCAAGCAGCAATCGCGAATATTCTACGCACAAGAAGAGTACAATGAGCTTGATATAGACTACGACAAGGAACGAAAAACCTTGTGGTGTCGTTTGTCGCCTGCCACGCGTCCTTGCTGTACGCCTGAACTCCTCGCGGAAGTCCAACATCTGTTACACGGCGTCGAACAGCACGTAAAATATGAGTCTGGTGAGTCAAAGCTTGACCCGTTACGTTATCTGATTATCGCCTCGCGTGTTCCCGGTGTTTTTAACCTTGGCGGTGATTTGTCCCTGTTTCTGAAGCTCGTCCGCTCTGGTGATCGCGAACGCTTGTTCCACTACGCCAAGTCCACGATCAATATAGCTTACACAAGCCATCAATTACCCATCACAACAATTGCATTAGTGCAAGGTGATGCTCTCGGAGGTGGTTTCGAGGGAGCGCTCATCAATCGTGTGATAATTGCCGAACGGCAAGCGCGGATGGGATTGCCTGATGTGCTTTTCAACTTTTTTCCGATAACCGCCTACAGCTTGCTAGCACGTCGAATCAGTCCAACACGCGCCGAACATATGATTCTGAGCGGGCGCATGTATTCCGCCGAGGAGCTCTATGACATGGGGGTGGTGGATATTCTTGCCGAAAACGGGGAAGGGGAGGAAGCCGTCAATAACTACATAAAAAAGCAAAACCGCGCGAACAATACCTACCACGCGATGCACAAGGTACGTCAGGTTCATGATTCCATGAGTTACGACGAGTTAATGCGTATTGCCGCGATCTGGATAGATACCGCGTTGCAAATGAGCGAGCGCGATTTGCGTGTCATGGAACGGTTTGCGCAATCACAGGAAAAACTCGTGGTTCTCAAACCTTCGGCAGAAATCAAACAACTCGCCTGAAACGCACAAAATCCTCAGGAGGATTATCTGACGCTGAGTCTGATTCAACCCGCCGCGCGCCTGTCCAGGTAAGCCAGGAATTCATAGCGCACGTTCTCATACCGGTTGACCAGATTGTGCATTAGTGTGGACGCCTCTTGCCGTATCGTCTCATCCTCCATGACGCAGGTTTTGGCACTGAGATCGTAAAGCGCCTGCGCCCCGACGTTGCCGGCACTGCCCTTGATGGCATGAGCAAGATCCTTGAATTCTTCGTATCGTTTTTCCCTCAGGGCGACTTCCATCTCGCCTAGCAATTGTTCCGTATCATGCAAAAATCCGTGTATTAGCTCCGGGATGAAAGTAGGGCGTTTTCCCATTATTTCCAGGCTGGCAAGCGTGGCTTCATTCAACACATGCTCCGGCAGCTCGGAAATGACGGGCGCGACTTGGCTACGGGCTGTCGCCGACGATATAGACTTTTCACCCGAACCCCTCGGCGCCAGGCGGTCAATCTGTTCGAGCAATTTGGCCGGATCAATCGGTTTCGTGAGATAGGCATCCACACCGGCTTCCTGACATTCGTTCTTTGCTTCAGTGGTCGCGTTTGCCGTTAACACTATGAAACGAACCGCGGAAGTTTGTGGGGAAGTGAAACGATGAATTTTCACCACCTCCGGACCACTGACCAGGGGCATATGCATGTCCAGAATCACCACGTCGAACGATTCCCTGGAGAGGGAATCGAGGGCCTGCTCTCCATTTTCCACCAACATGGGCCGGTGTCCGGCGCTTTCTAGAATTTTACTGATCACTTTCTGGTTGGTGGGATTGTCCTCGGCGACCAGTATCTTAAGTCCGGATTGCCTGATGCCCGCGTGTCGTTTATACCGGTCGTTCAGACGGATAACGGCCTCACTGTCGTAGTGCTGCGCCGTGGTGCTGGCATGCAACGCATTGAAAAGCAGCCTTTTTTCCACCGGACTTTCCAGGACATAGGTATATCCCGCCTTCAAATATTCATCGGCTGCTTTGTCGTCGTCCTTGGCGCGAATCAGGACGAGAGACAGTTCAGCGAGAGAGGGCTCTGATTTGGCCGCCGCGATGAATTGCAGTGGGTACATATCCAGATTCGCCTGATCCAGCAATAGGGTATGATAGGCACTACCGCCGTGCGCCGCATTCACCAGGAGCGCGAATGCCTGCGCCGTATTTTCCGCCACCGTGATCTCGACTTCCCAGATTTTCAAATAACCGAGCACCAGCGACTTGTTCTCGGTACCGGAGGAAATCATGAGCACGCGGGCGTCCAGCAATTTCTGCGCGTCCGCTATCAGCTGCATCATCTGCGCCTGTTTTTCTAACTTGATTTCACACCAGAAGGTCGAGCCATCGCCCGGCATGCTGCGCACGCCGATACGGCCACCCATCAATTCAACGAGTTGTTTTGCTATGGTAGTGCCCAGACCTGTACCGCCGTAACGGCGCGTCGTGGACTCATCCGCCTGCGCAAAACTTTCGAAAATACGAGCCTGCGCTTCCGGCGGGATCCCGATGCCCGTGTCGATCACCTCAAATCTCACCCGGACACTGACGGAATCTTCTTCCAACAGCTTGGCCCGGACCTCGACTTCCCCATGTTCGGTGAACTTGATCGCGTTACCGACGAGGTTGATCAGTATCTGGCGCAAATGCAGCGGATCACCGCGTAACAAAAACGGAATTTCCGGCGCAATATGGACGGAAAAGTTAACACCCTTGGTGTGTGCTTGTGGCGACAGCATCGTGGCGATACTGCTCACCAATCCGTGCAGATCGAAATCAGTCGTCTCCAGCTTGACCTTGCCTGCCTCGATCTTGGAGATGTCCAGGATATCCTCGATCAGGGTCAGCAATGTCTGTGCCGAAGCATAGATGGTCTGCGCGTAATCCTTCTGCTCCTGATGCAGCGGAGTACCCATCAGCAGATGACTCATGCCAATCACGCCGTTCAGCGGGGTACGGATCTCGTGACTCATGTTCGCCAGGAACTGGCTTTTCGCCTGACTCGCCTCGCGCGCCTGCTCCAGCGCCGCGTGCAGCTTTTTGACCAAGCTGGCCATGTATATCGGTAATGCAACAAGCGCAATAAGGAGGCCTGCGCCAAGCGCCTGATGTGATATCCAGTAGTTGCTGGCTACGAGTACAAACGTGAAACCCGAAACGCCTAATACAGCCGATAAGTAGAGGTAACGCGCGCCGTAACGAAAGCCATTACCAATTGAGTTCAGGAGATACAAACCAAAAAACGGTGTAGCGATATACCCTAGAAAGTAGAGCGCATAGGTTGTGGCGCCCAGGTCTGCCACCATGCTCAGAACGCGTCTTGCCACGGAAGTCTGGGGACGAATCAGAATACTGAACATGATGGCTAATGAGGCTGACGC
>Ga0315550_1000627_pt1 | contig 21735 bp, 17 predicted proteins | sample SalMarSW160190MG_2_FD_203100 | JGI IMG/M metagenome (GOLD analysis project Ga0315550, IMG submission 203100) | Salt marsh sediment microbial communities from the Plum Island Ecosystem LTER, Massachusetts, United States - Salt Marsh Sediment SW1601-90 ... | reverse complement strand
CCGAACCTTTCGAGCATTTTGACGCCGTGCCCCCCCACCCCGCCGGACCCGCGCAATAGCTGGCGTTTGATGGCCTACAACTGGTGGGATGACGGCGACGGCGCGTGGTGGACCGACGGCAACGGGGACAGTCGTATAGATTGGCCTGATGAACTGGACGGCAGCGACGAGTGGATGCGCTTCAGCCATAGCGACCTGGGCACCGGCAGCGTGTACTCGAACGGCACGCAGCAAAAGGTGCGCGTCGGTCGACCCTACACCCGATCTCTCGGCGCCGGTTCGGGCGGCGTCTGGGCGGGGGCGGCCCACATCACCCGCGGTGGCGACGATAACAGCACCAGCCTGGCTTTCGAGGTCATCTTTTACCGGCGCGTCGACTGGAACGCGGTGACGCTCTCGGCCGAGCGCCTCACCCTGGCGGCAGGCACCCAGGCCACCTTCCAGGCCACGGTGGTTGTACCGGCCGACGCCGATCACGGCCTGCACCAGGGAATCATCGCCATCACCGACACAGGCCGGATCGACGTGAATACCACCTACCGCCCGCACAGGACGAGCATCCCCCTGACCTGGCAGGTATGGCCCGATGCAGAGACTGGATTCACGCTGGGCGGCACGTCCCGCGCCGGCACACTCTACGACAACGGCTGGATCGGTGGCGGCTTTGGCTGGCAGGTCAAAGAGAGCGGCGACTGGCGCTTTTACGGCTTTGACCTCCAGGATCCGCCGGAGGGCAGCGCCATCCTGGTGCACAACGTGTGGAAGGATGCCCCCACCGACATTGACACGCTGATCTTTGGGCCGACTGCCGACGAGTTCTCCACGGCGGACCCCGCCTGGTTCGGGCCGCACGGCCTGGATCGGGTTGGGGGAACCACGCGCACCGGCACGGCAGGCGCGTGGGAGTTTTCGACCACGACCGGCAAAACGGAAGACTGGGCAACCGCGCCCGCTCAAGATGGACTCCACGTACTGGCCCATCAGGCTATTCTACTTGGTGGACATCAGAGCACGGTACCATTCACCACCACGGTGGGCCTGCTCACTCGGACACAATACCTGCCGATCGTATTGCGCGGCGACGAGTGACACAGGCTAAACCCTTGAGCCGGGCACCTCGTACTTTTGACCCGGCTGAAAATAGGACAATTGTACTATTTGCACTCCGCTATGCATTCTGATACAATATGGTGTATAATAAGAACAGCATCGCGAGTTAGGATTCAATCAGCCTAGCGTCTTGTCCAATCTTAATGAGGGAGGTACATCATGAGGAAAAAGCTATTATTCGCCTTGGCAACTGCGCTGGTTGCAACGCTGATCGTCGCCGCGCCCGCCTTCGCTTGGACCAGTGTTTACGGCCAGTGCATTGACAGTGGTACGCTGCAAGGGTGGGCATACGGCGGTACTGTCACGGTCTATGGCGATGTTACAGCAGGCGCCATCGCAAGTGGTTCCCTTGCAGCGGATGGGATGTTCAGCATAGCATTACCCCCAGAGCCGCTCGCAGACAACACGCTTTACATCGTGATCACATATACCAGCGGGCCACTAGGTACCCCAGGGACCTACATAGAAACAATTCCCGACATCCCCACCGGAATCGGCTACAATATGGGCTACGTCAAGACCGACACAGGCCCCAACGCCGTAACCCTAGTGCAAGCCAACACCAAATCGCCCAACGTGTGGCTACCGGCGCTGGCGATCGTCGCGCTGGTCGGTGTGGGTGGTGTAATACTCTTGCTCCGCAGACGGCGGGTCGCATAGATCAAAGATTTTGGCCAAAGATAGATAACCGAGTGACCGACGGGCGCGTACAACTGGCAGCCTCTTGACCTCGGGTCTTTGGTCCGCGTTTGTGGCGGGTTGCAGAAAAGATTTTTCGCAATTCCTGTAATTTCTGTTGTATAATGGACCTCAACAGGGGAGCGGTGGTTTAACGCCAAATTGCGCACTGCTCCCCTACATCCAAATTGGGCGGGATCCCTCTCACAAGCACAGAACTTTTGCGCTTGTCTTCCCCAATATCCCCCCACCATAAGTTATCCGGCACAAGCAGCACAATCAAAACAAATGGGAGGTAGAAATGTACGAGAGCAACAATTACACAACACCCGATATCATCTACGAAGGGGAACTGGAGGTGCAGGCCGGGAGCCCCGTGGGCCTGCCGGTGTGGGACGAGTTGGAGGAGTGGTAAAAACAAAGAGCAAACTACAAACCCAAAACTTGACGCAGGGTAAATCTGTAAGGACTAGAGCTAATATCAAAAAGGAGGCTGAATATGCACCCCAAGCTAACACGTATTGTAGCACTGATCGTGGCATCGGTTCTCATCGTCGCAATCATATCACATAGCGCCGTAGCCGCAACGATACAGATCGACAATTTTACAAATACAACCCTGAGCTCTCCCCTCTCCATTACCTCGGGAAGCACGAGTGCGGTAGATAGCCCCATCACTGGCGCAATTGACAACGTTCGCGATCTGTCCTTAACGCACGTGAGCGGTTCTGGCGCCGTTTCTCTTGGCGTGGATACAACGACAGAAGGATATCTCGCCTTTGCCTCGGCACCCAACGTCGAAGGCAACTTTACATGCCGATGGGATGGCAATGCAGCCGGTAGCACCCCCAGCTTGAACGAGGATCTCAGCGACTCAGGCATCAACGATGGATTCATCATCTCTATATATGCCGACCAAATTGGATGGCAAATGCAGATCGATGTCAGAGACCAGGCTGACACAACCACCGCATCCTACTCTTTTACAGAAAATGAAGACATCCGTGGCACAGGGCGCATTTACTACATCCCCTTTGCAAGCTTTAGCAATTCCACCGTGCTAACGAGCGGCAATGTGGGGTATATAGAGCTAACTATAACCGGTGTCGATGACCTTGATCTGACTGTAGATTTTTTTGATAGTGTGAACCTTCAGGATAACTTGATGGATCTAGGAGACCTGCCAGCGAGTTATGGGGTGACCACGTTGGCAAACAACGGCGCTGGCCATCTTAATCCCGGCACAGGCACTCAGTTGGGACCAACCGTGGATTCGGAACCAGATGGCCAACCAGACGCCAACGCACAAGGGGACGATCCTGGTGGAGTTGGCGACGAAGACGGCGTCGCTTTTACCGGCAACTGGGCCAGCGGCACTGGCTATGTGACAGTCAACGTCAGCGGTGGGCGTGGATGCTTGTCAGCTTGGCTTGATTGGAATAATGGTACTTACGTCATTAATCCTGACGGCGACTTTGGCGATCTATTGGAAAAGATCATCGACAATCAACCGGTCAACCCTGGCGCAAACAACTTTACGTTCCCTATCGCCGATCCGAGCAGTGCCACATTGTATGCTCGATTCCGACTGGTTCCTGATCGAGATAACGACGGTGTTTGCGGCGATCAGGATTCCTTATATGTGACAAGCTTGGCCGACGGCGGCGAAGTAGAAGATTATGAGATCAACTTTACACCCACCGCTATCACCCTCAGTGATGTTGCCACACAGCCAAATCACATCTGGCTAGTAGTAGCAGCTACATGCATCATCTTGCTCGGCGCTGGCACGGCAACCTTCCTCATCCTGCGCAAGCACCGCAAGGCACAAATCTAGCTTCACGCACAGCACATGCAAGCGGGCCTCGTCCGAAGGACGAGGCCCGCTTTTGCTTGCCTCCCGGCCAAGAACGTGCTATGATTTGGGAGTAAGACAAACCTCTTTACAATCGCCAATGGAGAGAAACCCATGACCAAACAAACTACCCGCTTCGGTATACTGGCATTATCCGTGCTGGGAGCAATCCTACTCCTGGCCGTGTTCGCGGCAGGCGTGGCAGCCTCATCACCCGCTGCACCTGCCCTTGGCCCCGACGACGCCTCAGCCACCACCATCGCCTCCACGCCCATCTCCCTACCCTCTCCCTCCTGGCGCATCGGGATCACCGCCGATGGCCTCTACCGTCTCTCCTATGAGATGTTGGACGCCACCGGGGTACCAACCGATGTGGCGCCCTCCGCATACCACCTCCTCTGGCGTGGCCAGGAGGTGGCGCTGCAAGAGATCGGCGATGGGAACAGCACCTTTGAACCCGGCGAAGCTTTCTTGTTCTACGCTCAAGCATTTCACGGCTCGACGCAGGACAAGAAATACACCGACGAGAACGTCTACTGGCTCTATGTGAACGAAGGGACTCCCGGCCTGCGAATGGAAACTCGCTTCGACTCCTTGCATCGCATCTACTTGCCACTCGTGCTCAACGCAAGCGGAGGCGGCGCTGGCACGGCGGAACCCGCCTGGTACACTGCCACCGCCAAGGCCGAGGAGAACTTGGTGTACTGGGCCCGTTGGTCCACCACGCCAGGCACCGACACCACCTGGTTTTGGGAACGGATAACGACTGACGCTAATCCCGTGACCCACACCTACACCATCACGCTTACCGAGCCGGTACCCACCGCCCACAACGCCGCTTTGCTCATCGAGGTGGCAGGGCGCAATTACGACTTTTTCGTCAACCCGGATCACCACCTTCGCCTGACCGTCAACGGCACGACCGCGGGCGATGTCACGTGGGATGGACAGGTGGGGGCGGTTCTCAGCCTAACCATCCCTCCCTCGGCACTGATCGACGGCGTCAACCAGGTAGACGTGACCGTACTGACTGACCTCAGTGACCTCCAAGATATTTACATAGATCGCATAGAAATTGAGTATCGCCGCGCCTACGTGCCGGAAGAGGACCGACTAACCTGGACGGTTCCCTCGTCCGGCGTACAGTTGGTCTCAATCAACGACTTTTCCACAGCCAACGTCACCCTTTACGACATCACTCACCCGCTGACGCCGACCCGCCTGGTGAGCGCCACCACCTCTTTATCCGGTACGGACTACTCTCTGCTTCTGCGTGACTATGCACCGGCGGGCACGGCATACCTGGCTGTGGCCGGAACGGCGGTAACGGACGTACCCACCCCTTCCGCCTATTCCCCCCCCTTCGACCTGATCAGCCCCACCACAGGGGCCGACGAGATCATCATTGCTCACGGCGACTTTATCACCGCCATCGAGTCCCTGGCGGACCACCGTCGCGCCCAGGGGCTGCGGGTGCGCGTGGTGGACGTAGAGGACGTCTACGCCCTCTTTAACGGCGGCGGCGTCCACCCCGGGGCCATTCGCTCCTTCGTGGCTCACGCCTACGCCAACTGGCCCGGCCGGCCGCCATCCCTCCTTCTCCTCGTTGGGGATGGGAACTTTAACCCAAAGGGATATAACCCGGCAAGCTATGGTACCTTTGTCCTGACCAGGATTCCTCCCTATCTGGAGTTCGCCGACCCCGACCAGGGGGAGGTGCCGGTAGACAGCCGCTATGGAGACGTAGACTGGGACGGTCTGCCGGAGGTAGCGGTAGGGCGCATCCCTGCCAATTCAGCAGCGCAAGTGGAAGGGGTAGTCGACAAGATCATCGCCTACGAAAACGAGGCCTCGGCCGCCTGGATGGACAGGGTGCTACACGTGGCCGACGACGGCGAAGACTTGAACGAAGGCTACTCACAGGTGCTGGATGACTTGGAGCAGAACTATTTGATCACCGTCACAGTAGTGACCAGCACCGTCTACCTAGAGGACTATTGCGCCAACCCCTCGCATTCCCCTTGCCCATCGGCCACCCTGGCGCTCACCCAGACCTGGAGCGCCGGTAGCGCGCTGCTCTCCTACGCCGGCCACGGTGCCGTCCACCGTTGGGCCCACGAGCCGCTCCTGCTCAACACACAGTTGCAGAGCTTGACGGGGACAGTCGGCCTGCCGTTCGTCATCTCACTGGACTGCTGGGATGGCTACTGGATGTTCCCTCCCAAGTACCCGGGCTTTGGAAATCAAGACATCCATTCCACAGGAGAATGGGCGACGACGGTGCTGACGGACCGGGGCGCCATCGCCGTCTTTGGCCCGGCTGGACTGGGTTATGTCGGCCTGGAGGAAGCGATGGCGCAGCGGATGTACCAGGCGATGTTCGAGGAGGGCAACTTCCAGTTGGGATCGTTGACCCAGGAAGGACGCGAGACAATCCAATTTGCGTACCTGGCGCGCACTTACACCCTTCTCGGCGATCCGGCACTCACCCTGCCATGGTGGGATCACATCACCGCCACGCCAGACACATACACGATGACTATGGGGACGAGCATCCCACTTTCCACCACCTTCACCGTCACCGGCACGACGCGCTTTGGCCAGGATTTCGTCGTCACCCCCACCTGGACGGCCGAGGCAGGCACCATCGACGGTTGGGGCAACTACACAGCGCCGAACTCTGTCACCACGGTGCAGCTCACGGCACACATGGGGGCCATCTCGGCGACGGTGAAGGTCAACGTCGTGAGCGAGGGAGCTACCGCGATGACCGCACCCTCCGATCCCCACGATGCCGGAATGGCCCACGTCGCCTGGGGTCTCGGATACCTGCCGTCCGGGCTGCTTATCGCCGCGCTGGTCAACTTTCTGAAAAAGCCCTCCGCGCCTCTCCGGCTCCGGTGGAAATCTCCCGGAAACCAGGTATAATGCGAATACATGAACGACGGAGGGAATTCCTGGCTTGAGGTACTGAATGGAGACTGGTCTGGGCCGCTGCGGCTGCGAGTGCGAGGGCGCAGCATGTGGCCCACCTTGCGCCCTGGCGATCAGGTAACCGTGGAGTCGACGGCGACAGACCATCTGCAGCCGGGGGATTGGGTACTTTTGCAGGGACGAGAGGCTCTCTTTCTCCACCGCTTCCTCGGTTTTACCCGCGAGGGCTTGCTGTTGACCAAGGGGGACGGCCACCGGGCCCCTGACTCCCCCTGGTCGCCAGACGCTCTACGCGGGCGCGCCGTTGCCGTCTCCCGCCAGGGGCGAACCTTCCCCGTCTCCCCCTCTTCCCTCTGCGAAAGAGCGCGGACCATCGCCCACCGCCTGATGGCTGCCGCGTGGACTTTTTTGCGCCATACCGGAGTCCTGATATTCCTACTGCTGAGTGTATCGGTGACAACGGCGGCAGCCGCCGTGAAGCTGTATTCCTTCGAAGCCACCCCGCTAGAGGACTCTATTCTCATCACGTGGAAAACCGCCAGCGAAACAGACATGGCCGGCTTCCACGTCAAGCGCGCCCCCTACATCACGCTGGCAATAACGGACTGCAAAGTGATTCCCGACCTTGATCGCATCAACGCCACAATCATCCCGTCCAACTCAGATACTGTCGGAGCCTCCTACGCCTACACCGATACGACTGCAGTGAAAGGATCCACCTATTACTACTGTCTGGAAGCAGTCGAGACCGACGGAGACCGCGAGCTTCATGGCCCTGTCTCTGCCACCCTCCCTCTCCCACCGCCTACACAGCCTCCTCCACCTCCCCCACCCCCGCCCCCTGTCACTTCGACTTCCACTTCCACTCCTGGACCAACGTCTACCGCAGCCACCGGCACACCGCCGACCCCGACACCTACGCGTACGCGTACGCCCACGCACACACCTACACGCACGCCCACGGACACCCCCACGGCCAGTGAAGATGATGAGGACATACCTACACAGCCAGCGCCTCCCACCTTCACGCAGACGCCGACGGTAGAGCCGACCACCGCGATGGCCACGGTCATATCTGAACCAGACGTAGAATCCTCAGACGCCACAGCCACTCCCGATGCCGATTCGGGATCGCAGCCCACAGGAACGGCCATACCCGTCGCCCAAGCCACAGCCATCTCTCCCATCGCCAGCGAGCGACCGAAACACTCCCCTTCTGCTGCCCCATCGGAACCTCTGTCCACCCGCAGCACAGCGAACGACAAAGGCTCCCCCTTCCCCTGGGGGCTGATACTGGCGCTGATCGTCGCAGCAGGCGTTCTGATTTTACTGGGCGGCTTGGGTCTCTGGTGGATGAGGCAAAAGACGTGAGACGCTGGCAGGTCCTCCTGGCCTTCCCGCTGCTGCTGGCGGCGTGTGCCTGCCCACCTACCCTACCACCGACGGCCGACGACGGCGTCTGGTTCTTAGAGGTGGAGCAGGAAGGTGGATACTGGCTCGGGCCGGAGACGCTTCAATCGCTGGGCGTTGATCCCAAAAGCGAAACGCCGCCCCCCGTGCGCCTCTCTCAAGCCGGACGGCTCACGCCCTATCTGCCCCAGCAAACGAGTAAGGGATGGGGGCTGTTCTTCTTCACTCCCGATCATTCCACGCGCTATACCCAGAGAACGGTCCTGCGCCTGGAAACCGGCCTGCCCGGCGAGAGGATGCCCGCCGAGGAACCGCCAACCGCCGCCCCTTCGCCCGGCTACGGGCTTACCACCCTCCAATGGGAACAAGACCAGCGCTACTTCCCGCAGGCAGACACGGACATCCCCTGGCTCTGGGAACCCATTCACGCCCCGGGCGCGGTCACCCACACCGTGACGCTGCCCGACGCGCTTCCCGGTCCCATCACGATGACGCTGCGGCTGTGGAGCCATACCAGCTCCCACTCGGCAAACCCCGATCACTCCCTGCGCGCAACGTGGGACGGACAGACGGTGGGCAAGTGGGCGTGGGATGGACAGGGCATACAAGCCCTGACCGCTTCCTGGGAGGAAAGCCAGCCAGAAATAGAGCACGCGCTGGCTATAGAGACACCCACGCTCCCCGATGCAACCATGGCCGTGGTCTGGATCGACGGCTGGGACGTGACCTACCGGCAGCCCGCGAGGGCAAATGGGGGCATCTGGGTGGCCGAGGATACCACGCTACGCGTAGAGGGCGTCGAACCAGGCGCTCGCCTGCTCGACGTGACCGATCCCTCTGCCCCCCGAGACCTGGGCCCTGTCCCGGCCGATGGGACGGTGGGAACGACACCCGGGCACCGGTATTGGGTTGGAAAGCCCGGGGAAGCGCCCAAACCCATGGCGATCAGAGCCGCACGCCAGATGGCTATGGATGGGCTGGAGGATGTGACCTACCTGGCATTGGCGCCGCTCGATTTTCACGCTCCTTTGCAGCCGCTATTGGAACTCCGGCGCGACCAAGGATTCGAGGCGGAGGTGATCGACATCCAGGCCGTCTATGACACCTTCGGCGGCGGGCAACCCGGTCCAAAGGCAATACAAATCCTGGTGCGCAGCCTGCCCAAGCTGCGTTACCTGCTACTGGTCGGAGATGGGACGGCAGAATTGGGAGGATACGACGGCGAGGCCGGAGCGCTGCGTGTGGTGGCACCACTGGCCCGGACGACGGTAGTGGGCGAGACGCCCGCCGACGGGCTCTTGGGAACCGATGAAGCAGGGAAAATCAGCGTGGCGGTAGGACGCTTCCCGGCCACATCGGCCGATCAGGTCAGCATTATGGTGGAAAAAACGATTGGGTGGGAAAACGACGAACAACCACCGTCGGCCCTGGTGTTGAGCGATGATGAGCAAGAGTTCGGCGCGGCCGCCGAGGAAATCATCACCCTGCTGCCAGAGAGCGTGTCCGCGCAAAGCGTGGACGCGGGGGACGAAACAAGCCGGAAAGACACACTGGCCGCGCTGAAGAAGGGTCCCACCTGGCTCAATTACACCGGGCATGGCAGCCTGACCATCCTGTGTGACGAGGGCGTTTTGACCATCGAAGACGGTGAGTCGTGGGGCGAGCCGGCACTGGTGGTGGCGTGGACGTGCCTGGCCGCTCACTTTGTCCACCCGGCCCAGGACTCGATAGGCGAGGCCTGGATCCGCGCGCCGCGCAGCGGGGCCGTGGCCTTTCTAGGACCGGTCGGAGAGACGACGACGGGCGAGCAACGGCCGTTCATGCAGGTTTTCTATGCTGCTTTGAAGGAAGACAATAGACTGGGCGATGCATGGGCAGCGGCTCTGGAATCCGGCGGCTCGCAGGACGTCGCATGGGGATACGTCCTGCTGGGCGATCCGGCGCTGCGCGTTCTTCAAAGATGACGCAGGGGTGTTTCAGACAAGTTGGCAGTCGCGAGTTCCCAATTGCGCGATTCGGGAATCGTGGCTACTCCCAACCCGAGTGAAACGTACCCGCTTCAAGTGACTTGACGTTTTTGGGACTCTACATACAATTCAGCCTACGCGAAGGTGAGAGAAGTGATCGACATCTGGAGAGTAATAGCGAACAGCCTGTGGATTCTTGGCCTCGCCGTCCTCTTGGCGGTGCTCAGTTGGGCTCGCTGGATTGCCCAGGCGGAGGGAAACCGGCTACGCGTCGTGCTAAAAAGACCTCGGACTCAGCAAGCCCTAGACTTGGGATTGTTCCTTTTCTGCGTTGGGTTGGCGGCGACGGGTCGGACGTGGTGGGAGCGCGTTCTGTGGGGACTACTGGCAGCGGCGTGGGGGGTTCAGGCGTGGCTGACGCGGCCGGACGCACAGGGCCCGGAGACAAATAGCCACAGGCAAAAGGGAACAAATGCAGACAGAGACAGCAACACAACCTAAAGCTCAGCCACTGTGGACCCAAGTGATCCGTTGGCTGATAGGGCTTGGTGTGGCCGCCCTCTCCTGCTGGCTACTGGCACAAAACGTGGACCGGCAGAATCTGGGGAAAGCGCTCACTAGCGCCGACTATCGGTGGGTCATCACCGGGGCCTTGGCGATTATCGCTACCTTTTTCACACGCACCCAACGCTGGAGGACACTCCTGTGGCAATCTGCCACTCGACTTCGCCCCACACTGACAGCCCTTTTAATGGGACAGGTGGCCAACATGGCATTGCCGATGCGGGGTGGAGACATGATACGCGCAGCCTGGATAGGACCTGAGAGGGGCACGGGAACAGTAGAAGCCTTGGGGAGCATCGCCGTGGAAAAAGTCTGGGACCTGGTGGCTTTGCTGGCTTGTGGCCTAATATTGCTGGTTTGGATACCTCTGCCGGATTGGTTTGCCCGCTCTACCTGGGGAACGGCGCTGGCCTTGCTGGTAGGCGGAGGTTCTCTCTTGCTCGTGCTTCGTTGGCAGGAACCGCTCTTCCACCTGGCCGGGCGGCTCCTGGCCTGCTTGCCAGCCGGATGGGACCAGGCGCTTCTCCCGCGATTGCGGCGACTGGCCAATGGGTTAGAGGCCATACAACAGACCAACACCTCCCTCCGGGCAGCTTCTTGGACAGGACTGACGTGGACTCTGAGCACCCTGGCAAACTTGGCCGTCCTAACAGCCTTTGGCATCCCCTCTGTCGTCGCTGCCCTGTTCCTACTGGTAGCATTGATGTTGGGAGGGAACATCCCAATACCGGGCAAGTTGGGAATCTACGAAGGCATCTGTGTGATATCTCTGCACAATCTTTTTCACCTCGCTTCCAACGAACGAGCTCTGGCCATAGGGTTGGTGCTGCGTCTGATAGTGATGGGACCACCTTTGCTCGCAGTCATACTGCTAACTCTACTGCCCCACGGCCGCACAAGGAACACAAATGAGCGATCCTGAGTACTCGGTCATCGTCCCAGCTTACCAGGCTGCGAACGTGATCGGCAACTGTGTGAAGGCGCTTGAGGCACAGACGATCCCGCGTGAACAGTACGAGATCATCGTTGTGGACGACGGCTCCACTGACGAAACGTCCAATATCGCCCGTGCGGCCGGCGCCGATCATGTAATCGTCTGTTCTGACCAGGAGGGACCTGCTGCCGCCCGTAACAAAGGGATTCAGGTAGCCCGAGGGAAAACCCTGTTATTCACAGATGCCGACTGCGAGCCATCGCCGGAGTGGATAGAGCGGATGGTGGCGCCCTTCGCCGACTTGCGAGTGGTGGGCACAAAAGGCACGTACCGCACACGCCAGAGGGCGCCGATAGCACGTCTGGTGCAACTGGAATTCGAGATCCGCTACGAGCGTATGGCCAATCTACCACGCATCGACTTCATCGACACCTACGCCGCTGCATACCGTCTGGAGACCTTGCTGCACTCTGGAGGTTTTGACCCTGCTTATCCTCACCCATCCGTCGAAGACGTCGATCTATCCTTCCGTCTATCTCAAGAGGGATACTGGCTGGTATTTGTGCCGAGGGCTTGGGTTTGGCATAGACACCCCGCCTCGTTAACAACCTATTTACTTCGTAAATGGTGCTATGGATTCTGGCGGGCGCGACTCTACTTGCATCACCGAGAGAAGATCAAAGGCGATACTCACACAGACCCGTCTCTCAAAACTCAATTTGTGCTGGTAGCGTTGACCGGCCTTTTGGGCATGGGGGGACTGATCTGGTGGCCCCTGGCGCTGGCAGGCGCCGTGACGCTTCTGGCCTTCTTGATGACGACACTCCCCTTTGTCAGGTGGGCCTGGCACCGAGACCGAGCCGTCGCCCTGATCTGGCCTGCGGTCCACCTCCTGCGGGTTGCAGGCCAGGGAGTCGGGCTGACACTGGGGCTAGCCTATCACGGCCTCATTGCCCGTCATCGGCCAGCGGAAGACATCCCTGCAGAAGTGGCTTTTAATGATGGAGAAGCATAAAGGGATCGTTGGGATTGCAGGGACAGTTATCCTGCTGACAATATATGTGGCCACAGCGCCTCCATCGCTCACGTGGGCTCACCAAGGAGCTGACGGTGGCGATCTGGCGACTGCTGTAGTGTGGGGCAGCATCCCACACCCACCGGGGTCTCCCACCTACCTGTTGTTAGGGGATTTGTTCATCCACTTGCCGTGGGGAGACCCAGCGTGGCGACTGAACCTGATGTCGGCGGTATTGGCAGCAGGGGCAGCAGGGCTGACGACAATGACAGTGTGGGATTTGCTCCGACGGACAGGTGAGGATGCCCGCCCGTCGACGCTGGGCGCTGCGGCACTGACCGGGGGCCTGTGCCTCGGTCTGTCGCCGCTTTTCTGGTCACAAGCCATCATCACCGAGGTATACACGCCGGCAGCGTTCTTCGCCGCGCTGGTAATGGCGCTGTCAATTCGAGGAGGGCCTGCCTGGGCACTCGGGTTGAGCTGGGGTATGGGCCAGGGGGCTCACCCCACCCTCATCTTTCTGGCGCCACTGATCATCTGGGGAGCCTGGGGAGAAAAAGACGGGCGATTATCACGACTGGCGACGGTCTACCTACTGGCGCTTCTAGGTTGGGGGGTGCTGTACGGTCCCGTGCTCCTGGCACGGGGCGATGTGCCTTGCCCATGGGGCGACGTGAGCACTTGCAACGGGTGGTGGGCGCTGGTCAGCGGACGGATGTATCGCGGCTATCTCTTTGCATTGCCGCTGGTTGACCTGCCGCGGCGGCTCCTGGCGTGGGGCGGGCTACTGGCTCGCCAGTTCACGCCGCTAGGCGCAGTGCTGTCAGGATTGGGGGTGGCATGCCTGTGGCGGAAACAACGCTCGTTGGTATCTGCATCGGCTCTCGCCTTTGGTGCTGCCAGCGTCTATGCGATTGGCTACAACACAGCCGACTCTCTGGTCTATCTGGTGCCGGCACTGCCACTGACGGCTCTCTGGCTAGGAGCGGGCCTGGCCCAGGCAACCGGCTGGTTGAGCCACCGATTGCGCCGGTGGGCATGGACGATTCTGCTACTACCCATACTCCAGGTGCTGCTGTTCTGGGGACAGATCAACCTGAGCGGCGACAGTGCTGCAATCGAATGGACAGAACTGGTGCTCGACCGCGCGCCATCGCGGGCCGTCTTGATCACCGAACAGGATGCGCACACTTTCACGCTGTTGTACGCTCAGGATGTCCTGGGCAAGCGGCCAGACGTGACCGTGGTCGATGAAGATTTGTGGGGACAAGAACCATACCACAGAATGATGATGGATATCCTAGAGCTCGAAGACAATGGGAGAGCCCTTTCTCTGGAGGAAGCACTGCACCAAACGGGCCGTCCCACCGTCCGCGTGACAGATCTGGTCGTTACAGAAGAGGAGTCGCCATAGTGTCTTGGGCAAAGCGCACAGCGTGGGTACTGGTCATTCTGGGAATCGTGCTGGTCGTCGTGTGGGCCGTGCACCTGACAGCAGTTGGGCTGTCGCTGCGAGAGCACCTGGCCCAAGCGCAGGCCCTGGCAGACAATCCGCAGTCGTTGGATCCGATGGAAGCCTGCAGCCTGGTACGCGATCTGCGCGGCGACGTGGTGGCCCTGCGCCGGGAGACGGGAGGGCTCATCCAGTTAGCCCCCCTTGTGGGCTGGCTGCCGGGCATTGGAGGAGAGCTACGGGCAGCTCCCCACTTGCTGGATACGGCCGACGGTCTGACCGAGGCCGGGACGCTGACGTGCGACGCGCTAGAGCCCGCCCTCACCTCCCTCAGCGACGCGGAAGGAGAGCGCCTCACACCGGAGCAGATGATCGTCCTCCTGGATAGGGAGCAGCCCGCCCTGGAGCAAGCTCTGGCAGCGGCAGAGCGAGCCCAGGCGGCCTGGGAGCAAGTGGACACGACCAGACTCTCGCCCTGGCTGGCGGGGAAAGTATCGGTGTTGAACGAAGGGCTGCCGCTCCTACAAACGGGACTGCAGATGGCCACGGTCGCCCCCGAGCTTCTGGGAGCGGACGGGCCGCGCACGTATCTAATCCTGGCGCAAAACGAGGACGAACTGCGGCCTACCGGTGGATTCATAAGCGGTGCCGGTATCCTCACAGTTGAGCAGGGCCAGATCATCGAGGTGGACTTTACTGATGCGAACCTGGTGGACGACTACCTGCACAAGCCGTACCCTGAGCCACCGCAGCCCCTGTTCGACTATATGGGGTCGGAAATATGGCTGTTCCGCGACGCCAACTGGTCGCCCGACTTTCCGACATCCGCCCGGCAAGCGGCCTACTTCTACGAGTACGGACAGGGCGTGCCGGTCGACGGCGTCATCGCGCTCAATCAGCACGCAGTCGAGTTGCTCGTAGCCGGGCTGGGCGAGGTGCACATACCCGGTGTGGACGAGCCGGTCACAGCAGCCAACGTACGCCAGTCCATGCGAGAGGCGTGGAACCCCGGCGAAGCCGGCGTCACTGCTGAATGGATCTTCAGCCGCAAGGACTTTATCAGGCAACTGGCCACCGCCATCCTTGGGCGGATCGAGTCCGACCCCGGCAGCGTATATTGGGTGCAGACCGCGAAAGGTATCTATCAGGCACTGGAAGGCCACCATCTGTTGATCGTTGTAGATGACGCCGATGCAAGCAATGCGCTGGCACAGGCCGGCTGGGACGGGGCGATACGCGGGAGCGACGGCGATTACCTGATGGTCATTGACGCCAACCTCGGCTTTGGTAAGGTCAATGCACTGATCGACGAGAAAATGGATTACCTGGTGACCCTGCACGCCGACGGGACGGCCAGCGCCGATCTGTCGCTGATGTACACACACCGAGGCCAACGGGAGAACGTGCACTGCCAACACCTGGCGCCTTACACCGACGACACAACGTACGCAGCGTTGATGCACCGCTGCTACTATGATTACCTCCGCATGTATGTGCCGACCGGTAGCAAGCTGCGAGCGGCGACGCCTCACCCGACGCCAGGGGAGTACCTCGTTCGCGGCGAGCCAACCGACGGCCAGGCCGCCACGCTGGATGACGAAGCAGGCAAGACGGTTTTCGCACAGTTCCTCGTCGTCGAGTACGGCCAGGCGCTGACGACGCGCCTCGAGTATGACCTACCACAAGTTGTCCGGGCAAAAGATGGCCACTATAGCTACACGCTGCTGATTCAAAAGCAAGGAGGAACGGACGCCGCACCAGCCTCGGTGACAGTCGCACTGCCACCCAACGCCAACCTGTTGACGGCCACTCCGTCCCCCAAAACCATCGATGCCAACATTCTGACTTTCGACTTGCAGCTCGCCACCGATATTCTGATAGAGATCACCTATGAGTAAAAAGAGTGTCCGGGCTTGGCTGCTGCTACTGGCGGTGCTCGTGGCACTGTTGCTGAGAGTGGGAACCCTGGGGCGCAGGAGTCTATGGGGCGATGAAGTCGCTACACTGCGCATTGCGTCGATGAGTGCGGAAGACATCATCCTCAACCGCGCGACTCGCTCTGATCCTCATCCACCGCTATTTTATCTACTGATGCATTACTGGACTGAAGCGGGACAAAGTGAATTCATCTTGCGCCTCCCCTCAGCGCTCGCGGGTATAGCAGCGATTCCCCTGCTGTACTGGCTAGTTCGCACATTTAGCGGCCAATGGAGCGCCATAGCCTCGGCGTGGCTCCTGGCGATCACGCCACTGCACATATGGTACTCACAGGAAGCGCGGATGTACGCGCTCGTGTGCACGCTAGGGCTGGCCTCGACGCTTTTCTACGCCTTGACTATCTTCCGACAGAAACCACTGGCTTGGCTAGGATGGATCGCAGTAACGGCAGCCGGATTGTACACAGACTACTCAATGGTGCTAATTGTCGTCGCGCAGATCATCATCCTAGTCCCATTATGGAGAATCTACAGCGTGCGGCTGGCAGCGCGGTGGCCCGCCCTGATCGCACTGCCCGCAGCACTGCTGCTATCTACCCCTACAATATACACATTCGCGATGGATTTGGTGCTGGCCGGCGGAAAGGCCGGCTACTATCTACTGATACAATCATGGCTTTCCGGGTGGGGCATCGACATCCCCCAGCCCCAGCTCCATACGGTGACTATGACCATGGCAGTGATCACGATGGGAGGCACAATCATAGCCGCCTACGTGCTGCCCAGCTATCTGAAAAAGATCCGTGTCCGAACGCACTTGGTGTTAGCAGCAACAGCCATCTACCTGGCGATTGTGATTGCATCCGCCGTGCCCCATGGGATGTTGCTGAAACGACAACTTTTGGTCTTACTTCCGTACGGGTTAGGCGGCATCGCCGCCATCCTCGCGGCCCTCCCATATCGCATCCGTCTGTTGGCAGCGTTGGTCCTTGTAACCCTGCCGGTGACAGGCCACATCGTCGCAGTGCGAGAACAAGAGGCCTGGCGCGACGTCACGCAGTTCGTGGAGAACAACGAAGAGCCGCAAGATATCATCCTGTTCGACCCTTCGTGGAGGCAGCATGATTTCGACTACTACTACCATGGCGACGTGCCGCGCCAGGGCATACGGGAAAAAGACGTCCCAGAAACACTAATCAACATCACCGCGCTACTCCGACGCGTGTGGTTGGTGCAATACATTGATCCGTCGGGAGAGGTGCAACGCTGGCTCGACAAGAACTGCACGCTTCTCGACGAGCACATCTTTCCGGGTGTGCGCATGCGACTTTACGATACCAGGCCGCCCGATTGACCTACTCCTGGCATGGACGTCCATGACGGTTATGGTACAATTGAAAAGGAGGCATCATGAAACGAATTACAGGTATACTGCTGCTAGCACTTGTAGCAACGGTGATCATTGGAATAGCCGCTGGCCCTGAGCTGTGGGCCACCTCGGCTCAAAGTCCCTTGCGACAGACGATTCCGACGCGAACGCCGACCAAGCAACCATCGCCGACAAAGAAACCCTCAACGCAACCACCACCGACTGCCCAACCAACTCACACCGCCACGCCAGAAGCCACTCTAAAGTCCACTGCTACACAAGCCACCCTGCCAAAGTCCACCGCTACACAAACCACGGAGGTCACTGCGACACTGACTGCCGGTTCACCCACCGAGACACCTGTCAGCACCGCCACAGAACCCGCGGACACGGCTACCCCAACAGAGACCGCCAGAGTTTCTGCATCTGCGACTTCCACTTCCAAGCCAACGATATCCGAAGAAGAAGCAACTGCTTCCCCCGAGTCTACACAGCCAAAAGCACCGTCATGCCTAGGGAGCTTCTCTTTGCTTCTGTGTATCGGTGCAGGATTCGTGCTAATCGGCGTGATCATGCTAATCGTGCGGAGACGGCATGCCGAGTAAGAGGCCATTGTCCTGGATTGGGCTTTTGATAGTTGGTGCGAGTGCTCTACTCATCCTGGCGGTATTGTTCGGCATCGGACGTCCTGCAATAGAAAAGCATCTCGCACAGAATGCCACGAGCCCGCCAACACGCCACCCAACAGCCGTTCCTCCGACCAAAACACCGGAACCGCTGATTCCAACGCACACGCCAACCAAGATGACCACAGCGACCGATACGCCAACGCCATCGGCAGAACCGATAGAGACGACAGAGACAGGACCTACAGCTACCGATGCCCCTCCAACCCCCATCCCCAGTCCCAGCCCCAGTCCCATACACACCGTGGCGCCACCTTCCACCGACCTATGGCAAAGCCGCGCCCGGTGGGGAGTGGGAGTAGCAACAGGATCAATTGAGCATTACAACGTAGAACCGCTGCGCTTGGGATGGTACGTGGACTGGAATACAAATCCAAGCCCAGCCCGACCAGGAGGTGTCGTGTACGTCCAGATGCTTCGATTGCGGGGAGGAGGCTTGAGCCCTGACGTGGAGACCATCGCTACCATCGCACGCGCCAACCCCGGCTCGTTGTGGTTGGTAGGCAACGAGCCAGATGTGAAATGGCAAGACAACACAGAGCCTGCAACTTACGCTAGGCTGTACCACGAGGCTTACACCGCGATCAAAGCAGCAGACCCCACTGCACAGGTGGCCAGCGGTGGCGTCGCTCAACCGACACCGCTGCGCATGCGGTATCTGGACGCCTCACTCACGGCATATAGAGACCAATTCGGCACAGAAATGCCGATGGATATTTGGAACATACACAACTTTATCTTGAGAGAAGAACGGGGCTCCTGGGGTGTGGACATTCCGCCAGGGTTGCCGGATGACCGCGGCATGCTCTACGAAGTTGACGATAACGACAACATTGAAATTTTCCGGCAGCAGATTGTGGACTTTCGACGCTGGATGGCAGAGCGAGGATACCAGGATTATCCTCTCATCGTCTCCGAGTATGGCATTCCAATGCCGGAGGATTATGGCTTTCCACCGGAGCGGGTAGTATCTTTTCTCAAAGGCACATTTGATTTCTTTTCAACTGCCCAAGACCCAGCATTGGGCTATCCACAGGATAGCTATCGTTTGGTACAACGCTGGTGTTGGTACAGCTTGGACGCTCCAGACGATTATTACCCACAAGGCAGGCTCTTTGATCCTTCTACAAAGCAGCTGACGGCAATAGGACAAGGGTGGGTAGAGTATGTGAGGGAACATTGAACTCGGCTACAGTCAATTGAAATGAACAAGGAACAACAATTAAACTCAAAACCCAGAGTCAAACAGGACGCTCTGCTTCTTACCCTTGTTGGAATCATACTCTATGTGTCAACCTTGGCTCCTACTGTCCTGTGGATCGATGATGCGTGGTTGCAGATGAATGCGGCATTGGGAATCCTACAGGGCAGCGCAGGCAGCCACCCTCTGTGGGTGTGGGTTTCTCACCAATTCACCAAGATTCCTGTGGGAGATATCGCAGGCCGGGTGAATCTAGTCTCTGCTATCTTTGGCGCCCTGACCCTCGGTCTGCTCTATCTAATTCTGCGAGAAATAGGGGTAGAGCGAGGCCCCAGCGTGTTGGCAACTTTGGCTTTCATGGTCTCGCACACATTCTGGAGCTATTCTGTTCGCGCGGAAGTCTATACGTTGACAATGACCCTGATGGCCTTGTTAGCCTGGGCCGGTTTGCGATGGTATAATACTGGGCGGCAGGCTTATTTAGTAGGAGCGGGTTTTGTCTTCGGGTTAGGCTTGACAGCCCACCTGATAGTTGTACTGTATGTCCCTGCGCTGCTTTGGCTAGTGTGGCAAAGACGGAATCAGCTAAGCATGCTAGGCGGTCTGTACTCCAGTGTTGCAGTGGTAGTAGGTACTGCGCCTCTGGTCTACCTCTTGGTCCAAGATGCAATGACTATGGAATTGAACGCGCAGGAACTGATTCGCTGGGCTGTGTTCAGCTTTGAGGGATACGATTTCAGCAGCGCCTTTTTTGATTTCTCATTACGTCTCTTTCCATCAGATTTGTTCAACTGGCTGGCTTTTCTGGCAATCCAGTTTGTAGGGATGGCAGGCATCTGCGGGATTATCGGAGGCATCAAAGTATGGCGGATAGCTGGGCGCGATTTAGCCCTGTACTCACTATTGCTCTACTTGGGCGTGATGCTCTTTGCTTTCGCTTATCGAGTGGGGGAACGATACGCTTTTTATCTGCCAAGTTATTCACCCTTTACCATCTGGATTGGCTTTGGCTTGCAATGGGCAAGAGAATGGCTATCTCGATTTAGAACCGGGCTTGGAAAACAGCACTGGTTTCTGGCAGCAGTTGCTGTCCTCATCGTGAGTGTTCCTGTCATATCCTATCGCATTTCTCCCGAGTTAGTCGCGCGTGGAATAACATTCCGAGATTCTCGACACGTACCAGGTCCAAATGGGAAATATTTCTTCCTATGGCCACCCAAAGTAGGATATGACGATCCACGAATCTACGCAGAAAAGACCTTGGACGCACTTCCTCCCAATGCAGTTCTTTTAACCGATCCTATTTTAGCCAACACCCTCCTTTTTCTGCAAAAAGTGGAGGGAGTTCGCACAGATGTGAACGTGCGATATTGCTGTTGGGATATAGAGACTGTACTAGAGGAGGCAGGTGAGCGCCCCCTGGCCCTGGCAGATGTAGCTCCGGAGATCTATCCAATTGAACAGTTAAGTGAAGAGTATGAAATAAAGCCACTCGGATCAGTCTACTTGTTAATCAGAAAACATCCCTAGTGCGCTGTCATCAAGTAATTCAATAACGATAAGGAGTTTTACCATGCATAGCATTTCGAGATTAAAACAGTTGGTAAGTGTGGTTGTTTTTACCCTTGTGTTAGTCGCTATCCTTTTCCTCGCACTCTGTGATAACTCCCAGATAGGAATTGCGGCTCCAAGAGAAGTGAACGGCGATTCCAAGGCCGAAACCCTGCTCTCGACAACAGCATTGACTCCCCAGCTCTACTTGCCCTCCATCTTCAGGAATTACGTTATTCCCGCGTATCGTTTCGGCTATTGCAGTACAGGAGGTCCTATTACTCAATATCCTTCTATCAGTCAATTACGAGCAGGATGGTATGTCAATTTTGGGGTACGGACGACCTCCTCACACCCACAGACAATGGAATATGTGCAAACAGTACGCATACATCAACTCACAGAATGTTGGCCAACACGCATCCGTGATCGAAGCGCTTGCCCTTACACGTTACCGTACTCGTACACCCTCATCAATCCTGAAAACACCTCACAACTAGTGACTGCGGTTCAAGCTAATCCAGGGGCTCTGTGGCTTATCGGAAATGAAATGGATCGGTACGATTGGGAAGGAAGGGGGCAAGACGAAATGCTACCAGAAGTCTACGCCCAAGCGTACCACGATCTCTACTACTTGATCAAAGGGACAGATCCAACGGCTCAAGTTGCTATAGGAGGTGTTATCCAGGCCACGCCGGCTCGGTTGGAGTATTTGACAAAGGTCTGGGACACCTACCAAACTTATTGGGGAGTAATGCCAGTAGATGTATGGAACGTACACAACTTTATCTTCAAAGAGAGATGCGATGACTTTGGAGCCGACATTCCACCGGGATGTACAGATGCAGTCTGCACCAGAAATGATGAGGGGGAAATCTGTTACGGAAAGATATACTCTGACAATAAACATAACAGCTTGGGGGTTTTTGATCAACAAATCCGGGCTTTTCGCCAATGGATGAAAGATCGAGGCCAGCAGAACAAACCTTTGATCGTCTCAGAATATGGGATTGCCTACTTCCACGCGGGTATGGAGGACCCTAATCTGGTAAAGGATTTCATGCTGGCAAC
>Ga0315550_1000623_pt1 | contig 21761 bp, 16 predicted proteins | sample SalMarSW160190MG_2_FD_203100 | JGI IMG/M metagenome (GOLD analysis project Ga0315550, IMG submission 203100) | Salt marsh sediment microbial communities from the Plum Island Ecosystem LTER, Massachusetts, United States - Salt Marsh Sediment SW1601-90 ... | reverse complement strand
ACACCGTCGTCAAGGCGTTGGGGATGGAGGTGGCACAATGAGCGAGCGAACGAACGGATTGGAACACATCGCAGCGGCCTTTGCATCGGCCAAAGAGGACGGGCGCGCAGCGCTGATGCCCTACTTTACCCTGGGCTATCCCGGTCCCGCCACCTCGCTGGACATTGTGGAGGCGATCGCGCAAGCCGGCGCCGACCTGATCGAGCTGGGTGTCCCTTTCTCCGATCCCCTGGCCGATGGTCCCACCATCCAACACTCAACGCAGGTAGCGCTGGAGCAGGGCGTCAACGTGGCACAGTGCATCGAGATGGTGGCTAACCTGCGCGACCGCGGCGTGACGCAGCCCCTCATGCTGATGGGATACGTCAACCCGATCCTGGCCTTTGGCGTGGAGCGATTCGTGGCCGATGCCACCGAGGCCGGGGCTGACGGCTTCATCGTGCCCGACCTGCCGCCAGAGGAGGCTGCCGAGATCGAGGCCGCCTGCCAGGCCCACGGGCTGGCGCTCGTCTACCTGCTGGCGCCCACCTCTCCGCCGGAGCGGGTCGAGCTTTTGGCCAGCCACACGACCGGATTCCTGTACCTGGTTTCCCTCGCCGGGGTCACCGGCGCGCGCGACGCCCTTCCGCCGCACCTGGCCGAATTTGTCCACCAGGTGCGCGCCGTGGCCCGAACACCCCTGGCAGTGGGTTTCGGCATCTCCACGCCCGAGCAAGCCCACGCCGTGGGCCAACTGGCCGACGGCGTGATCGTCGGCTCGGCATTGATCCGCGCCGCCGGACAAAGCACGGACCCCGTTCGGGCAGCAGCGAACTTTGTACACGACCTCCGAGCAGCCTTGGAGCAGCAAATCTGAAACGCAAAATCCCAGAGGCTTGACAGCCCCCTGCTCTCATGCCATAATGCCCACACCTGTGGCCCACAGGTTCAAGTGGCACAACCCCCAAGGAGACGCAGTCGATGGCAAGAAGGCCTCAACACTGGGTGATAGGCGGATTTATCCTCCTCGCCGTTTTCGTGATCGCCTTTGTGCTCGTCAACCTGCTGCTCTCCCAAGGAATTGGACTGCCGGCCATCTTTCTAATTCTCCCCAACGAAGTCACACTCAGCCCAGGAGAAGGCTGGCAGTTTCGGGCCGTTGCTGGCGACAGACTGATGCCCGGAGTAAAGTGGACGGCAACAGGCGGCAGAATCGGGCCGGAAGGATTCTACGTTGCCCCTGATATTCCCGGCGACTACCAGATAATCGCCCAGCACCCCAACTCGAACTACCGCTCGGCGGCGACAGTGCACATCGTAGCCACAAACGGCATCACCACTGAACCACCCCCAAGCCCAATGGAGACTGTGACGCCTGTACAGTCCACGGCAATACCCTCCACGGCACCCACGGTGACATCCATGGCACCGACGTCCTCCTCCCCAACCTCTGTACCAACCCAGACCCCTATCCCGACTTCAATGATGTTCCTCGATGGCGCCAGCGACTTGGTCAGCTTTGACACGCTCGAACCGGTCACCATTGCCCCTGCCGGCACCGATATCAGAGCGGCTTGCTTCAACGGCGAACGCCAACTGATACGGACGATCCCCAAGGAACTGGCAGTTGAAATCAGCGACTGGAATACAGAGGAGAACCTGATCCTCTGGCTTGCATTCCACGAACCGGTTCCAACCATCCCGGATATGGAGAGATTCTGGATCTTTGCCTTAGACACCGATGGCGACACAACGACCGGTCGCCCTCTAGGCGAGGGCATCATCAACCCGGACATTGGCACCGAGGCGACGATCGGAGTACATTCAAACCCGGCGGCCGGCATTGAACTCGCCCCGTACGCGCTCATCTGGAATGATCGGCTTGGCACTTCCGAAACCCAGGTGCTGGGACTGGAGGCCCGCCTCAGCACGACGCAGGGTGCGCTGTTCGTACGTGTCCCCGTAGAGCTGTTAGCCGGAACCATCAGAACACTGTCGGAAGTCGAACCCGACTGGGGCCAGACGATCGGGCGCGCGCTGGCGACGGCGACGACGGGTGAAGGGACCGTCGCTGATTTCGCCCCCGAGCGACCATAAATCGCCAAGGGGATTGCGTGCGACCTACGGTTGCCATATCCGATCCGAGTCTGGAGCTAACGATCCAGGCCGAGCAAAAATTCTGCCGAACCCGCTTGACAGCCTATTGCACTTGTGGCATAATGCGAATGAATTTGAGCTTTGCTCAAGTTCATTCGTGGGCAGTTTCTTCGAAACTGCTGCTCGAACAATATTGCAAAAGGCGTCGATGGAGACGAGTAGGCGCGGGACACCGATCCAGAGAGCCCGGGACAGGTGAGAGCCGAGCACGGGGACCACGCCGAAAATCCCTCCGGAGCCACTGACCGAAAGGTTGGAGAAGGCAGCCTAGTAGACTCAGACGGGCTCGTCCCCCGTTACCCGGACGCGGCGATGTTGGTCGCCGGCTAAGTGGTTCTGTCCGGGCAGAGGGACCGGCCCGGCGGGACAAGAAGGGTGGTACCGCGAAAGTATTTCATGCTTCCGTCCCTTTGGGACGGGAGCATTTTTTCTGGAGGAATGCAGTGGATTTCACAGTCCGGCATGCAACAGAAGAGGATTCCCCGGCCATGATACGGCTATGGCGTGAGATGATGGACTTTCATGCCAACCTGGAACCACGTTTCCGTCCCCTCCCCTCGCCAGAGGGTGAAGATGCGTGGGAGAAACACATGCGTGAGGATGTGTGGGGAAACAAGGAATGGTGTATCTTTGTAGCCAAGTCGGAGGGCAAAGTAATCGGGCAGATAATGGGTATGGTACGCGACGAGTATCCGGTTTTCGAGCCGCTGCGGTATGGCTACATCACCGACGTCGCCGTCGATCCGGCCGTGCGGCGCAGCGGTGTGGGTCGGGAGCTGTTCGGGGCGATCAAGGGTTGGTTCCGCGCCCAGGGGATCTCTCATCTACGGCTGACGGTGGCCCACAATAACCCCATCTCGCAGGCCTTCTGGCAGGCGATGGGGTGCACCGACTATATGGACCAGATGTGGTACGATCTGGCAGTGGAGGACAAATGACCGAGCTACTTTATCAGACAGACAGTACCTTGCGCGAGTTCGACGCCGTGGTGGCTGAAATCGTCGGCGATGGCGTCGCGCTGGATAGAACCGCCTTCTACCCCGGCGGCGGCGGGCAGCCGTGTGATTTCGGGCAGTTGCTGACCGTCGACGAAGAATGGCAGGTCGTCAAGGTCAAGCGCAGCGAGGGCCGCGTGGTGCACAAGCTGGACCGCGACCCGCCCTCGGTAGGCACGCGCGTGATCGGTACCCTTGACTGGGATCGCCGCTACGCGCTGATGCGCACCCACACGGCGATGCATATCCTGTGCGGCGTCATCTGGCGCGACTATGAGGCATCGGTCACGGGAGGCAACATGGAGCCACTGCGTGGGCGGATGGACTTTGAATTCGAGCGGATGCAGGCAGACCTGGTAAGCGAGATCGAGGCCAAGATCAACGCCGAGGTCGCCGCCGCGCGCCCTATCAGCGTGCAGATCCTGCCCCGCGCAGAGGCGTTTCAGATCCCGGACCTGATTCGGACCAAGATCAACTTGCTGCCATCTCACATCACCGAGGTGCGCGTGGTAACGATAGAGGGATTGGATACACAGGCCGACGGCGGCACCCACGTGGAGAATACGTCCGAAGTCGGACCACTGCAGATCGTGGACTATAAGAGCAAAGGCCGCATCAACAAGCGGTTAGTCGTAGAACTAGAGGAGGTGGCAGAATGAGCTTTAAACCAGTATCCTCAAGTGTAGGTTTCATAGCCCAAGAACACCAGATACTCGATTTCTGGGAGCAAACGGAGGCTTTCAAAAAGCTAGTGGCATTGCGGAAAGACGGCCCTAGATGGGCCTTCACCGATGGCCCCATCACGGCCAATAACCCGATGGCTGTGCACCACGGCTGGGGGCGCACCTACAAGGACGTTTTCCACCGCTTCTGGGCCATGAAGGGCCATCGCACCCGCTACCAGAACGGCTTTGACTGCCAAGGGCTGTGGGTCGAGGTCGAGGTGGAAAGGGAACTCGGCTTTCAGTCCAAGCAGGACATCGAGGACTATGGCATCGCCCGCTTTGTGCGCAAGTGTAAGGAGCGGGTGCTGCGCTACGCCGCTCTGCAAACCGAGCAGTCCATCCGGCTTGGGTACTGGATGGATTGGAACGATACGGATATGCTGCGCGATCTGGCCGAGAAGCTGATGGACGACCCAGAACAAACCATCACGGTCGAGGGACCCGAGGGCCCCGTGACCGACACGGTCGAGCAGATCGTCGCCCACCTGGGCCTGCCGGAGCTGGGAGGCTCCTACTTCACCTTCTCGACTGAGAACAACATGATGATCTGGACCTTCCTCAAGCGCTGCTGGGAACGGGGCTGGGTGTACAGGGGCCACGACGTGATGCCCTGGTGCCCGCGCTGCGCCACCGCCATCAGCCAGCACGAGATCGTCACCGAAGGATACCAGGAGATGACACATCCCAGCGTCACGCTGCGCTTCCCGCTGCGCGACCACCCGGGGGAGAACCTCCTGGTCTGGACCACCACGCCCTGGACGCTGACCAGCAACGTAGTCGCGGCGGTAGGGCCGGAGCTGGCCTACGTCAAGGTCCGCCAGGGCGATCAGATCTACTACCTCTCCAAGGGCACCGTGTCGATGCTGGAGGGCGAGCACGAGGTGCTGGAGGAGATGAAGGGCGAGGCCCTGGACGGCTGGACCTACGACGGCCCCTTCGACGAGCTAAAGGCCCAAAAGGCCGCCGGCTCCCCCCAGGCCCACCGGGTGATCCTGTGGGACGAGGTCGGCGAGGCCGAGGGCACCGGCATCGTCCACATCGCGCCCGGCTGCGGCGCCGAGGACTTTGTCCTGGGCCAGGAGTACGACCTGCCCGCCATCGCCCCGCTGGACGAGGAAGGGCACTTTGTCGAAGGCTTCGGCCCGCTCAGTACCACGCACGTCTCCGAGAGCGCCGAACGGGTTTTCGAGAGCCTGCGTGAAAAGGGTATCCTCTACAAGGTCGCGGATTATACCCACCGCTACCCCGTCTGCTGGCGCTGCCAGACCGAGCTGGTCTTTCGCCTGGTGGACGAGTGGTTCATATCGATGGACGAGCTGCGCCACGACATGATCGAGGTCACCAAGCAGATCCGCTGGATTCCACCGTTTGGGCTGGACCGCGAGCTGGACTGGCTGCGCAACATGCGTGACTGGATGATCAGCAAGAAGCGCTACTGGGGTCTGGCCTTGCCCATCTGGGAATGCAAAGCCTGCGGCCACTTTACGGTCGTGGGCGACGCGAAGGAGTTGAAGAAGCGCGCCGTCGCAGGCTGGGACGCGTTCGAGGGGCACACGCCCCACAAGCCGTGGATTGACGCCGTCAAGATCGCCTGCCCCGAATGTGGTGCAAAGGCGAGCCGCGTCCCCGATGTAGGCAATCCGTGGCTGGATGCGGGCATCGTCAGCTTTAGCACGATGCAGTACCGCACGGACCCGGACTACTGGCGGCAGTGGTATCCAGCCGACTTTATTAGCGAGTCCTTCCCGGGCCAATTCCGCAACTGGTTCTACAGCCTGCTGGCGATGGCCACAGTGCTGGAGAACTCTCCGCCCTTCCTGACCTGTTTCGGCTACGCCACACTCACCGACGAGCAAGGCCGGGAGATGCACAAGTCGTGGGGAAACGCCATCGAGTTCAACGAAGCCGCCGACAAGATGGGCGTGGACGTGATGCGTTGGCTGTACTGCGCCCACAAGCCGGAGAACAACCTGCTCTTTGGCTATGGCCGGGCGGACGAGGTGCGCCGTCAGTTCCTGATCCCGCTGTGGAACGTGTACTCGTTCTTTGTGACCTACGCCAACATCGATGGGTGGGAACCCGGCAAGTTGATAGACTGGGAAACGAACGCCTCCGTAACCAACTTACCCTTCTACCAATCCACCGGCCTGCTGGACCGCTGGATCATCGCCCGCTTACATCAAATCATTGAACAGGTCAGCGATCGCCTCGAAAACTATGACGCCTATGGCGCGACGCTGGCAGTGGAGCCTTTCCTGGACGACCTGACCAACTGGTACGTGCGCCGCAGCCGCCGCCGCTTCTGGAAGAGCGAGCAGGACGCCGACAAGAACGCGGCCTACGCCACTCTGTACCACGTCCTGACGACGCTCTGCCGGTTACTGGCTCCTCTGACGCCTTTCGTGACGGAGGTAATGTACCAGAACTTGGTGCGCTCGGTCGATGCCGACGCGCCGGAGAGCGTTCACCATACCGAGTGGCCAGAGGCGGACGGGGCGGCGGTGGACGAGAACCTGCTCGCTCAGATGGCGCTGACCCGGCAGGTGGTCACGCTAGGTCACTCCTGCCGCGCCAGCGCAAACATCAAACTGCGCCAACCGCTGGCCGGCGCGCTCGTTCACCTCGAATCCGACGGTGACGGATTGGATGACGAAGAATTGCTCGATCTGATCCAGGATGAGTTGAATGTCAAAGAAATTAGGTTCGTGAAGGCGGTAGAAGAGCTGGTGGCCTACCGGCTGCTGCCGGACAACAAAGTACTGGGACCCCGCTTTGGGAGCAAGTTTCCGGCCGTGCGGAAGGCGCTGGCGGAAGTAGATCCCGCCGCGGCGGTAAAGCGTCTGAAAGCCTCTCTCTCGCTCCACCTGCATGTCGCAGGCGAGGAAATCGAGCTGGCGCCCGAGGAGGTGCTGATACAGGAACAGCCCCAGGAGGGACTGGCGGTCGCCTCGGAGCACGGCGTGACGGTCGCGGTAGATACCATCCTGACGCCCGAGCTGGCGGCGGAGGGGTTGGCCCGCGACGTGATTCGCCGCGTGCAGAATCTGCGCAAGGAGGCCGGCTTTGACCTGGACGATCGCATCGTCACCACGTACCAGACCGAGGGCGAGTTAGTCGCAGCAATCGAGGCGCACCGCGACCTAATCACCGCAGAGACCCTGAGCGTCGACCTGCGCGCTGGCCCGCCAGAAAAGAGGGCCGTAGCGGGCGAGGATCAGGTCGGCGGATATGCGTTGGTTTTGGGCGTCCGCCAGGCATAGTTTCGGCAAGATCGTTTGGGATATCTGCGTTATCCGGTCTCAAAAGCCCTTGCCAATTCAGGCCGAGTAGGGTAGAATACGGCCACTTGGAGGGGGGAGGGCTAGGAGAGAGAACGATGTCTTTTTCATACGAAAAAGCCAAACAGGAGCTGTTAGAACAACAGGCCAAGCTCGTCGAGCAACTGGAGCAGCTAGAGTCTTCCAAATACGAGAGCATCGGCTACAGCAACCACATCGCCGACGATGCCACCGACGCTTTCGATCAGGCCGTGGACGAGACGCTAAAGCACAACGCCGAGATCTCACTCGAAGAGGTAGAGCGAGCACTGACCAAGTTTAACGATGGAACGTACGGTCTGTGTGAAGCGTGCGGCGCGCGGATCGACCGGGCGCGCCTGGAGGCGCTGCCTCACGCCCGGTACTGTCTCGACTGCCAGTCGCGCCGCGAGCACAGGTAGAAAGGGCATTCATTGAAACGGTCAAAACCAGAGTTCTTGATCTTGCCGGTCACGGCGGGACTGGTCTTGATCGCCGATCAAGTCACCAAGTACCTCGTGGCGACGCAGTTGGAGGTGGGCCAGTCCGTGGACCTGATACCGTGGCTGGCCCCCATCTTTAGTATCACCCACGTGACCAATACGGGCGTGGCCTTTGGCATGTTCCAGGGCCTGGGCAGCCTGTTTGCCATCGCCCACGTCGTCGCCGCCGTGGCGATCATCATCTACTCCCGCCGCCTCCCCCCTGGTCAATGGGTCCTGCGACTGGCGCTGGGCCTGGCCCTGGGTGGCGCCGTCGGCAACCTCATCGATCGGGTATCCCAAGGGTACGTGGTGGACTTTTTCGACGTGAATTTCTGGCCGCTGCAGGACTTTCCGGTGTGGAACGTGGCGGACAACTCGATCGTCGTCGGCGTCGCACTGCTGATTGGATCGTTGATGTGGGAGGAGTGGCAAGAGCGGCAGAAGCGGCCCCAGCAGCAGGCGGCCGAGGGTGGCTGAGAACGACGTATCCATCCTCTCATTCGTCGCCGAGTCCGGCGGCGAGAGGCTGGACAAGGTCATCTCCGCCCACGCACTAGACCTCAGCCGAGCGTCAGTCCAACGCCTGATCAAGGACGGCGCAGTCACCGTCAACGGGCGCCCCAGCAAACCCAGCTATCGCGTACAAACGGGCGACGAGATCGTCGTCCACGTCCCCATCGAACCTCCCGAGCAGGTCCTGCCGGAGGACATTCCCCTCGACATCGTCTACGAAGACGACGTCCTGCTGGTAATCGACAAGCCGGCAGGGATGGTCGTGCATCCGGGGGCCGGTCACTCCAGCGGCACGCTGGTCAACGCAGTATTGGCCCACTGCCCCCACATCGCGGACGTCGGCGGGGCGGATCGAGCCGGGCTCGTCCACCGGCTGGATAAGGACACCTCCGGCCTGATCCTGGTCGCCAAGGACGACGCCACCCACGCGGCACTCCAACGGCAGTTCAAGCGCCACCGAGTGGCCAAGACCTACCTGGCACTGGTGGAGGACCAGGTGCAACCCCACGAGGGTGTCATCGAAGCGCCTATCGGACGCGACAAGCGGCAGCGCAAAAAAATGGCCGTCGTGCGCCGCGGGCGCGAGGCCCGAACGACGTACCACGTCATCGAGGTCTTTGCCAGCCACACGCTACTGGAGGTACATCCCCATACAGGCCGCACGCACCAGGTGCGCGTGCACCTGGCATGGTTGGGTTATCCCATCGTCGGAGACGCGGTCTATGGCCGCCGCCGCCAACGGCTGCTCAAGAGCCGCCACTTTCTCCACGCCGCGCGACTGCGCATCACCCATCCTGCCACCGGTGAGGAGATCGCGTTCGAGGCACCGCTTCCACCCAAGCTGGCCAACGTGCTGGAGCAGTTGCGGGGACGGTAGATTGGGAGCCGAGCGACAAGTTACCAATGTACCAATTTCCTGACGACTGGAACTTGCATATAAAGAACATTTGTGCTATTATCCAGATGAACTACCAAGACTGACAAGGAGCGAAAAATGCGCGCCATTACCGTTGCAACTGTACAGATGCAGCCCGAGCTGGGCAAGACGGAGGACAACCTGCTCAAGATGAGCGAGCTTATCACCCGCATCGCCAGCGAGCAGCCGGTGGATCTGATCGTCTTTCCCGAGTTGATCACGACAGGTTACGAGGTCGGTCCGCGCTTCCCCGAGCTGGCCCAGCGTGTGCCCGGCCCCACCATCAACCTGATCGCCCAAAAGACAGGCGAACTGGGCATACACGTCGCTTTTGGCATGGTGACCAAGGAAAAGGTCGAGAGCATCATTTACAACACCGCCGTCGTGATCGGCCCCGAGGGGGATGTGGTGGGCCAGTACAACAAGATCCACCTGCGGGGTGAGGAGCAGATCGCCTTCCGCCCCGGCTACCGGCTCAGCGCCATCGAGACCAACTTTGGCATCGTGGGCCTCATGATCGGGTGGGACCTGGCCTTTCCAGAGGTGGCGCGCAGCCTGGTACTTGAGGGCGCGGAGCTGCTCGTCGTATGCGCAAACTGGGAGCAGCCCAACGAGGAGGAATGGGCAACCTACCTGCGAGCGCGCGCGTTCGAAAACGCGGTCTTTGTGGCCGCGGCGAACCGCGTGGGAGAGGAACCCTCGTACACCTTCTGCGGTCGGAGCAGCATCATCGGCCCGCGTGGGAAAATCTATGCCACCATCAAGACGCCGCCCGAGCCCCCGCGGCCCGTCACCACGCCTGCCACGGCGCCGACCGAAACCAAGCCCCCGGCCCCGCCAGAGGGATACGCCGTGGCGCGCATCGACCTGGACGAGATCCGCCAGTACCGCGAAGAGACGCAGATCCTCCAATGCCGCCGGCCGACGGCGTACCGGGCGCTGGTGAAAAAGTACTAAAAGTGCCCCGTTCGTAGCGAGGCACTTAGCACAGCGGAGTGCCACACGCCACGAGTGCCACTCCGCTGCGCCCCCCCACCTAACCTCCCCCACTATGGGGGAGGAACTGACTGCCTCGAAAACATGTGGGATAAATTGGCAATTTGCCCTACATCGCCCGGCATGTTTTCGTCATTCAGCGTTCTCGGTAGTCAACCCGTAGCCAAAGGGGAACAGCGGCTCGCCGGAGCCCACGCCCAACGGGACCTGCTCCATCGACCGCGGCCAGGTGTATGCCAGCTTGCCAGTGAAGGGATAGTCGCCGAAAAGCACATCGGCCACACCTTGCCCCTCAGTGCCCGGCAGCCACGCGGCGACCACGGCGTTGCAGGCGTCGAGCTGCTCGGTGATAATCAGCGGCCGGCCGGAGATGACGACGAGCACCACCTTGTCCGCCACCTCCCGGACGCGCTTGATCGCCTCAACGTCGGCCTCGGAGAGCGACAATTCAAAGTCGTCGCCCACGCCCTCGGCATACGGTTCCTCTCCCACGACAACGATGCCCGCGTCGGCCCGGTTGTAGTCCTCGTTCTGAACAAAGTTGCCCCCCTGGTTGTAGCGCACGACGGTGCCCTCCACAACCGTATCCTCGATAGCCTGCAGAATGGTCGTCCCCGGTGTGATGGAACCCAGCGCCCCCTGCCACTCGATTGTCCAGCCGCCGCACTGCATGCCGACGTCGTTTCCACCCGACCCGGCCACAAAGATCACGGGGGCATCCTTGGCCAGTGGCAGTGCGTCCCCCTCGTTCTTTAGCAGCACGAGCGACTTACGCACCGCCTCGCGCGCCACCTCCCGGTGCTCCTCGGAGCCGACGAGGGGCAGGAGTGCCGCGTCGGGAAACGGCCGCTCAAAGAGCCCCAGCCGGACCTTGACGGTGAGGATGCGTCGCACGGCGTCATCGATGCGCGCCATGGGCACGTCGCCGTTCTCGACCGCCTCGGTCAGCGTGTCGATAAAGGTCACATAGTCGTAGGGCGCCATCACCATGTCGACCCCAGCGTTGATGGCGGTGGCCACGTCACTGTAATAGTTGCCCGGTATCTGGTCGATCCCCGCCCAGTCGGAGACGACAAAGCCCTGAAAGCCCAACTCACCTTTCAGCACGTCCGTCAGCAGATACCTGTGGGCGTGCATCTTGGTATCCTGCCAACTGCTGAAGGAGACCATGACGCACAGCGCGCCGTTGTCGATGGCCTCGGCGTAGGGGGGGAGGTGCACGGCGCGCAGAGTCGCCTCATCCACCTGCATCACCCCCTGGTCGAGCATGTAGCGGTGCCCCATGGCCATAGCGTCGGAAGTCCCCCAGGCAGTTCCTCCATCGCCCACATAGTGCTTGGGCGTGGCCAAGACCGTGGTAGGCGCGCTCAAATCGGTCGCTCCGTCCACGTTCTGCTGGCCGCGGATGTAGGCACTCGATAGCAGCGAGACCACCTCCGTATCCTCGCTGAAACCCTCATACGTGCGCCCCCAGCGGATGTCCTGGGGCACCGCCACCACCGGCCCAAAGTTCCAATAGATGCCCGTGGCGATCATCTCCCCGGCGGTGACCTGGGCCACCCGCTCCATCAACGCCGGGTCGCGGGTCGCGCCCAGACCGACGTTGTGCGGAAAAACGGTCGCCCCTTTGACGTTGGCATGACCATGCACGGCATCGACGCCATAAATCAGCGGAATACCAAGGCGCGTCTGGAGCGCATACTCCTGGAAGCCGTCGACCATGTCGGCCCAATCTGCAGGCGTGTTCAGCCGGGGGGATCCCCCACCCCCACTCAGCACGCTGCCGACGTAAAAATTGGCGATATCCGAACCCCGGATGCTGTTCTTTTCTACCTGGGTCATCTGCCCGATCTTTTCAGCCAGTGTCATCCGCGCCAGCAAATCCTCCACTCTGGCTTCGACGGGCGCAGCGGGATCCTTATAATCGTAGGTGCCCCCCGTAGGGTCAATCGACGCGGTCGTAGGCGTACCGCCGGTCGTCACGATCGCCGTCTCCTCGACGGTGATCGTGACAGGAGCAGGGGTAGCACAACAAGCTGCAAGTACAACACTGCAGACGAGCAGCAAGCTCATCGCCATCCCAATCCTTTTACGCATCGCTCACACTCCTCGAATAGTCAGCTGGCGGGTAGGCGGCTGATGTGCCCCTCTATCAATGCCACCTTGATCTGTGTAAACATCTGCAAATCGGACTCTGTGTTCAAGCCGCCGCCAACCTGCCCTACAATGAGGTCTATGCGATTGAAAATCGCACATTTTCATCATTGAAGGTACCCCTTGGGTCATGATCAGTGCCTCCTGATGAGGTACTAGGGTTGGGAAAACACATAAAGCGAGAGTGACTGGGCGGGTAGCGTGATCTCGTCGCCGCTGGCAATCTCTTGCGTGCCGATCATCTCGGCCTCGTGCTGCGCGTCGAACAACCACACCTCGGCCGGCCCCTCGATCTCGAAACCGTGTACGACCAGCGGCTTGGCCTTTTCCTCCGGTCCCAGGTTGACGACAACGAGCGTCAGAGCGCCGCCGTCGCGTTGCGCGGCGTAGATGGATACGTCTGGATCGTCGGACGCGGCGTACACCAGCTCGCTGCCGAAGCGCTGATAGATCTGGTACACGTAATAGGTCGGGCGCACTTCGGACGATCCCAGCAGGCCGAACCCGCCTACCGTGGGCGGCGATTGGAGCGAAAAGTAGGCCACGATGTCCACCTGCTGGCGGATCAAGCGCCCCAGCACGTCCGCCCACCAGATGGCGTTGTAGAACGAGTCGGGCGTGGCCTCGCCGCCAATAGCGTGGCTCCAATGGGAGTTGACCTCGCCAATGGCTACCGGCAGATCGCGCCCCGTGGTCTCTTGGATCACGGCCCGCAGATTGGGGATGATGGTATCCCACTCCCGGCTGTTGGCGCGCAGTTCCTCGATCGTTGCCGGAGAGGCGGTTCTGCTCCTAGGGAAAGGATAGCGGTGCACCGCCACGATGTCCACCATGTCGCCGTTGGCCAGCAGGAACTCGCGCAGCCAGTCGCGCCCTTCGTTGTCCTTGGGATCGGTATCCGGATTGCCCGTAAATTGGTTCGTGTTGGGACCAACCAACACGATGTCTGGATCGATCGCCTCCATCGCCCCGGCGATAGCGCGCCAATCAGCGTTAAGCTGGTCGATACTATAATCGGGAAACAGGTTGGGCTCGTTGCCGATGGACCAGTAGCGGATGTCGTACTCCTGCTCCACGTTGGCATACCGCACCAACTCGGCCGCCGCCTCTGGTGTGCCGTCTAGCAGGCGCACGCAGACGTGGGGCTCGGCACCCATCATCTCGGCCAGGTCCATCAACTGGTCGATGTGGTAGGGCCGCAGCGCGTTTCGATCCCCCCACTCGCCGCCCGGATAGCGCAGGAATGTGATGCCGGATTCCTGGGCCGCCGGCCACAGGTCATAGGGGACGACGCTCCACGGGCCAAAGTTTGCGCCGTACACCAAGGGGTTGATCGAGACAAGCTGCTGACCTGCATCCACGTACAATGTCCCCGGAGCCGGGGTGGGAGCCGCCACCGGCTCGGCCGGACAGGCACAGGCAGCAAGCCCCAACAGCAACAGACAGACGTTGCTCGAAAGCTGCAAAAAGCGCCACTTGCTGAGATTCGTCATGGTCACCTCCAACCCGAACCAGAGAAACCTCCCAACCCAATAAAACACCCGCTGCAATCAAAAGAGTGTGACTAAATTCAGTTGATTTGAGGTCCTCGCCTGGCGATAAATCACCAGGCTCAAAGACGCAAGCCCGCTGAAGCGGGCTATTTGAGGGCGATTTATCGCCCTTCGCTCCCTGACCGTCAGGCCAGGCCTTAGCCCGATGACGTGCCTTCGGCATACATCATCGGGCAAGTAGACAGGACAAGTCCAGGGCTTCTCAACCGATTTTAGTCACACCCCAATCAAAAGCACAAATGGATTGCGCGGGCAATGGGACACGGTCGTCAATCGCAGAATTTGGGCAAAGATGTCAACTCAAAACAACCTCGACGTGCACATCGGTCTGGTCCTCTGCGGGCAGGGGGACGACGTCACCCGCCACCGGCCGACCATCCACCGTGAGCGAGACCGCGTTCCCCTCGCCGGCACGCTCCACATCGATGTGATACGTCACCCCCCGGAAAATGCGCGTGGCCTTAAAACCCGGCCAGTCGGTTGGAATCACGGGGGCGATCCTCAAACCGTAATAGGTCGGCTGGATGCCCAGAATCCATTGGGTGATGGCCACATAGTTCCACGCAGCCGTACCGGTGAGCCACGAGTTCTTGGCCTCGCCGTGAGTGGGCGCATCGCGCCCGGCGATCATCTGAGCGTAGACGTACGGCTCGCAGCAATGCACCTCGCTGATCCCCTCCCGCGCCGACGGATTGATGCGCATGTAATAATCGTAGGCCTGGTCGCCGTTCCCGACCATCGCTTCGGCGATCATGATCCACGGGTTGGTGTGGCAAAAGATACCCGCATTCTCCTTGTAGCCCGGCGGATAGGAAGAGATCTCGCCCAGGCGCACATAGTACTGCGTAAACGCCGGCTGCTGGAGGACGATGCCGTGGGGCGTCGCCAGGCGATCCTTGACTGAGGCCAATGCCGCCTTGGCCATCAGACCACCCTCGTCAGAGCCAATGCCGGCCATAGCGCACATCCCCTGCACCTCGACAAAGATCTGCCCCTCCTCACAAGCGCGAGAACCGACCTTCTCGCCAAAGGCATCGTAGGCGCGCAGAAACCACTCGCCGTCCCAGCCTTGCTCGCGCACAGTGGCCGCCATCCGCTCGGCGGCTTCCAGGTACGACACTTCTTCACCCTCGTACTTGCAAGTTTGCAAGTTCGCAAGATCGCAATTGGCCAGCACGCCATTTGAGGTTAGAGATTGGAGATTGGAGATTTGCGCCAGCTCCTTTGCCGCCAGCACGAACAATCCGGCGATAAAGACCGACTCGGCCACAGTGCCGTCCATCTTGAGTGGGGCAACCTGGAACGACTCGCCCGGCTCATCGGAAAAGATGTTCAGGTTCAGGCAGTCGTTCCAATCGGCCCGCCCGATGAGGGGCAAACCGTGCGGCCCCAGACGATCCAGCGTGTATTGGATGCTGCGCTGCAGGTGCTCGTACAGCGGCTGCTCCGTGCCCGGGGTGTTATCGTACACCACCGGCTGACCCAAAATAGACCAGTCGCCCGTCTCTTTGATGTAAGCGGCCACGGCCAGCGCCAACCACAGCGGATCGTCGTTAAAGTCACCACCGACGGCATCGTTACCCCGCTTGGTCAGCGGCTGGTACTGGTGATACGCTCCACCCGTCTCTAACTGGGTCGCGGCCAGGTCCAGAATGCGCTCCCGCGCCCTTTCTGGCACCTGGTGCACAAAGCCCAACAGGTCCTGGTTGGAATCACGGAAACCCAGGCCCCGCCCGACGCCCGACTCGAAGAAGGAGGCCGAGCGCGACATGTTAAACGTCACCATGCACTGGTACGCGTTCCAGATGTTGACCATGCGGTCCGTGTGCTCGTCCGGCGTCTCCACCTGGAGCATGCCCAACAGGCGGTCCCAATAGGCGCGCAGCGCATCGAACACCTCGTTCACGGCCTCTTGGCGCAGGTACCTGGCGATGATGGGCTTGACCGTCTTTTTGTTGATCGTCTGGCTGTCGGGAGGATCGAACTTTTGATCGCGAGGATTCTCGTAATAGCCCAGCAAAAAGATGACCTGACGCGTCTCGCCAGGGTCTAGCGTCAGCTTGACGTGATGGGAGCCGATGGGCGCCCACCCGTGCGCCACGGAATCGAAGGACCGCCCCCTTTCCACCGCCGCCGGGCTATCCCAACCGCGATACGGGCCCAGAAAGATGCCGCGCTGCGTATCGAACCCGGCCAGCGGCTCCGAGCAGGCAAAGAAGGCAAAGTGATCCCGCCGCTCACGGTACTCGGTCTTGTGGTAGATGACGCCGTCCTCGATCTCGACTTCACCGATGTTAAAGTTGCGCTGAAAGTTGGTCGCGTCGTCCCACGCATCCCACAGGGCAAACTCGACGCTGGAAAAGATCGAGAGGTCGGCGGGGGTCTCGCGCCGGTTCGTCAGCGTGAGCTGCCAGATCTCTAGGCTCTCGCCCAGGGGCACAAAGTATCTGGTGTGCGCCTCAATCCCCTCATACGTCGACCCGATGATGGTGTACCCCATCCCGTGACGGCAGCCATAATCCTGCAGATCAGGTTGGGTGGGCTGCCACGAAGAAGACCAGAACGCGCCAGTTTCATCGTCTCTGAGATAGACGTAGCGACCGCCGCGGTCGAAGGGGACGTTATTGTACCGATAACGCGTGACACGCCGGAGACGCGCGTCACGATAAAACGAATACCCGCCGGCTGTATTAGAGATCAGCCCAAAATAAGCCTCACTGCCCAGATAATTGATCCAGGGCAGTGGGGAATCGGGTCGAGTGATAACGTACTCACGACTTTGGTCATCAAAGTAGCCATAGCGCATAGACTTTTCCCTGAAGAAGACCGACTACTTTCCGACCGAAGGCGCAACCACGCCGTGCATGAATGCCCGTTGCCCCAGGAAGAATATGGTCACCGGCAGCACCAGCCCCATGATGGCAGTCGCCTGAATCATGTTAGGCTCGAAAGTATACGTCTGATTGTAATACTGAATGGCGATCGAAATAGGCTGCAGATCCGGTACGGACGCGAGATAAACGAGCGGCGCAAAGTAATCGTTCCAGGCAAACACAAAGTGGAACAGCACGACGGCAATCAGGACCGGAACCGCCTGAGGCAAGATTACCGAGATCAGCGTGCGAAGGGGGCCGGCGCCGTCGAGCATGGCCGCCTCGTCCACATCCTTGGGAATGCTCATAAAATACTGGCGCAGTAGAAAGACATTGTAGGCATTGGCGAAAAAGTGCGGCACGATGAGCGGGAGAAACGTTCCGACCCATCCGATGCGCGAGAAAAGAGCATACGTTGGAATCAGCGTAACCTGCCCGGGGAGAATAATCGTCCCGGTCAGGATTATGAGCAGGATGTTCTTTCCCGGAATCCGGAAACGCGAAAAACCATACGCCACTAGAGTACACGATACCAGGGTGCCGATATCACCCACGATGGCGATGATGAGCGTGTTGCGTATTTTTTGCAGGAAATCAATCTCTGCCCAGGCCCTGGAAAAGTTGTCAAGTTGAAGATTGAGGCGGTAAGCGGGCTGCAAAGTGCGCCACTCGCCCTCCCACTCAATCAGCCCGGCGTCAGGGTTTTCCGGGTTGATGAAGAAGCTCGTCCCGCGTCTAGGAACGACGAGCGCCCATTGGCGCGTCTCACCGTCCTTTTCTACCTCGTAATAGTCAAACTCATCGCCCGGTTGGATCGTGACCTCTTGCTCCTTTTCTGCAAAGACATACTCATAGGTGACCTCTTCGCCTGTATAGGTATAGGTCGCTGACAGTGGAAGGAGCGGCTCCTTAGGATCGGTGATTTGGGCCCTGTTCTTGAATGCGGTGACGATCATGTAGGCAAAGGGGCTCAAGTATGCCGACAAGAGCATAAAGGCAAAAAGGGTCACACTGGAGGCCGCCAGCAAGAAACGCATCCGTCCCGATAGTACAGGCGTGCGCGTCTCGTGTGAAGGGGATGATTGGTTAGTCATTTATCCTTCCTCCGCAGCATAATAAACCCAGTACTTTTGCGTTCCAAACATGATGATCGTCACAGTTAGCGCCAGGATAAACAACACCCAGGCCAGGGTCGACCCATAGCCCATGTTGGAGTAAACAAAAGCCTGCTTGTACAGATACACGTTGTAGAAAAGGGTGGCCTCGTCAGGATTGCTATTGGGCCCCCCCAATATCCACGCCAGAGTGAAATACTGAAAAAGGCCAATTACCAGAAGAAGCGTGTTGTAAAAGATCATCGGTGAAACCATCGGGATGGAGATACTCCAAAAAGTGCGAAACCAGCCGGCACCATCCACGCGCGCCGCCTCGTAGAGTTCGTTGGGCACGTTCTGCAGCCCGGCCAGCGTACGTATCAGCGCATCGCCAACACCCCACAGGCCGACGAGGACCAAAGCGGGGTAAATCCACGACGTGGAGTTCAGCCACTCCGGGCCGGGGATGCTCAACAATTCCAGAAACCTGTTGAGCCAACCCGTCTGGGTGTTCAAGAACCCTCTCCAGATGTAGGCCACAGAGACTACGGGTACGATAAAGGGCAGATAATACAGGGTGCGGAGGAACTGCTTGATCCAGAGATTCTTGGCATTCAGCATCACGGCCAGTAACACCGGCCACAACACCCCAATCGGCAGCGCGATAATCATAAACCGAAGGGTGATCAACAGGGACTTGCGCACCTGGGGGTCCCTGAAGAGCTGGATATAGTTGCTAAAGCCAATGAATTGTAAGCCTTCGGTTCCGCTGCCCGCGCCGAGCTGAAATCTGGTGAACGAAAAAAACAGGGACGCCCCCATCGGTAGCAAGTAAAACGCCAGCAACCCGATGATCCAAGGAGAGATAAACAGCAATCCCCATCTCGTCTCACGCCGAGATAGACCACTCGCTTTCCCTCGTCCGCGGCCGGCCCTCCTGGCTCTCCACTTTGATATTGATTCTATAATAGCGGCCATAACTGATCCTCCAAAAACCCAGGGAGGGCATGGGGCCAGCACGGTTCGGACATGCCGGCCCCATGCCCTCGGTTCGGGCGACAGCCTCGTTGTCTGCAACAATTCTGCTTTCTGTCGCTCGAAGGTTACTCGTTACGCCTAAGCAGCGTCAAAGATCGCCTGTAGATCGGCCACCAGCTCGTCAACCGCGGCATCTACGTCAAGATCGGCTGTGCCGTCAATCGCCGACTGGAAGGCCTTGACCCGATCGTCCGCCTGGGCAAAGTTGGGCATATTGCTCTCGTGGTTGGGCACGTCCACATAGTCCAAACCAGCGAGGAAGGTGTCCCAGTTCACCCCCTGCGGGAACTGCTCATCGAGTGTGGCGAAGAACGCGGGCTGCAGGCTCTGGACTGCCGGCAAGGCGCCCCATACGTTGGTCAGCTTCGCGCTGTTGGCGATTTCATAGACGACCCTGACGGCCGCCTCGGGATGCTCGCTCCCGCTCATGACACCGACCATGTCGGTGTGCAGCTTGCAGGTGATGTTCCCCTCGTAAGACGGCGTACAACCGGCATTCCAGTTCGCCTCGGGAACACAGCAGGTAAACCACGTGTGGCAGTGCGCCATGGCCGTCAGGCCGGAGCCAAACGGGTTTCCAGCCGCCAGCAGGTCACTGTTTTGGTATGGACCGTTGGGGGCAAAGTAGTCTTCCCACATGCCCCTGTAGTACCACTTGAACGCCTCGCGCCAGTGGTCGGGGCACACGGCGGTTTCACCATCGTCGGCCACGAACGAGCCGGCGCCGAAGAAGGTGCCCCACCCACGCGGATCGGTCCACTGGTGGTGGTAACCGAACTGCACGACGTTCTCGGGATCAAAGCCCGCGCTGGTGGCGTCGTTGCCATTGGCATCCACTGTCAGCTTCATGGCCAACTCTTCCATCTTTGCCACGGTCCACTCGTCACCGTCGGCGTAGGTCTCGCCGTACACCTGGGGCGGGTAGTCGAGGCCGGCCTCATCGAACAGATCATAGTTGACGAAGAGCGCCGAGGGGTAAACGCCGATGGCCAGACCGATCAGGCCCTGCCCCGGCATCATCCACCCATCGATGGCACCCTGGCTAAAGTCGCTCATGTCGTAGATGTCCAGATAGTCCTCCAGGTCCAGCCAGATGCCCACGAACTCGTTCGAGCCACGCACGCCAACCGGCCCGACGATGTCCGGCGGATTGCCGGCAGCGATCTGGGTCTTGAGCGTGTCAAAGGCGACGTCGTTGGCAACGATCTCGTGCACCAGGTTGATCTCACCTTGGCCAGCGTTGAAGAAATCAACCCACTCGTCCTCCGCCGGAACCTGCTCCGGTTGCGTGCCCGTGCCCAAGCCGATGAACCAGCGAACCTCGGTCGCGCCTTCCGGCGGCACTGTCACTACGACTTCCTTCTCGACCTCGACTTCCTCCTTCTCGGTCACGAGCTCGGTGACCTTGACTTCCTTCTCGATGACCTGCGGCTCACACGCGCAACCAGCGAGGGCGGCGCCTGCGGCGGTCAGGGCACTCAGACGAAGGAAATCACGGCGACTCAGTTTCTTGGTTTGCATTTTTCTATCCTCCTTGATTTTGTTGAACGGTTAGTAAACTACGTCCTGTGTAGAGTCTCGTCCCACACAGATTGTCTGAGCCTAACCCCATAGGAAAAATAGGGTGGCCCACTTGCGTTCATTCGATCACCGAATTCTCACCACCTCCTTTCATCGAACTCCCTTGCGTTGTCATTTCGCAAACCTCAATTTAGCGCTGAACCACAGGAATTTCTAATCACCAACTCTGTCGGCAAGATAATGCGGTGAGGAAGCATCTCCTCGTCAGAATCACCCTGCAACAAGTTCAACAGCAAATCAACCGCCATCGTCCCCATCCGCTCGATCGGCTGACGCACAGTCGTCAGCGCGGGTTCGATCACTGAAGCGATCGGAATATCGTCAAAGCCTATCAGCGCGACATCCTGAGGGGTCTTCATCCCCACCGCACGAATGGCTTTCAGCGCCCCCATCGCCATCACGTCATTGGCGGCAAAGACAGCCGTAGGCGAAGCGGATAGCAGTCCCTGCATCGCTATCATGCCACTGCGCTCAGTGAAATCTCCTTCGGCAATCAGTTCGTCTTTCACCGGGATGCCATGTGCGAGCAGCGCCTGACGATAGCCTTCCAACCGATCCTGCCCAGCATTCAGCCCCAAGCGGCCGGTGATCGTGGCGATACGTCGATGCCCCAAGCGAATCAGATGCTCGACCGCCATACGGGCACCACCGACATTGTCACTATCGACATAATGAACCAGCTTATCTGGATGCCGTCCTATGGAGACGAGCGGCACCCCGCAGTGCAGCACATCGGGAATCAATGGATCATCTAACAAAGAAGAGGCCACGATCACACCATCGAGATAACCGCTACGCAGAACCCGCTGACAGTCCGCTTCTTGACCTTCGGGATCCGTGAACAACGAGAGCAGCAGTTGGTAATGGTGATTGTTGCAAGCTTCGGTAGCACCGCGCAATAGAAGAGGAAAGAAAGGGTCGGTAAAGACCTTTGTCACGGCCTCAGGAATAACCATACCTATGATTTGGGTGCGGTTGGTTACCAGGCTGCGAGCAACCACGTTGGGCTGGTAGCCAGACTTGCGTATCGCTTCCCAAACCCGTTCCTTGGTTTCGGGGCGCACATTAGGTTGGTCATTTACCACGCGAGAGACTGTGGAGCGGGACACGCCAGCCAGTTGGGCTACTTCTTCCAATGTGGGGGGCATGGTTCCTCCTGGGAGCGTTCTCAAAAGCGAGCCCTAAAAACCCAATTTCTGGACCCAAATTCGCCATAGGACTCCAGATTATTGGGAGCGCTCTCAAGAACAATATACCACGAAAAAATAGGCTTGTCAAGCATTTGATCAACGTGCCCGCACGCAGACGTTTGACAAGACTAATCTTTTGTGGTAAACTTCCTGCCACTTGAGCTTGCCAGGACAAACGGTATGCAGCTATACGCAATCACCCATTTGAAAGATACC
>Ga0315550_1000622_pt1 | contig 21778 bp, 18 predicted proteins | sample SalMarSW160190MG_2_FD_203100 | JGI IMG/M metagenome (GOLD analysis project Ga0315550, IMG submission 203100) | Salt marsh sediment microbial communities from the Plum Island Ecosystem LTER, Massachusetts, United States - Salt Marsh Sediment SW1601-90 ... | reverse complement strand
CCGGTCCACCATCAGTTTATGTTTTGATTGAAGCTGGTTCAAGAGGTTTTGTCTCTTGTATGCGAGATCGCCATGCGTCACCCAGTCTGGAGTAGACGATTTGTGCAGGGATGATGTTGATGAGTGCCTGAGTTCCATTCATTACTGCTAGCGCGGGCAGAATGGTGACCACGAATGATGCGGGCATTCCATAGAATATTGGAAGCAGATAGTAATTTGCTGCTGTCATTATGAGAATTCTGGATGCAACCGCAGAAATCGATTTGGGTATGAAGCCTTTGCGGATTGCAGCAAACGCAAGGATTGTTGCCAGTTCGGCTATGAGTTTGAATATGCCCCCGTAAACGTTTCCTCTGAGAAAAATGAAGGAACAACCGATAAGGCAGGTGTACACTGCGCCTATGGGACCTGTGAAGAGCAGGCTGATTATCATGGGCATGCCGGTTAGGTCCCATGAGACTCGGTCGTAAAGCGGAAACGGTATGTCAAATGGGGGTCCAGGTATTATTTCGAATACTCCAGAAAGACCAGCTAGTATGCTGGCTAGGACAAGTTTTCTGGTGTCTAATTTTAGCAACTGTGGTTCACCTGCTGAGAAGAAGAGGGTGTACGCTAAATCATATTTATGTTTTTTGTAAAATAATATGTCTTTTTTGTCAACTTATGTTAGCGTTCAGAGCATCTTTTTGGCTGTTCGCACACACTCTTTAATCAGTTCCACGTTTTTCAGGTATATCACTCGTGAACGTCCCACCTCGTAAACCCCCACCAGCCCACATTTCTCCAGAACTCTGATGTGCCTATAAACCGCAGCGTAGTCCTTCTTCAGCACCTGAGCCACAGCCTTTATGTGCAGGGGTCTCTCAGTTTCGCTCACAAGCTCAACAATCCTCAACCGTGTGGGGCTGCCTAACGCGCTGAATACGTCGGAAACTTGGCGTAACTCCTGTTCATCAGTCACCATGTAAACCACCTTTATTGTATATGCATCTAATTTATGACATTTTCGCTAAACATCACGGAGATGGGCTGCCTCAAGAAACTGGGAAAAGCAATCGCTGAAGCTTCTGACTACACGCACATTTCCGTTTATATGTTATTGGCGCCAAAAACAGTGCATCATACCTTTTTTGTTTTGGTTTTTTCGAAGAGAATGTGTTATATTGTTGGCTGTTTCTATTTAGTGTCATGAACGCTTGTATTCTATATTTTTCTCAAACAGGGAATACGCGGAAATTTGCAGAAGCCATATCCGATTCCTTAAAGATTCCATCAGTTTACGACATAACCACCACAGAACCCGCAGTTGTTAACGACTTTGATGTGATAATTCTTGGAACTCCAGTTCACGGTTTCAGACCCTCAACAGAAGCCTTGGCTTTCGTGGAACGCTTGCCGGATGGCGATGGCAAACGGGCAATTCTGTTTTGTACTCATCGTTTATGGAAGGGAAGAACCTTCGGCAAATTGAAGAAGGAACTGAAAAAGAAAGGCTACAGCACCCTATTGTGTGTCTCAGTGAAAGGCAAGGAATTCACCGAAGAGGACTTCTCAGACGCCATAGACAAGATAAAAGAGGCATTAAAAGAGTAAGCTCACCCTTACTTTTGCGGGCAAAGTTATTTCTTGTTTGGCGGTTTTTCTGGCTGAACCAGTGATTCTCTGAGGTAGTCTTCCAGGGTCTCGCCTGAGATTACTTGGATGTTGTAGTCTCGGGGGTCTATTGAATGCTTATAATTCTTGGCTGGAACAATAACCTTCTTGAAGCCCCACATCTCAGCGGCTTTAATCTTCTCATGCAATCCGCCAACCGCTGTAACTGGAATCACATCATCCACGCTGACGTTGATTTCGCCGGTCACAGCGACGTCTTGCCTTATGGGTTTTCCCTCCAGCAGCGAACAGAGAAGAATGGTCATGGTGACTCCTGCGCTTGGTCCATCCACGCTGTAGGCTTGGGCGAAGTCGATGTGGGTGAAGAATTCTTGGGCGATGTCGACGCGGTACTTCTGCAGGATGACGCTTCTCACTTTCGCCACGCTGTCCGCGATGAACTGTTCCTGTCCTTCCTTTGCTATGCCCGTGACTTTGTAGTATCCTTGCAGCTTATTGTCGCATCGGCTGTCCCGTTTTTCTAGGAAGCCCTTGACTGTGAGAACGTTGCCGGTCATCTCCCCGCTGTAAGAGTCTTTGACTACGGCTACTCCGTAAATCTGCCCCAGCTTGGCTCCTTCCGGGCTGATTTCCAGAAGTTTTCCTCTTTCGCTCATCTGATGCTCAAGAATCTGCTTCTGGATTGTTTTACAGTGCTTGTCGATGGCTTCTCTGACGTGCCTCTTTTCAACAAGCTCCAAACCCTCATTCATCGCTAATGTGGCAGCTGTCTTCACCAAAGAAATCATGGGACGAAACTTTGTGGACAAAGCATCCTTTTTGTTGCTTCTCCTGCGCCCCTCATCAATTATTTCTTCACACGCTTCTCTGTTGAAAGGCATCAACCTGAACCGCGAAACCTCTTGGGCAATAAACTGCACGTATTTGCGGCGATTTTCCATACTGTTCTGCATGTCATTGTTCATCCGCACCACTTTGCCGTAACCGTAAATCCTGTCCATAAGAGCCGGATGAACCTGCCCGATGCTGTCGAAGTTTCCGGCGCCAACCAAGAAGCACATGCAGGGCACCGGTTCCGTGGACACTGCCATAGCCGCTGTTCCTCCTGCGTTGCTCCAACGGCTTCGCAAGGTTATGGGTAGTTGACCATCTTCCAAGACTGTTAGGAGGGTGATGGCTTCGTCTGGCTGCATGTTCTTTATTTCGTCGATGTAGAGGACTCCGAGGTGTGCACGGTGGACATCTCCGGCGCTTACTCTCTGATGTTCTGGGGTGCCGAGTCCTCCGGTTTGAAATGGGTCCCAGGCGATGCTTCCGAACAGTTGGGCTGAGCCGTGTCCTGTGGCGTCGATGAAGGGGGCAACTTTTTTGGAGTTGTCTACGATGAATTTGGGAACCTTTGATGATTTTGCTCCGCCTATGCCCTTGGCGCTTCCCATAATTCCAAATCTTCCCAGCACCGTTACTAGAATCAGGAACATGAGCATCATTCCGGCTGGAAGAAAGGTTATGCTTCCGATTGACACGAAGCTGTCTATCATATATGAGCTGAAGTCGCCGTTGTGGACCGTTTGTGTTGGTTCTCCGAAGTTGCCTATGGCGTTTGTGTCCCAAGCGACTTTCTCTTGCCAGAGATAGTAGAAGCCCGCGAACATGAAGATGGAGGCTACGATTATCATCAGGTAGATTATAGCTTTGATTCCGAGATGCTGAAGAAACTGCTTCTTTGCTTCTTTCAGTTTCTGTTTCAGTATGATCTTTTTTCCTTCTCCAGCGGGGTGGCAGGAGATTTTTGGTTCGCTGGGGATTATGTTGTTTTGCCAGCAGACTGCGTCTTGGAGCTGAATGTCCTGCTTCTTGTAAAGGTCTGTTAGATGAACTGACAGGGCTCTGCCTATCAATGATTTGCCGGTGCCTGGGTCTCCAAGCAAAAGCAGGTATGGTCCCGGGGGAGCAGTTTTGGTGATATGGGGCTTCTCTTTATTGGGGTCCTTCCAAGCCTCATACCATTTTTCTTCCTTGAGGTTCTTGAGTTTGTGAACCCACTCTCCCAGACATAGATAGCACTCGTTTAATGCTCGTTCTTGCCCGATAACCCACTCAAGGAGGTTGTCTGAGACTGGATAATCCTTGGTGGATTTGAAGTTTTTCCAGTTCCATTTCTTGCCGCGAATAACCTCTTCATCTTCTCCGAAGTAGTTCATATCCTCTCTTCCTGACTTTCGACTGATCAATCTAACAGGATGCACACAAGCCTTCAGCTAAGCTTATGATTTCCTGAAAACCAGAAATTGTCGTCAACTAAAATAAAGCCGTATTACCAAATCGGTAACATAGCGAGAACCGATTTATCGTCGTTGCAGCCGTCAGCACGGAACATGAAGCAGGCGCCAAAACTTTTCGTCCTGTGTGGAACTAAAGCGCCTCTCAAATTTACTGTTTTTGTGCAAAACTTGTTGGCGAACTTTTGTCAAGAAAACTTGACTAACGCATTATTTGACAAGTCAAGAAACCTTGACAAAAACGCTTTTATCAAGAAATAAACCCAATTTTATTAACGGGAAAAATGTTTAAATCGGCAAGAAAATGCCAAAGTTTACTCGTTTTGTTATTCTTAGTTGTAATGTTAGTTCAAACTTCAAAAGCAGACACAGCTAACTCCACTGCAAAAGATGTGATGCCAGCGTTCTTAAGTGAAGTTGTGGGGCTTGACTTAACAAAGTACAACATAACCAATGAAGGCTATGGGTTCACTTATCCCTCAGAATATGGCGGTAAGATCAAGGAAGAAAACCTATCCTTTGACCTTATTTCCAGTGAAGGCACTATTAGAGTAATGGGCATGTTTCTCGACGGATTCATCTGGGGGATATTTGTGGATGCCCCAACAAACGGTTCAATGTTCTTTAAGCATCAACCATCAACTAATGCCCTTGATGAATCACGAAACATACTGCAGAGGTACAAAGTCTTCGCTGATAACTATGGCTTTGGCACTTCGCATATAGATTCAGCGTTAACCCTGTTGAACAATGCCACTAGAGCGCCTTCAGCAAATGACGATTTGCATCTGTTCAACAACATAATTGGTTTTGTTTCCTCAGTCATAACTGAAGGTAACGTGAAGCAAGAGACGACACAAACAGGTGTTAGCTGGATTTATACTGACAAGGGGGTTGATATGCCCAACAAATGCCTAAAAACAGATTTTGGAGCCAATGAATTGCATTTTGCCGATACTTGGAATCTTTTCACTGTTGGATGCTTTAGTGTTGTTTCTGAGGATGAGGTCAAGCAGATAGCTTTTGATGCGGCGAACAACTATAATTTGACTTTGGTCGGCGAAAATGGCACTTTGATTGTTGCTGAAAAGCCTGGCTGGTCCAGGACATCCATAGTGTTGAACATGGTGCCTGGAGAAATATGCAACGATGAACTGAGCAAAAAAATAGGCATTGTAAGCGGCGGCAACGCAACCAGAGACCCCATGGCGCTCTATCCGCTTTGGGAGACCGTGCTCTATTTTAGCGAAAGGGTTGGCAGCGTCTATGGTATAGCAGTTGGCGTGTGGGGAGACACAACAGAGATCGCGTACATCACCCCATACGGTTACCTTGACGCTCCACCACAAGACCCTAACACAACAACATCAACCGACCCCCCAGCTGACGAACCAGAAGAAAAACCAGCAGAGCAAACTGACCCATCACCCACACAAACTGAAATCACAACCAAATTAGAGAGCAGCAACCCGCCATCGAGCATCTACTTAATCGCTGGAATAGCCGCAACCGCAACAGCAGTAGCCGTAGCTGCGGTAGCCCTCAAGAAAAGAAGGAAATAGCACCCTTCTTTTTCCCCCTTTTTTCTTGTTTCTGAGAAAAGATGCAAAGTAACGGATTTTAGAAGCTGAGGCTTTCCCTGAGCCCTAACTTTTTTGCGTCTAGATCTGTTCAAGAAGATTTTATTAGTGAGTAGCTTCGGAAATGTTAGTCACAGTTTATGGAAGGAACATACGATGAAGGACAGCGTTGCGGTAATTGGCGCAGGGGTGATAGGCGGAGCCATAGTTAAGAGTCTGCTGAAGAGCGGATATGACGGGAAGATAGTGGCGGCTGATATGCAGCCAGAAAAATTGGGTGAGCTAGAGAAGCTGGGGATAACCGTGACCAGCAACAACAGGAAGGCTGCCCAAGCATCGGAAATTATCTTCTTATCCGTTAAGCCGAACATTGTAGCGCCTGTGTTGAAGGAGATAGGCAAAGAGGTTGAAGGGAAACTGGTGATTTCATCGGCTGCCGCGGTTACCGTTGGCTTCTGTAAAAGAGTAGTGCCTAAAGCCCGATTTGTCAGGATCATGCCCAACCTAGCCATTCTGGTGCAGGAGTCCTTCACTGCCTACTGCTGCGACGGTGACGTAACGGGGGAAGACCGAGAGAAGGTCAAGGAGATTCTCGGGATGATGGGAATCCACAGGGAAGTTGAAGAACGGCACATGGATGCGGTGACTGCCCTAAGCGGAAGCGGTCCCGGATACCTCTCCGTTATACTTGAAGCGCTCACCTATGCTGGCTTAAAGGTTGGTTTGCCCAGAGATTTGGCTTTGCTCAGCGCAGCTCAGGCGGTTCTGGGAACAGCAAAACTTGTGCTGGAGACAGATCAAACTGCCGCTCAGATACGGGATATGGTGACGACGCCCGGCGGAACAACCATCGAAGCAATTTACGAGCTTGAGGGCAGTCAGGTTCGGCAGGCTTTGGTGAGGGCTGTTGAGGCGGCAACACGGAAGAGCGAGACTATCCGGAAGCAGTGGGAATAAGAGGTCATGCTGACTAAGACTTAAATCTTGATGTTGGACTAGTGTATAATCATGCCAGAAGAGAAGATTATTGTTCTCATGGGGTCGCCGAGAGACCTACACTTTGCAGCTAAGATCAAAGATTTCCTCGAAAAGGAGGAATTTCATGTCAACTGCCTCTACAACGTTGCTTCTGCCCATAGGACCCCAGAAAAGTTGCTGAACGATTTGAAGGAATACGAAAAGAGCGGAGACAGCATCGTCTACATTACCGTTGCCGGCTTGTCAGATGCTCTTTCAGGAGTTGTCGCCGGCTACACCAGATACCCAGTTGTTGCTTGCCCCCCAGACTCTGAGAAACATGGCGGCGCCAAAGTGTTTTCTTCCACAGCCATGCCGAAGGGGATACCTGTTGCCTATGTTGCTAAGCCCGAAAACGCTGCCCTCGTAGCCGTGAGAATCCTCGCCATATCCAACCCTGACCTAAAAAAGAGTCTAGACAAGTTCAAGCAGAAAATGGCGAAAAACGTCTACAAAGGCGCAGAAGAAGTGAAGAAACTCATCCAGAAAAAAGACGTTAACAGGCTGTCAGTCTAAGAAAAAGCATGTTTTCAACAATACTCTGTTATTAGGCTCCTAATATGATATGCTTCTCAAGTTTCTTTAATGCTCTACGCTTCACTCGCAGTTAATATGCACCACAAGTGCGTTATGGTTAATTTTTAACCCCAAACCCAACTTTTGTAACCTCCAAAAATAGTTCCTCTTCATTATTTCGAACCACAGAAATTACCTGTAGGGCGCGTGCCGAACATATCCATCTGACCACAAGCCTTATCCTTAGCTGTTTATATGCAGGTGCAATTAGCAAACAAATAATATTTTGGTGTAGTTAATTGGTGTGATGGAGATTGATACTTTGAATGCTGAAGAGGAATTAATAACTAGACTTAAACAAGATATGGGCGACGAGATGCCTCGCGCGTTCGCTGGAATAGCGAGGGACATGATAGAAAAAAACAAAGCCCTAATCATACAGTGGCTGAAATCCAACAAAAACTTAGTGAAGGAAGTTATTGAAAACTAGAGCTCCATTGTACCGAAGTTAGTTTCTTCGATTTCGCAGGCGCTTATAGAGTGGAGTCCAATGCGCGTGCATTCGGTTTAATTCTGTATCAGGAATTTTGCCTTTATTCTAGACTAAAACGGCAACTAACTTGTTCAAGTAATCTACCCCTAAAAAAGCATCTAAAATAAGAAGTGAAAAGGGTTTTTGTCAAGGAACCTTGACCAAAAAGTCACAAATCTAGTCAAGAAAATTTGACTGGAAATTGCGTCTTCAAATATCACATGTTGGGTATAATTGAAGCATCAGAGTCTGCTGCGTCCGTGACGAAAGACCTGAGATGTTCTAATGATAGATTTAGACAAACAAGGTAAATGCAAAATTATAACCAAAGATCAGATAGACAAGGATATGAAACCTCACTAATCACGAGTTGAATCCACAACTCTTATGAGGGATAAGTCTAATATTACCGCGAATGTTTGCTGGGACTCTGAAAAGCGCAATGAAGGGAGAGAAAACAGAACAAAAAACCTCCCACCACGCCGTCGCCGGATATGGACACTTTTCAAAGCCCTCTCAGCCTTTCACCCTAAATAACCTCTTTATTTTTCATCTGCTTTGCTATCTAGAAGAATAGGGTTTGCTGGGGCTCCCTACACGGTCATTCGTTGAGGAGGAAAAACGAAAACAAAAACCTCCTACCATCCACCATCCCTTCCCTTCATCACCCATGCTAGAGCCCTTTCAGTCCCTCTCTCTATTCTTCATATGTTTTACTTCCCCACAAAAAAAGGGGAAGAGAAAATTTTTGGTTTATTTCTGTTTTTTGAGTGTCATGTAGACTATTAGGCCTATGACCACGCCGACGGCTGCGATTATCAGTATGATCAGGTCGATTGTCAGGTAGGCGGGTATTTCTGGAATTGCTGGGTATGCTGGCATCTGGTTTACGGTTGTCTGAGCAATCTCTGCTGCGCTGGGAGCATCTGCTGGCGCTTCGTCTACACCAAATGTGGTTGTTGCCTGTGAGGGGAAGTAGGAGTTGGAGCCTTCGAACATCGCAGTGACCTGATACTCGCCGGCAATGTCGGGAGCCCACATGTGACTAAACACACCATTGCTATCGCTTGTAACAGTGGCTGAGTACCAGTCGCCATTAGGATCAAGGATCTTCAAGAATACTTGAACACCTTCAACATCAGCTGGGCGTTCAAACTGCTTGTATACATATAGCATCCAATCGCTCATGTTCTCATCAGATACAGCGGGAACACCGTCCGGGAAGCGTAGTTTTCGATTAGTATCCATGGTGCCAGGTGAGACATCGGTAACTCTGCCCTTTATCATTATACTGTTTCCCTGATTGACAACATCGTCTTGAATCCAAACTGTGGTTTCGCTTGGACCCTTTCCAACAGCATAGAGGCGGTTGTCGTATGTGTCCATGCCCACCATTACGCTGTCGCCTATGATTCCACGTCCTCCCCAGCGGGTTGAACGGAACAAACCATCGGCTCTCCATAGCAGATCTCCGGTTGTTGCGTTGAGGCATAAGAATGGTGCACCGCGTGGCATAGGTTCTATGGCAGAGTGTTCCATATGGGCTGAGTAGAGTTTGCCGTCAGTAATGAACAGGAAGAATTGCCACCAATTATTAGCGAACAAGTATTCTTGGTAGGGGTCGTCTGCAGTGTAGGTCCAGAGGACTTTGCCGTCAGTGAGATCGTAGCAGTAGATTACTCCGCCGGCGCCAGTTGAGTAGAGTTTGCCGTCCCAAATAAATGGTGGGCGCTCAACCAATTCTGTCCAGCCATAATAGTTCATGTAATATTCGCCTTCTGTTGGACCCCACATGTGTTTTCCAGTGTCGGTGCTGAACGCATGGTATGCTAGATTCTCTTTTTCCCAAATAACCGCGACGCCATCCTCTAAGCTTACGGTGTTAAATTCGATTTCTATCTGACCGACTTCCCATTCAGCTGGTGCGTTCCAAGTTTCACTGAACAATATAGTTCCTTCTTTGCCTGCTTCCAAGCTGATAGCCCAAGTATTGACTGCTGTTGTACTGTATTGAAGACCGAATACCTTTCCAGTCCATTCATTTATGTTCTTCATTTGACGACTGGCACTCAATTCCGAAGCACGAACCACACTTGCACCACCAGGACATTGATCAGCGTCAAAGGTGAATTCTGATATGTACGCACGCTGTACAGCTTCGGTGAGTTCTCCAGTGGTTTCGTTTGCTACTGCTGCTGCATCCAATGTTCCATATCGTCTTCCATAGAAGGAGCCTGCGGGAAGCCAACTGCCCGCATTGGGGCTGGATTCACCGAAGGGTTCTATAAGATCCACCATGCTCCAGATATATCCTTCACCAGTATCATAGTCGAGACCGACACAATAGATCCAGCCTTGATCATCGAAAACTGTGGTGCCAGAAGGCACGTTCGTCACTGTAAATTCCTGTTCTCCAGTCCAGGGGTCAAACGCGTACCAAGTTGCAGGTGTAGATGGTCCATACCTACTAGCGCCGCCAACAGTTACCCAGAAGTATGGGTAAACGGCATGATGGTTATATCCTCCCCATATCAAATTCTGGCCAAAGGCAATCGTTCTGTTATCCAGAAGTACTTTATTCCACAATTCTTCTCCGGTACGCACGTCTACAGCAGTATATACTAGTGGGAGAGTGTTGGTACGGTGAGTGTATATGAGTATACCGTTGATTATAAGTCGATTTTCCCATTTGCCTTCATATGCATCTCCGTGACTAAATGACCACTCAGCATAATCTGTTCCTGTTGCTCCTGACGCCCCTCCGATATACAGCGGTTTTGTCCATAATATGTGCGCAGACTCTGGTGCTTCTGCATTACCAAGAACAGCTAGCGGGAAGCCTTGCGTCGCAGTCAGCCAGTTACCTGTAACTGCCTTCCATGATCTAAGCTGCGCATCTATTGGGCGAGTCCAGTATTCGCTTGGAAGCGGATTATCAGGGTAATATAGTATTGGTTCATCTTGTACTACAAGCTCAAGTACTTCGCTGTTGCTAGCAAGCATCACGGTACCAATTGGGATACCTGGTGCCTCATTTACGCCTTCTTCTACTACTTGTTGAGGGAAGTGTGCCGTACAATAATATATTCCCACTTGGTTTGGAGTATATGTTTTGCCAGTTCCTCCTGTCGAATCGGTTTTGATGCCTGTGATTACGTCAGTTTGTCCGTCAGGTCTTTCAATGGTTATGCTTAAGTCTTCCCAGCCCATCAATGCACTCGAGAGTTGCTGGAAAATTCCAACGTGGAAAAGCACTGGCTGGTCTTTGCCTACTGGGTTAGGTACAACACCAAGGAAAGGATAGGTATTCCTAGTTTGTTCCTGTGCAGTGACAGCTGGCAAAACAACGAGCAAAGCAGATATTGTTAATACTAGAATTAAAGCTATAGTAGAAAGTTTTGATTTATAATACATTTCTTTCATTTCCTTTTTATTTTTTTGAAGTTCGGGTTATCTTTGACAGCTGATCTATCAGAGATTTGTGTGCACGAATACCAGCTGCTAAGATTCCCCTAACACTAGAACTAATTCTTTGGTTTTTAATTTAAGAAATTGTAACTGTAAGTATCAGTTACAAGTCAAAATTCTTAAGTCGCTGCTACATAATATTATTTGTGAGTTTTTAAAGGGGGAGATGTTATTTTGAAACTTGAGGATGAAATACAAATTCTAAGTAGTTTCGGCCTTACTTCAAATGAAGCCAAGGTCTTCTTAGCTCTTACTCTATTAGGCTCTGCTGATGTGAAGGAAATTTCGAAATTTTCAAATGTTGCTAGAGAGGCTGTTTATCGGGTCTTACCTAGACTTCAAAAATTAGGTTTGGTTGAAAAAGAGATTGCATGGCCAACAAAATTTACTGCAATGAATTTAGGTGATGCAATTAATTTTTTGCTTGGACTCAGGAACAAAGAAACTCATTATTTACAGAAAAAAGCAAATGTGCTGCTTCATTTGAAGAGCAAAAAAGCAAAAAAGGAACCTCTGGAAGACTCCAAATTTCTTCTAATTCCTGCAAAAAAGATGCTCATCAGCAAAATTAGAGATGAGTTAGATAGAGCTCAAAAAAGTGTATCAATCGTAACTTCAAATAAACGTCTTCTAGGTGCAATGGATATTTTCTCTGAAGCAATTGGCAAAGCCTTGTCGAGGGGCGTAAAATTTCGAATAGTCACAAGCAACGTTAAAAAGGTATTATCTCCAGCAATTTTGGAGGTTGACAACAATGATCATCGCATTGAGATTAGGTATGCTCTATCGGATCCTAAATGTGCAACATCAATTTTTGATAAGGGAGAGGTATTAATTATAACTAAACCAGCGGCGGAACTTTGCTGCGGGTCCCCTGCTTTATGGTCGAATAACTCTAGCCTCGTAAATATTGTAGAAGACTATTTTGAAATATTATGGATAACAGCTTCAGAAAAACCGGAGTATAGCATCAACAGCGATCAAATTTGAGTTTCTTTAAACTATGGGTTGGTTTGGGGTTAATTTTTAACCCTTGGAAAAAGAGAGGAGTTGGTTGGAGATGTCTCCGGCTAGATTCTGGCTCCGCGACTTATAGGCACTTGTAAACATAGAAATCAATCTGTTTGAAGGTGGAAGTGAATGCGCACAAATCGTTTGTGAACTCAAAGGAGAAAATAGAAATGCACGCATCCACACATGCTGACATGCTGAAAACGGCATATAAGGTATATTTCGATTTACGATATAAGTGAAAGAACGTTTCTTTGTGCTGATTTCAGGCATTCACTAATACGCAAAAGGCTCCAGAACTTCTTTTTCGTGCGGCGGTCTAACAAAAGCCACATCCTCAACGTATGCTCTTAACGGCTCAGCTACGCTCCAAGCCTGAGAGACACAGCCTCTGGAAATGTGAGGCGCGTCACCGTCAAAGATTTCGCTGATCGTTCCCAACCCCGCATGGTGTATTTCTTCTCGGAAAATGGGCTGCAAGAAACTTTTGAAAGCAAATTTCCGCCAACGTTCCTCATGATTTTTTGTTTTCAGGAAGGCTGTGGTGAAGGGTCCTAGAAGCCACGCCCAAACCGTGCCGTTGTGGTATGCGCTATCGCGGTGAGTCCAGTCGCCAAGATATTTTCCGATGTATCTCGGATCAGTTTCAGGAAGCGTTTTCAGTCCATATGTTCCCCACAAACGTTTCCACACAGCCTCAACAACCCTCTCTCCCTTCATCCTGTCAAGTATAGGAAAATCCAACGATGAGGCAATCAGTTGGTTTGGTCGCAACGTTGAGTCAGCTGCACCATTTTTCACTACATCGGAGAGGTATCCCTTTTTTGGGTTCCAAAACTTCTCTACAAAGCTCTCTTTAGCTTTTTCAGCCATGCTGTAGTACTCTTCTGCCTTGTCAGATTGATTGAAACGTTTTGCTAGCAGCTGCATGGTTTTGAGGGCGTTATACCATAGGGCTTGAATCTCCACTGCCTTCCCGTCTCTGGGCGTAACAAAACGGTCAACTGTGGTGGCGTCCATCCAAGTAAGCTGTGGACCATGAGAGATCAATCCGTCTTCTTCCATGTGGATGCCGAAGATGGTTCCGTGAACATGGTAGTCCACGATCTGGTTCAATGTTTTCCACAGTTTTTCTTGAATAAACGTGTAGTCGCCGGTGTACTTGAGGTATTGGAGAACCGCGTTGAAGAACCATAGAGTGGCGTCCACGGTGTTGTACAGGGGGATGTCTCCAGCCTTGTCCGAGAAACGGTTCGGGATGACGCCCTTATCGCAGTAGCGCTCAAAAGTCAACAGAATCTCCTGTGCATCCTTGAATCTTCCAGTTACAAGCGTCAGCCCAGGCAATGAAATAAGCGCGTCCCTTCCCCAATCATCAAACCAATGGTACCCCGCAATCACGGACTTCTTTTCGGTTGAAGCACGGTAAACAACGAACGAATCCGCCGCTTGGATAAGCCACTTCAGCCAGCCCTCCATTTTCAAGTCAGCATAGCGTTCCCTGAACTGTTCCAGCAAGCCTTTTCGCCGCTCTATCTCCTCACGGTACAGCAGCTCAATGTCTTCTGTTCGTTTACCAAAAGACGAAAAGAGGCTCTGCGCTTCTTCCCATTTTCTTCCAGCCACCGCAAGAACATGAAACCGTTTCTTCTCTTTGGGACCAACAGAAAACTTGAAGAATCCGGGTCTAAACTGGTCGTCGGTGCTGCTTTCGCTTCGGGAGGCGTCAACCCTGAAGAAGATTTTTTCAACCCACCAGCTCTCCTCCACAAAAGAGCCTGTATCGCCTGAGGACAGAATCAGGGATGAAAGCGCGTCTGACGTCTCAATTACCTCGGCTTCTCCAAGGCGCTTCTGAATAAAGCTCCACGGCAACGTGTCCTTATCTGTCATGCTGTAGATGTGCCTTGAATTGACGAGCGGCGAGACGCGGACAGAGACCTTTTGTTCCAAGGGATTAGACACTTCGTAGATTACTGCTGTTGCGTTTTTCATGTAAGGCATGAAAACTGTTTTCTTTAGACTAACATCCTCCACAGTATACTTGAAAGTTGGAAGAGGGCTGAGAACAAAACTGGAGAGAAAACAGTGTCCTTCAGGGTGCATGACATCCCTGAACTCGTTTGCCCCCAGAGCGTAAGTTTCTGTTCCGATCTTCAGTTCCTCGTCAAGTTTTGTTAGTAGAACCCAGCGATTTATTGGCGGATTAAGGGCTGCAACAAGGAGACCGTGATATTTTCTGGTGTTGATTCCCAGAACTGTTGAGGCTGCGTATCCGCCTAACCCGTTGGTTACAAGCCATTCTCTGCCTAGAGCCTCGTTAACGTCGGAGAGAACGTCTCGCCCAAGAGTTAGTTTGGGTAAATCCACTTTGTTGGCATCCCGTCAGATTTAATGTAAGAGCTTGGCTATGTTTTTTCCTGTACCCACCTTAAAGTGGTTGGCTACTGTGCTACATTTTGTCCGCAAAAGCAAAGCATGAGGAACCGGAAGATCAAGTTCTGTGAGGGTTTCAGCGTGACCCATACCCTTCGCCACAACCAAATCCGCAGAATTGTAAAGTTCCATGAACTCGCCTGAACACTCTTCGGGAAACAAGCCAACGGCATCCGAGCCTGTGGACATCACCTTGTCTGCCACTTTGTCCATTCCAACGGTGTGGGCGTCTTCCAACGTGGCGTCGTTGAGTATAGGACCGTCCTTGACCCCTACTGTAACATGGGCGCCAAGATTTTTCAGTTCCTGTACAAGCAGCGTGTCAAGGGCTACTTCTCCGGCGTTGTCAGTTAAGTAGAGAATCTGTTTCGCATTCTTTGCATTGTCAAAGATTTTGGGGATTTCATCCAACGCCAGGTCATCTTCAGCCTGCTGAATCAGCTTCTCAAGATCCGAGAACCTGAAGGGATTGTCAGGCAGATCAAACTCTATGATGTTGCCTACAATGGCAGAGAGACAAGCCCTCCTGAACCGCAGCTCCGGCGAAGTTTCCTTCAAAACAATGCTTTTTGCTAGGGGAACAACTTCCAGAGCCTTTCTGTTGCTGAGCTGCTTCTTCTGTTTGTATGGGTCAGGGTTTCCGGTTATCTTCCGTATCAGCCGGTCCCGTTTTGTGCCTAAATCGGCTGGATTTGCTGTATGCTTGAATTCTTCAGCCAAGAAACTTAGAACGGCTGACATCGTTTTGAATTGGAGCGCCTTGTCATCTGTGGCTTCTTGGATTTGCAGGTAGCCACGATTAAGAATACATGAAATGCATCTGAGTCCAACTTTCAATCATCATTTCCCCTAACAAACATCTGCTAATCTTAACATCTCTAAATCGGTGCACCGTCTTTCAAAACCAAGTGTTACATCGTTTTACTTATGGCTTCTGAAAATTCCATCAGCACTTTACGTGGGTCTTTGGCTTTCACTATTCCGCTGGCAACCAAAACGCCCATGGTGCCAAGCTTCAACGCAGCAGCCACATCCTCGCCCTTCGTTATTCCCGCACCGCAGAGAGTCACCACACGGGGGTTCACATGCTTAACAAGTTTAACCATCTCGGTGACCGCGTCAGGCTTAGTTTTAGAAACGGGAATTCCTGTTCCTATCAGCTCAGGCGGCTCCAAAGAAATTATGTCAGGCTCAAGTGCGGCAGCAGCCTGGCTCACCGTAGCGTTGTTAGTGCACACTACAGAAACCATGCCAGCTTCACGTGTCCTTGCAACTATGGCTTCGATGTCGCACAGTTTTAGCTGCTTCTCCGCGTGGTTGATTAAGGTTCCAGCTGCTCCAGCCTCTTTTACAGATTCGAGGAGGATGTGTCCCGTGGAACTGCCTGGAACTATGGGGTCAATGTGCTGAGCAAAAACTGGAATTGAAACAGCATCGCAAACGGATGCTAGGTCTGCCAATTGGGGAGCCACACATATGTTAACTCCGGACTCCATGCTTACGGCTTCTGCAGTTTTTGACAGTTTAACTGCTTTTTTTCCGGTGGCTTCAGAATACGTCTTATAGTTCACTATAATGACTGGTACCTTGAGCTTCATCATTATTCGCCGCTTAATGCTACACCTAAGGAACTTAAAGATTTAGCCTCAAGAAGTTAATGTTTCTTATCTACCCCTCTAGATTTCGGCTCAAGATTAGAAAAGACCAAATTGTACATCACAAGAAACTGAAACTTAACTACTCCTCGTAAGGCGGTCGTTCCGTAGTGATAACATCCACCGACTGAGTCACTCCGGACCTCCACAGAGTCAAAGTAACTGATTGACCGGGCGACACCTCCACTTCCATGTATGCACTCCACTCTTCGAGGGTGAAAGTAGGATGACCATCCACAGCCAAAACAATATCCATGGCAGTATAACCCGGAGAACCATCCGGAGCGGTAGTGCTCACAGCCGGCTTTAATCCTGCTTCATCAGCTGGAAAATCTGAAACCACCTCTACAACCAGAAGCCCAGTCTGGGAAGGGTCAACATTAACGATGTTAAAGAAAGTTATGACTTCTGGACTCAGCTCTACTATGGAAAAGCCTACAAGAGGGTGCTTATATTCGCCTTCTTCTAGGATGGAGGAAACCACTCGCTTCGCAATATTGACGGGAACTGCAAAGTTGAAACCCACATCTGTGCCCGCGTTTGTTATTCCCACAACTTTTCCAGACATATCCAGTAAAGGTCCTCCTGAGCTGCCGGCGGCAATAGTCAAGTCCAGCTGTAATATAGGCACGATTATGGGTTCAATGTCAAGTAGCCTATTGACCTGACTTATGTAGCCCACGGAGAGGCTTTCTGTAAGTCCAAGGGGGTTGCCTATGGCTACTACTTGCTGTCCGATGCTGCTTTGGTTACCGAAATTCAAGGGTGTTGCCTCAGCTGGGGCGGTTGGCACTGACAGCACAGCTACGTCGGCGTAAGCGTCGGAGCCTATCACCGTTGCCTGTGTTCTCGTTCTGTCGAAGAACTCGATTTCGATGTAGGTTTCGTCTGCAACTACATGGTAATTGGTGACTATCATGTTTGAAGTGTTGTATAGGAATCCTGAACCCTGTCCCATTGGGGTTCTGATTACCACAACGGATCGGTATGCCGCCTCGTAGACTTGCGTTGGTGTCAGGTTAAGAAGTTGGTCAATGATTGCCTCTAGATTCGAAAGATCTGATGTTAGCCCTTCAAGTGTTTCGATTGTGGTTCCTAGTTCAGCCAAGCTTGTGGATGTGCTTTGATTGAGGGAATTGATCTGGTTGGCTAGATTAGATATGTTTGACTTTGCTTCTTCGATGTTGCCTTTTGCTTCGTTTAGGGTGCTTTGCAGTTCACTAATCTGTTCTTCATTTGCATCAATCTGCTCCAGTTGGACATTGATCTGCTCTAGGGTTGCTTGCAGTTCGCTGATTTGCTCTTCATACGCATTAAGCTGTTCTATAGCATCTTGCAGTTCAGTAATTTCTTCTTCATGCGCATTAACCTGCTCTAGGGCGGCTTGTATTTCATCAAGCTTTTCGTTCTGGATACTGAGCAGTTCTACAGCATTTTGCAGTTCGTTAATTTGTTCTTCTTGGGCAATAAGCTGCTCTTGAACATGAATGCGGTCAAGTATCAGATAGGTGTTAAAAGCCGAGAAGGCAATAGCGACAACGGCTATTATGGCTACTATCTTCAAATTCCTGTTGGACATATCCCCGTTTCATTCATCCATTTGTTTTAAGATTTGTGGATTAGACCTAAACATGTGCTTAATTCCTCAAAAGAGATGTGAAAAGCTGCATGCGCTTCACAATCCAACGGTTCCCCATCCAGACTTCCATTAGAATTGGTGCCTCGTCAAATCAGATTTGAACTTTACCTTTTTGTTAGAACTGCTCTATTTTTGTTGCTATTTTCCGCAGGATTTGCGTGAAGGGGTGCTCTGTTTTTTCAAAAGCGAACAGGTATTCTCCTCCAGATCGGAGCACATCGCAGGAGCAGGGAACAACGTCGACGATGGGCAGCTGGTGAGTGTCAAGTTTGATGTGTGCTCTCTCGGATAACATTGTTTGGGGAACTTTGTTAACTATGATTCCCGTCTTTTTTTCATACAAGTCATAGAGGTCATGTATCATCCTCTGCGTTCCCTCCATATCCGACCTGTCTATGGAAGTTACCACCAGCACCATGTCCGATACTACAATTGCGTTTATGGATGAGTACTGAAGCCCCGGACTTGAATCGCAAATAACATAATCAAAATCCATGTCTTTTAGAAGACAGTCTTTGAGCGAAAGAAGCCTGCCTAGAGCTTCCAGCCCCCATTTCCTGTCCTTGGACGACATATCCCGGATGGCTGCTGTTGAAGGATCTGCCAAACCAACAAACAGCTGCCCCTCTTTTATGTACTTGGGAGTGCATTCTGTCAGAATGTTGTCTACCTTGCAGGCTTTGTTCAGGTAGTCATTCATCCAGTATTTAGTCTTATTCTTGAATGTGGAGCTAAGGCTCGGTGCTCGAAGATCTAAATCCAGCAGACAGACTCTTTTGCCCTTGTCAGCGAAAATCATTGCCAAATTCACGGATAGCAACGTCTTGCCAGTTCCGCCCTTATACGAGTGAAGCGTTATAATCAAAGATCCTTTAACTCCTCGTGGCTGTCTTGGGGTCTGGATACTAGCGAAGTATCTAGCCTCCTGTCAATACACTTTCTTCCCGTTTCGTATATGTAACATGTGAATATCAAAATCAGACACACACATTCAGTTAGAAACAAAATAAGAAAAATTGATAATGCCGCGGTTGAACAGAAAACTCTTTCTAACTTCGTTAACAAAGTTATTTTCTGACATTTTGCGGCGGAGTAAAGATGAGCGGATCCATTGGAGGAAAGAGAAACGGCAAGGTTATAGGGCAGGTGAGGAAGCCTAAGCCCTCTCTGCAGGATAACCAGTGGGTTCTGAAGCTTCTAGACGATCACAACCTAGCCGCAGACCTGAACTACAGCAGAGACCAGCTGGTAACCAAGACTAGAGGAAACAGCCTGTGCGTGGCATGTAAGGGCGGCAAGTTCCTGTGCGGCAAAACACGGTGCCCTCTTGTTGTCCGGTTCAGCTCTTACTTCAAGTCTGCACCTCTTCTCCAGAGCACTGATTTGGATGGAGCTTGCCCACCCGGAGTTTTTGTGGGTCGAATCGGCTATCCCTACGTTTATGCTGGACCTCTCGTTCCCCCTGTCCACGAGGACACAAGCCATTATGACCAGCCCGAATCATGGTTTGGAAAGTCCATTGACGAAATTGTGGGGTTCCGCTCCTTGCTGGTGAGGGGAAAGCATAGGGTTCACGTGAAAAAGTTTGAGGAGTCAGGAAAAATCATGGATCAAACCATCGATTTGGCTTTGTCCGTTAACCCTGTTGATGTTGAGTTGAACCTCAAGAAGAAGCCCTCCGCCGCGCTTGTTCTTGATGACCAGATTCAGCCTTTCGGACCTTCTGCTCCACTAAAAAAGATGCAAATATCAAACTCTCGGTGGGATCACCACATACAGAAAGCTTACTTTGACGATGACCTGAAAGCCTCCGAGGCGGTTACAACACTTTTCCAGAAAGGAACAATGGTTACGAAGATTCAACGCGCCTTCAGCGTCGGCGCCTTTGGAACGAAGGAGCAAAGACGGCTGGTTCCCACGCGCTGGAGCATAACGGCTGTGGACAGCATCATCTCAAAGGATATGATGGAAAAGATCAAAGATTTTCCGGAAATCAACGAGTACCGCGTCTACGAGTCCCGCTATCTGGACAACCGATTCGAGGTTTTGATGATACCCAGAGAATGGTCATATGAGGCAATGGAGGCTTGGTATCCGGGCACTGTTTGGAACCCCAGCGGCAGAAACATAGTCTTATATTCTGACTGGGAAGGCTTTGTCGGTCGCACAACCTACGCCAGCATCGGAGGCTGCTATTATGCGGCTCGTTTAGCAGTCGGAGAGTTGCTTATGAAGGAGCGGAGGCAGGCGCTGGTGGTTGTTTTGAGGGAGGCGCACCCCGGGTACATCATGCCTGTTGGGGTGTGGCAGGTGCGAGAGAACGTGAGGAACGCCCTGCGGCAGAAACCGCTAAAATATAATACATTGAATGAAGCCTTAATCCGCATCGCCAGCCAGTTCCAGATTCCCATGAAACAGTGGATACAACAAAGCAGCCTGTTAAGGAACACCATATTTCAGAGAAGAATAACAGATTACTTCAGTACGTAGTGCTCTTCAGGGATTGTTGTAGCTGCGAAGAATCTGAATTTTTGCTGGGATATACTGTTTTCTTGGGGTTTTGGTTTTCTAGAGTTTTGTACTATCTGTTGGTTACCTATTGGCTGGACTGAAATAAACATTAAAATGCTTACAGACCAATTCCATGTTCAATAAGTGATCGTGTTTTGGCGGTGTGTAGAACGAGAAAAAGAAATGAAGTTAAGGTAGTTGCGAAGATTCTGCGAGTTGCAGCCAAAGGCTCCAAGGAGGGGGAGATCATGAACCAATGTAAATTGGATTCTATGACTGTGGAAAACTACCTGTCAGCCTTGGCGGAATTAAGTTTGCTCACTTTTGATGATGAAGATGAATTGTGCTATCGAACAACTGAAAAGGGGATAGAGTTTCTCAACACTTATCATCGGCTCAGATGGCTTCTGTTTGGCAAGGACAACGATTTCCTGTTGATGCGTCTTCTGGAACAGATGAAAAAGAAGGAACATTCCCCATTTTACGTGAGCTAGAACTAGCCTCTGTCTAGGTGTGGTTTGATGGAGAAAGAGAAAAAGGAGTTTGATGTTGTCGCCGACATCCTACGGGTAGCTGTTTTGGGCTCCAAAGAATCTGAAATTATAACCGGATGCGAGCTAGACCGCAACCGCCTCGAAAAATACATGCCAGTCATTATGCTTCTGAAGCTGATAAGCGTGAAGAAAGAGAGCGAAAATTTCTATCGAACCACCAGCAAAGGACTGGAGTTTCTACGTTTCTACCACGGTTTACGATGGCTCCTGTGGGGCAAAGACTTCGACTACATTCTAGTCAACACCATGAATAAGCTGAAAAAAGAAAAGAAACCATACTACGTAAGGTAACAGGTCTTCTTCAAGAAGGATGGTTCTACCCAAAAAAGTCCTCAAGCTTTCGGCTCTCTGACCTCCGCAAAACCTCGGCGCATTTCTTAGGTTCCAAAGATTTGAATTCCAGCCCCAAACTGGTCAAGAGTGTCTGAACGCCTTTAGCTAAACGAGGAGCCACAAGTATGCCCCTAAGCTCCCTATTTGTCACAGTCTTCACGAAGTCAACATACTTCGCCAATTGCAGCGCCGCGTCCCTTCCAGCCGTCCTCCTTTTGAGTTCAACCACAACCAGCCTTCCGTCTCTGTCCACGCCATAAACGTCCACAAATCCGGGTTCAACCTTCTTCTCGTACGATATAGGCTCGAAACCCTCCTCCAGAAGCGACGGATCAACCAGAATCGCCCTCTGCATGTCCGACTCGCTGGCGTGCAAAGAAAACTCTCCCCTGTCAACCAGCCTCATGGCGGAGACAAGGAAAACACAATCAAAAGATATGTTGACTGACTCGGAGGGTTTCCGGCGGACAGCCCGAACATGCAGGGTTTCTCCTTTTGTTCGGGTTTGAAACATGCATCCTGCGGGTTGCCAGTTAACAGGCTCATATCCGATGGGGCGGTGAACCAGAACTGAGCCGTCCTCTTTGATCATGACGATGCGTTCTCCGGGTTCCAGTTTGGAGCTTGCCC
>Ga0315550_1000618_pt1 | contig 21819 bp, 12 predicted proteins | sample SalMarSW160190MG_2_FD_203100 | JGI IMG/M metagenome (GOLD analysis project Ga0315550, IMG submission 203100) | Salt marsh sediment microbial communities from the Plum Island Ecosystem LTER, Massachusetts, United States - Salt Marsh Sediment SW1601-90 ... | reverse complement strand
ATTACAGCCCCGATGAAGAGTCCTATAATAGCAGCAATGATATACCAGATAAACATCATTACACCGATTGCTCCACCAAATATTCCGATAGAACCGCCTATCTTCAGAAGTCCCCATATCAATGCAATTATACCTGCTATTACTCCATAAAGGAGCGCTTTGATCAAAGGTTCTGCAATACCTCCCGTTGTCTTCATTGTCGAGAAGTAAGTTTTCGGTTTTACAAGGACATCAATTGATTCCTTAATAAAAGAATTAAAATTAAAAGTAGAGTTGCTCATAAGTTTAATAATTAAAAAGGTTAGAGTTTATCATTCATTGATCAGGAAATAAAAACTCCAAGTTAGGAAATATTTTGTTTTTAGAAATTAAAAACTCACAATTATTAACACATAAGAATATGTGAAAACAACTAAAATCTGCGATTATTCTTATTTTCTGATTTATATACAACATTATCAGCGGAATGACCTACTCAAGATAGGTATACCCATAAAGGCCTGACCGGTAGTTTGACAGGAATTCCCTGCCCTCCTCCAGTGTAATGATACCGCTTTTTACGGAGGTTGTGACCCAGGTCTCAACAGTACGTACCATTTTCTTGGCACTGTATTGAACATAGTCAAGTACCTCTGCAATAGATTCCCCATCAATAACCTGGTCGATTTTATACCCGTCTTCATCCACCGAAACATGTACGGCATTAGTATCGCCGAAAAGGTTATGAAGATCACCCAGTATTTCCTGGTATGCTCCTACAAGGAAAACACCCATATAGTATGGATCCTTGGCTTTTAAGGGATGTGCCGGAAGGTAATGGGGTGAGTTGGTGGTGGCAATAAAATTGTCTATTTTCCCGTCGGAATCACATGTTATATCCTGTATTGTGGCTGACACAAAAGGCTCCTCATTCAACCTGTGGATGGGCATTATCGGGAATATCTGGTCAATAGCCCACGCATCCGGAAGAGACTGAAAAAGAGAAAAGTTACAGAAATATTTATCTGAAAGGATCCGTGATATCTGCCGGAGTTCATCAGGTACATGTTTAGTATTCTTTACGATCTGGTTTACTTTACGTGCCACCGACCAAAAAAGCCGTTCTATCTGTGCTCTGGTCTTCAGGTCAATCAGACCCAGACTGAACCTGTCGAGAGCCTCTTCCCTTATTTGCTGGGCATCATGCCATGTTTCCAGCATCCTTGGCTGATTAATATTTTCCCAGAGAGTATAAAGTTCTCTTACCAGTTCATGATCATTATCACTTATCTCCTCTTCAGGATCCCATGACGACAGGGTTGTTGCTTCAAGAACTTCAAATACCAGCACAGAGTGATGTGCCGTCAGCGAACGTCCTGATTCTGTTATTACATTGGGATGCGGAATGTTATTTTTATCGCTGGCATCAACAAAAGTGCTGACCGAATCATTTACATATTCCTGAAGATTATAATTGACACTGCTCTCACTGTTCGAGGAGCGTGTTCCGTCATAATCAACTCCCAGTCCGCCGCCAATATCCACAAATTCGACATTAAAACCCATTTTCCGAAGCTGCACATAAAACTGTGAGGCCTCACGCAATGCAATCTTTATTCTCCTGATCTTGGTAACCTGGCTGCCTATATGAAAGTGGATAAGCTTCAGAGAGTCCCTCATCTTATTTCTCTCCAGGAAGTCAATTGCCTCAAGCAATTCGCTTGAGGTCAGACCGAACTTGCTGTTATCACCGCCGGATTCTTCCCACTTTCCGCTTCCCACACTTGCCAGTTTGATGCGAATACCCAGGTTGGGCTTGATTTTTAAACGTTTTGATATTGAGGCAATTAGTTTTAGTTCATTAAGCTTCTCAACAACAAGGAAAATACGCTTTCCCATCTTCTTTGCAAGAAGTGCCAGCTCAATATAATCTTCATCCTTATATCCGTTACATATTATAAGCGATTCGGGATCTGTATTTATGGCAATAACTGCATGAAGCTCGGGTTTTGATCCGGCCTCCAGCCCGATATTGAATTTCTTGCCATGACTCACAATCTCCTCCACCACCGGTCTCATCTGGTTTACCTTGATGGGATAAATTATGAAATTCTGCGCATTGTAACCATACTCCTCCGAAGCTGATTTAAAACATTTTGAGATACTCAGAATACGGTCATCCAGAATATCTGGAAACCTCAACAGTACAGGAGTTGAAACATCTGCAAGGCTGAGTTCGTCAAGCAGCTCTTTAAGATCAACCGTGACGCCATCTTTCAGCGGAGTTACAGTAGCATTACCTTTTTCGTTAATCGAAAAATAATCAACACCCCAACCGTTTATGTTATATAATTCTACGGAATCTTCAATACGCCATTTTCTCATGTTCAGCCCTTTTTACCTGGTTATTTGATAATTAAAGATCTGAAAAAAATAAAGTAATTTACAATGTTATTAAAATATCATGAATTGGGATAGTATAATAAATTAAAATTGCCCATATAAATCATAAGTAAAATGAAAAAATGAAATTATCCGCACATAAAAGATATCTGGCAGCCTGCAACTATGGGAGGAAGTTCATGCCGTGACTTTTTTAATGAAAAAGGTAACGTTTTATCGGTTATTACCGTATTCGATAAGTGGACCAGGAAGTAGAAACGGGACAGATGTGATATCGGTTTTACTGATTACCTTGTATACAGGATATGGATAATAGCCACTTCCCCACTGTGGCACAAGGTAACGATCGAAATAATTCCATGTCAGTAATCCATCATTCGACTGTGGTTCAAGAAGATAAGCTGCAAGATTAGCAAGAGGCTGCGCCGTCCTGACCACCAGTGTGCCGGCAGGGAAATCGATAGTATCTCTAACAAATTTCCCTGTTATTGTATTTGTATAATGACCCTGGTTCAACCGTGCTGAGCCCTTTAGTCCGTTAATCTCAAACCTGTCGACCTCCAGAGTTGAGGCTTCCTCCAGTTTTTCCAGCCTTAATCCGTGAAGCTTAAGAAGATTAATAACATCCATGTTATTCACTGTTATTAGATATGCGAAAGGAAATTTTACACTCTTCACAGGAAAATAATCGACAAAATATGGTACTGTTACAGTTTTCTGCCTGTCGGTTCTCTTAAAAGGCGGCCATACATTTGGATCATTTACGGGCTCAACCTCAAAAGTCTTGATAGTTATCTCCTCCGGAGCTGGCTTTACATTGTATTCTATTGCAAATGAATCTTTTGCATCCGGATTCAATCCACGTGTGATGGTTTTTACGTCAACTTCACGGAGCATATCAATAATCTCTGTTTTATGAGCTGATGCATATTCTGAAAGTGATTTTATCAGAAAGTAACAACCATAGACACGTGATTTATAATCGGCATAGACATAATTCTCATTAAGAATTCCGATCCTGTTGCGTAAGCCGTAATAATTACTCATATATCTTGGTTCAGCAGCATCGTAGTACCAGCCTTCTTCCGGTTTCATCATGTTTCTAAACTCACCATAGCAGCAGTTCTCAACATTATATTTCTTACAAAGAGTTTCTGACATTTCCGGTATCATTCTGTCACGCATGTAACGGATCAGGGAGTTGTCACCACTCGGGTTAACCATCCATGTAAATGTTACAGGTTCGACATGATACGAGCCGTTGGTTGTGTGGCAATCCATAAATACTGCCGGATCCCAGGCATTAAACACCTTTGTTAACAGACCCCCCACCTCAGGTGATTCAACTTTCATTACGTCCCTGTTAAGATCAAGGAACTGTCCGTTATACCTTACTCCAACCCCGTTTACCGGTCCGTTTTGATTGGTTCTGTTTTCGGGGCTGATCTTCTCATTGCCATCAGGATTGAAATTCGGACATATCAGGAACACCACATCTTCGAGTAATGCATTATCCTTCTCTGAAAGAATATCTCTGGCAAACATCAGCACGGCTTCTTTCCCTTCCACCTCACCTGCATGGATATTTGCCTGGATATAAATCACAATACGGTCGTCATCACCAAGTTGAGCCGGCGAATACGGCAGGGGATCACCTATTATTAACAAAGGAATGTCTCTGTCTTCTGTCGATTTTGCAATAGTTTCAACCCTGATATATTTCGATGATTTACTTAGCTTTTCAATAAAGCTCATCACATCATTGTAATTCGATGTTGATTTGAAATCAGAACTTTCAGCAACAGTCAATAAGTTTGCCTGACCATACACGCCGGCAAAAAAAAATAAAATTGCTACTGTGAAAACAAAAAGCTGTTTCATTTGTTTATCAATTATAATTCGACACAAAAATATAAATATGTAATCATATAATATGGCCGGATACAATAAGTGTCAAATTAAATCATAGAAATCATTTCAAAAACTATCACGGCTCTATTCAATTTGAATTTTTGAATAATAATAGTTAATTTAGTGGCCTTAATTATTAAAACATAACACAATGAACAAAGGAACAGTAAAATTTTACAATGTGTCAAAAAGATTTGGCTTTATTAAGGATGCAGATTCGGAAAATGAGTATTTTGTACATGCATCTGGTCTTATTGACAAGATCAAGGACAATGATGAAGTGACATTTGAACTTGCTGAAGGGGAAAAAGGACTTAATGCAGTTAATGTTAAACTGGCTCAAGAATAGTTAAGTTAATTGTCATTATAGCCGTCATAACCTGACGGCTTTTTTTATTTTATAATATCGGCTTTTATATAAAAAACTTGCAGGACCGGAAAGACCTGCAAGCCAATAAGTTAAAAGCCTGAAAGAAAGTAATATATTTCGGTTCTATTATTTCTTTCCGGCTTTCTTTGCTTTTTTTACAGCACGTTTTTCTTTCAGGGTTTTTGTAGGCTGTTTTTTAATTTTTGTCTGTTGCTTTGATTTTTCGTGTGACATGGCTTTTCAAGTTTTGTATTAAACGCTTTCAAATTTAAATATTTCAACACAATTATTCCAGTAAATTTTTAACAGTTAAGGAATCATACAAGAAACCTGCCGGCCTCTTCATCGAGCAGCCATGACGTTTTGCCACTGTTTGAAATAATATGAGCGGCCGGAAACTTTAAGTTTTTCGCCTTTTTCCCGATTACCTCAGGTACAATACCTGCCTTCTTCTTACCTGTGACAATGAATATAATTTCATCAGCATTGTTAATAACTTTTCCTGCCAGAGTAACTCTCTTTTGCCCTGAAACAGGATGAGTTGTCATATCACAAATACTCTCACTATGAAACAATTCAAGGTTTCCCGGAAAAATAGAAGCAACATGTCCATCCTCCCCCATTCCAAGAATCACAATATCAAATACTGGAAGGCTGTTATGCTTACGGGTATATTTCATTATCTCCTCAGAATACCTGGCAGCTTCCGCTTTCGGATCATTCTCTCCCCTTATCCTGTGGATGTTTCCCCGGGGAGTATTTGTTTTTCCAATCAGTAACCTCTCAGTCAAACCAAAATTGCTTTCAGGATCATCAGGGGGAACACATCGTTCGTCGGTCCAGAAAAAATGTACAAAGCTCCAGTTTACAGATGCCAGGTGCTCTTCAGCAATAACTGAGAATAAAAGCTGTGGAGTATTCCCTCCTGAAAGTGCAAGAATTAGAGGTGAATTATCTTTTTCGGCTGACCTGATACGATCAGCAAGTTCAGAAGCCAATATCTTTGCCAGATCATGTGCTGTCGGAAATATTCTATAGGTAACTTTCACTTTTTATATATTATGAAAATATTTTAATTCTCTTCCGGACCTCTCATGGCAGTCGATCCTCATAACCGGCAACCTGATCACAACTCGCACAATAATCCATCATCAGTCAGGTTTTTGCAGGGATATCGCCAGTCAAGGCCGCAACCTTCAATAATTTCATTTGCATTTGACGGCCCCCATGTACCTGCAGGATAGCCGTAGAGTTTTATTCCCGGATTGTTTGCCCAGGCTTTCTGTATCGGATCTATGAATTTCCAGGCTGTTTCTATTTCATCATCACGAGAAAATAGTGTTGAATCGCCTGTCATGGCATCATATAAAAGTCGTTCGTATGCAGAGGGCACCCTTACATCTGCCAGATCTTTATAATGGAAATCCATATTTACATTCTTGATATTGAATCCGGAGCCGGGCTCCTTCATATCAAATTTAAGCAGGATACCCTCATCCGGTTGTATCCTGATAATAAGCATATTAGATATTAAATTCCCCTCCTGTCTCTGAAAGAGGTGGTGGGGTGTTCTCTTAAAATATATGACAATCTCGGTCACCCTGGCAGGCATTCTTTTTCCTGTTCTAATATAGAAGGGTACTCCACCCCATCTCCAGTTATTTATATAGAACTTCATTGCTATATATGTCTCTGTCATCGAATTTTCAGCGACGCCTTTCTCCTGTCTGTAACCTGATACACATTCTTCGCGGATTGTTGAACCCGTATATTGTCCCCTTATAACCTGTTTTGCTACATCTGCCTCTCTGACTGGCTGAAGCGACTGGAATACTTTCAGTATTTCATTTCTAACAGCATCCGGTTCAAGTGAGGATGGAGGCTCCATGGCTGTTAGTCCTGTCATCTGTAAAATATGATTCTGTACCATATCCCTGAGTGCACCGGATGAATCATAATAACTGCCTCTCTCTTCCACACCGATGCTCTCAGCTGAAGTTATCTCCACACGGTGAATATAGTTTCTGTTCCACAGAGGTTCGAAGATACCGTTTGCAAACCTTGTAACCAGCACATTCTGGACTGTTTCCTTACCCAGATAATGATCTATCCTGTAAATCTGGTTCTCACCTATCATTTCATGGAGAATATTGTTCAGTGCCCTTCCCGATTCAAGATCATAGCCAAAAGGTTTCTCATAAATAAACCTCCTGAACCCCTTTGACTGATCTGCCATCCCCACCATGGCAAGATTCTCGGAAACAGTCTTATAAATCCCGGGAGGAGTGGCCATGTAAAAAATGTAATTACTCCCTGTTCCATAAGATTTATCCATGTCAAGGAGTTTTTCCCTCAGCTTTTTAAAGTCTCCGGCAGAGGTATTGTCAATCCTTGTATAAGATAAATGGCCGGTAAACTGCTCTAGCTGATGCTCATCCGGATCATTCTCTTCTGAAAAGGTAATGATACCCTCCTTCATTTTCTTCCTGAAATCTTCATCGGAAAAGGGTGTCCTCCCCGCTCCCATTATGACAAACTTTTCAGGCAGCAGATTCTGTAATTTCAATGAAAACAGGGCCGGGATAAGCTTTCTGGAAGCCAGATCACCCGAAGCTCCAAAAATGATCAGAATAAGATTGTCCGGTTTTTTCATTTCCTTTGATCTCATTTAAAATACTTTTCTAAACCTGTATCTTATCCTTCTTTAATACAGACCAGGGAACAAATATAATGAACCATCTGTTCTGAAAGACATATTAATATATTAATCCACCAGGCAATGTTAATTATTAAGTTTATAACTATTGTTGAAAAATTTTTACATTTAGTTATAATTTTACTGATATTTGTATTAAACTGAAAGAAAAAGTAATATATTTGCAACGCATTGTTAAAATGAGAAGAATAAAAACCATATTATCATTATTTCTAGTTTTAAGGTTTCCTGAAAAAGAATGAGAATGGTATATGGAATTGGATTAGGGATAACCGTTCTCTTAGAAACAGAGAACGGTTTTTTTATAACTGACAGAGGAAAACAGAATGAAAACGGAACAACCGGACAGACAGGGATTATACAGAAAGGAATTTGAGCATGACAGCTGCGGAATAGGTTTTGTCGCCCATCTTAAAGGCAGGAAATCTCATTCCATAATCAGTCAGGGTCTTGAAATTCTTATTAACATGACTCACAGGGGTGCAGAGGGAGCTGATAGCAGAACCGGTGACGGGGCCGGTATTATGATACAGGTTCCGCGTGATTTTTACCTTATCGAGGGCTATACGCTGCCACCGGAAGGACAATTCGGAACAGGTCTTATCTTTTTTCCGAAAGATCATGAGGATGCAGTAAAATGTGAGGAGATCCTGCTTAAGATCATAATGGAAGAAAATGTAGGTTTCATCGGTTTTCGTGAAGTTCCGCGAAATAGTTCGATCCTTGGCGAAATATCACTAGCGGCTGAACCTCACATCAGGCAGATCCTGTTAGAAGCAGATATCCCGCAGGAGGAGCTTGAACGCAGACTATATATCATTCGTAAACGTGTTGAAAAGATAATTCGTGATTCCGGGATCAATCAAAAAAGCTTTTTCTACATACCTAGTCTTTCAACTAAAGTCCTGGTATATAAAGGAATGCTTACATCCACACAACTCAGGGAATACTTCACAGATCTGACTGATGATCGTCTGCAAAGTGCTATTGCTCTTGTTCATTCAAGGTTCAGTACAAATACCTTTCCCAGCTGGGATCTTGCCCAGCCCTTCAGAATGCTGGGGCATAACGGTGAGATAAACACTATCAGGGGTAACAGGTTCTGGATGGAAGCCAGGGAATCTTTACTTAAATCGGATATGCTGGGTGACCTTTCAAGGATTTACCCGATAATAGAACCCGGGAAGAGCGATTCAGCATCGCTTGATAATGTCCTTGAGTTCCTGGTAATGAGCGGTAAATCGCTTCCCTATGCTATGTCAGTACTTATCCCGGAATCGATCAATGTTAAAAATCCCATTTCAACTGAACTAAGGGCCTTCTATCACTATCATTCCACATTTATGGAACCATGGGATGGTCCTGCCTCACTCATCTTTTCCGATGGCCGTTATATTGGGGGCATGCTCGACAGGAACGGTCTGCGCCCTTCGAGATACCTTATCACAGAAAATGATCTTATTGTAATGGGATCGGAGACAGGAGTACAGTCTTTTGCACCTGACGAAATAAGGGAAAAAGGAAGACTTAAACCCGGTAAAATGATTCTTGTTGATACTGAATCAGGCACAATCATCTATGATAATGAACTTAAAGCCAGGCTTGCCGGTGAATTTCCCTATGGGAAATGGATCCAGCAGAATATGGTTAAACTTGAGGAGATAGAAACAGGCCATGTAGTAACACCTGCCATTGGACCGGAATATGAAACCTACATCACCTCATTCAATTATTCACGGGAAGATATTGAAAAGATTATCAGGGAAATGGCCGCTACTGGTAAAGAACCCATCGGTTCAATGGGTAATGATGTCCCGCTTGCGGTACTTTCAAGGAATCCATACCGCCTGTTCAACTACTTCAAGCAGCTTTTTGCACAGGTTACAAATCCTCCGATTGATCCCATCAGGGAGGAGCTCGTAATGACTCTTTCAGGTTATCTCGGATCACTTCAGCAAAACCTGCTTGACAAATCACCCGATCATGTAAAGATGGTCCGGTTCAGAAATCCGGTAATATCCAATACTTATTTTCAGGTGGTTAAAAACCTGAGATACAAGGGATTCTCTGCGGCCAACCTTTCGATGCATTTCGATGCAAGAAAGGGAGCAGACGGACTTCAGGATGCCATTGACCAGCTTTGCCTCGATGCGGAAAAAGCAGTTGATGAAGGCAAAAACTACATAATAATATCTGACAGGGGAATTGATGAGAATCATGCTCCCATACCCTCCTTGCTTGCAGTCTCTGCAATTCATCATCACCTTATCGATAAACGCAAGCGTATGCAGATCGATATTGTTGTGGAGAGTGCTGAACCCCGTGAAGTAATGCACTTTGCATTGCTTTTCGGATATGGAGCCAGCATAATTAACCCCTATATGAGTTTTGCTATAATTGACAAACTTGTAAAGGAGAAGGCAATACAGCTCGATTATCAGAAGGCGGAGGCAAACTACATAAACTCAATAAACAAAGGAATCCTTAAGATAATATCAAAGATGGGTATAAGTACCCTCAGGAGCTACCGTTCTTCCCAGATATTTGAAGCAGTTGGAATAGAATCCGATGTGATAAATAAATATTTTTCGGGTACTATTTCGCGTATCGGTGGTATTAGTATGAGAGAGATTGCCGAAGAGGTGCTTACACCGCACAGAAAAGCCTTTACTGAAGAATATCAGTCAGAAATACTTACTGAAGGTGTTTATTCATTCAGAAAACATGGCGAACTGCATGCATGGAATCCCGAGACTATTTCACTCCTGCAATGGAGTACGAGAACTAACGACCGTGAAAAATTCAGAGAGTTCAGCAGTCTGGTTAACAGGGATACTTCCAGCCCACTATTTATTAGAGGATTATTGAGAATAAAGAAGAATCCCATCCCGGTAGAAGAAACTGAACCTGCGGAAAAGATCATGAAACGCTTTGTTACCGGGGCGATGTCATATGGAGCAATAAGCCTGGAGGCGCATGAGACTCTGGCTATTGCCATGAACCGTATCGGAGGCCGCAGTAATACTGGTGAAGGAGGTGAAACTCCTGAAAGATTCCGTCCTCGTGAAGATGGGATATGTACGAGGAGCTCTATCAAGCAGGTAGCCAGCGGAAGGTTTGGAGTAACTGCTGAATATCTTGTCAATGCCGATGAAATACAAATTAAAATTGCCCAGGGGGCAAAACCGGGAGAGGGTGGACAGCTTCCTGGTCATAAAATTGACAGGACAATTGCAAAAACGAGGTATTCAATCCCGGGTATCACGCTAATTTCACCTCCGCCTCATCACGATATCTACTCTATTGAGGATCTGGCGCAGCTGATCTTTGACCTTAAGAATATTAACCCGGCTGCAAAAATAAGCGTCAAGCTCGTTTCCGAGAGCGGAGTCGGTACAATTGCTGCCGGAGTAACAAAAGCAGGCGCCGATCTGATTACAATAAGCGGATATGAAGGAGGAACGGGGGCAAGTCCCTCATCATCAATAAAACATGCCGGGCTGCCGCTTGAACTGGGACTTGCCGAAACACAACAGGTACTTGTGATGAACAACCTCAGAAGGAAAGTGATGCTCCAGGCTGACGGCCAGATAAAAACCGGGCTGGACATAATAATGACTGCTTTAATGGGTGCCGAGGAATATGGATTTTCAACAAGTGCCCTTGTAGTTCTGGGATGTGTGATGATGCGCAAATGTCATCTTAATACCTGTCCTGCAGGTGTTGCAACCCAGAATCCTGAACTCAGGAAAAGATTCATGGGAAAAGCCGAATATCTTGTCAACTATTTCAGATTCCTTGCTGAGGATGTCCGTGAATATCTTGCTGAACTGGGATATAAGAGTCTTGACGAAATAATCGGAAGGGTTGACCTGCTTGAACGTAATCCTGAGGTGGATCACTGGAAAATAAGAAACCTCGATTTAAACAGCCTGCTTACCCTGCCGGCCGAATCAAAGGTAAACGCAATGCATTGCATTGAACGTCAAGAGAATAAACTGACTAGTGTACTCGACACAGGGCTCATTGAGGAGGCAAAGGAAGCAATAGAAAAGCAGCAACCTGTTGAAATTTTCAGGACTATCAGGAATACTGACAGAACAACCGGAGCAATGCTTTCCGGGAAAATCGCATCCCTGTACGGATCGACAGGACTGCCTGATGGTACTATCAAATGCAGGTTTAGTGGATCAGCGGGACAGAGCTTCGGTGCATTTCTTTCAGCGGGAATTGAAATGTTCCTCGAAGGAGATGCAAACGACTACCTGGCAAAAGGTCTTTCAGGCGGAAGAATCATTGTCATACCACCTGCCGGATCAACCTTTGAACCTCATGAGAATATTATTATTGGCAATACTGTGCTTTATGGTGCCACCAGTGGTGAAGTTTATGTATCAGGTATTGCCGGGGAGAGATTTGGCGTCAGGAACAGCGGAGCTGTTGCCGTAGTGGAAGGAGTCGGCAACCACTGCTGCGAATACATGACCGGAGGAAGAGTGGTAGTACTTGGGAAAACCGGGAGCAACTTTGCCGCTGGAATGAGCGGAGGTATTGCCTATGTCCACAATGAATCAAATGATTTTGACTATTTCTGCAACATGGGAATGGTCGAACTGTCACTTGTCGATGACTATAATGATGTTAAAGAACTGACAGATCTGATTTCGCGCCATTACATGTTCACATCAAGCAGGAAGGCAAAGATGATTCTGGATGATCCCGATAAATTTATTCCCATGTTTATAAAAGTTATCCCTTATGATTATAAAAAGGTTCTGGAAGAGCAAAAACTTGAAGAGATAAGAAAGAAAATAGCTGATGTTGAGATGGATGTTGAATTCGGTCCGGTACATTAGGCAAAGATGAAATAAACAATAAAAACATGGCCGATATAACAGGTTTTTTAAAGATAAAAAGGAAGGAAGCAGGTAACAGGCCTCTTCACGAAAGAATATGTGATTTCAGCGAAGTGGAACAGGTTCTGAACAGCGAGGACAGAATTCTTCAGGCATCGAGGTGCATGGACTGCGGTATTCCTTTCTGTCACTGGAGCTGTCCTGTCGATAACCTGATCCCTGAATGGAACGATCTTCTTTACAAGGGAGAATGGAGGGCAGCCTATGAGAGACTCAACGCAACAAATAACTTCCCTGAATTTACCGGCAGAATATGCCCTGCAAGCTGTGAACATGCCTGTGTACTTAATATCAACCAGGAACCTGTTACAATACGAGAAAACGAGGTGGCCATTGTTGAAAAAGCCTTTACTGAAGGATACATTAAACCTCTTCCTCCCAAAAAACGATCAGGAAAAACTGTTGCTATAATAGGCAGCGGACCGGCAGGTATGGCTGCTGCTGATTTACTTAACAAAGCAGGTCACCTGGTTACGATTCTTGAAAAGGATGATAAAGCAGGAGGATTACTAAGGTATGGAATTCCCGATTTTAAACTGAGCAAAGCAACTGTTGACCGCCGGCTTGATCTCCTTGTAAAAGAAGGGATTATAATCCAGACAAGTGCATTTATCGGCAGGGATATACCTGCCCTGGAACTACTCGACAATTATGATGCAATCTGTATTGCAATTGGTGCCGGCTGCCCGCGTTCTCTAAATATAGAAGGGAGTGAGTTTGAAGGGATCCATAACGCAATGGATTTCCTTACTGCTCAGAACAGGGTTAATGCAGGACAATTATCAAAGGATGTAAATCCCATAAATGCTACTGGTAAAAGAGTTCTTGTAATAGGCGGCGGAGATACAGGATCGGACTGTGTCGGCACTTCAATACGGCAGAAGGCAGTCAGCGTGACACAGATAGAGATACTCCCCAAACCCCCGGAAACCCGAGCGATCGATAATCCGTGGCCCTGGTTCAGCAAAACTCTGAAAACAACCACTTCACATGAGGAGGGTTGCGAAAGACTCTGGAACATTTCAACCTTAAGGTTTGTTGGCGACGGTAAAATAACCAGGGGAGCAGAGGTTGAGGAGGTTACATGGGAATCCTCAAATGGCAGATATATAATGAATCCCGTGGAGGGCACCCGCCGGGTTATTGAAACAGATCTTGTGCTGCTTGCCCTCGGATTCAGCCATCCTGTACTGGAAGGATTGCTGACAGAATTAGGAGCGGAGCTAGACAACAGGAATAATGTAAAGGTTGACGCTAACCTGGCAACAAACATACCTAAAGTATTTGCTGCCGGCGATTCTGTTAGTGGTGCCAGCCTTGTTGTTAATGCTATTGCATCAGGGAGAAGGGTAGCAAAAGAGATAAACAGGTACCTGAGATCACATTAAGATATTTATTTTATTTATATCATCCTCAATGCTTCGGCCGGATTGATTGCTGACGCCTTTAATGTCCTGTAGCTAATTGATATCCACCCTATTATCAGTGTTATCAGTGTTGCAAAAATGAATATCAGGGGATTAACACTCACTTTGCTGGCGAATCCTTCCAGCCAGTATCTAGAACCAAGCCAGGCAACCGGCCAGGCTATAAGTGATGAAATAAGAATTAAGTAAACAACCTCCTTGGATAAAAGACCAAGTACAACCTGTGCCGAAGCTCCATAAGTTTTCCTTATTCCTATTTCCCTGGTCCTTTTGTTTGTGATATAGGTTATCAGTCCTATTAATCCAAGGCATGCAATAAAAACTGCAAGGATTGAAAAAATAATAAAGATCTTTCCTGTTTTCATTTCTGCACTGTACAGATTATTCCATGTATCAGTGAAAAACTCATACTGAAAAGGCTGTTTCGAAGTAAAGGTCTGCCAGGTTTGCTCTATTGCCCTTATAGTTGCCGGTACATCATTACCGGTTAGTCTTACTGTTGCAAATTTATCTCCTCCCCCAGGCCCCATTACAGTAAAGCAAACGGGTGTTATTGCTTTATGCATTGATTCAATATTAAAATCTTCCATTATACCTATGATCTGAAGCCTTCTGAACTGCTGAGGTCCTTGCGGTTGTAAAATGTATTTCCCGACCGGGTCTGTTAGTCCAAGCGATTTGACCGCTGTTTCATTAATGAGTATTGCCGAAGAATCACTTCCGTATTCACGCGAAAAGAATCTGCCGTCCACGAGCTGTACACCCAGTGCCTGGGGAAAATCAAGGCTTACACCCGCCTGATTTAAAAGGTAAGTATTTTTTTCAGGATCATCATCAAGGAGAAAACCATTATTGTTGAAAGTTGTACCTGGCAATGCCCATGAAAAGCCTGCTTTATCCACTCCCGGAATTTGTAAAAGCTGTGTCCTGAATGATTCCATCTGCCTGTAAAAAGCATCAGGCCTGCGAATAACAATAAGATTCTCCTTTTCAAAACCCAGATCTCTTTTAGTCATGAAATTCAGCTGACTATAGACAATAATTGAGCCAATAATTATGATAATGGAAACTATAAACTGGAAAACAACGAGTACACCCCTCAGTGTTTTTGACATCGAGCCCGGATTCAGAGTGCCTTTTAAAACCTCAACAGGATTAAAAGAGGCAAGCACAAAGGCAGGATAAAATCCTGCTGAGAGTGCGACAATAATAATCAATAATAAAAGTGATATTATTCCTTTAAAGCTTGTAAGCAGTGTGATTGATATCTCCTTGCCAATGAAATTATTGAAAGCGGGCGTCAGGATATAAACCAGCGAAACCACCAGTATGGTGGCAACAGCAACAATTATTACAGACTCTCCCAGGAATTGCATTACCAGACCCGATTTATTAGCCCCAGCAACTTTCCTCACTCCTACCTCTTTTGCCCTTGAAGCAGATTTAGCTGTTGCCAGGTTAACATAATTAATAATAGCAATTATCAAGATCAATATTGCAACGACTGAAAAAATGTATACCGTTGATAATGAGCCCGGTGGTTCAAGATTATATTGAGGAGCTCCCTTGAGGTGAATATCTTTCAATGGTTCCAGCATATATCTGAAATCGCTGCCTGCTTTTCTGAAATCTTCAACAGATATCCCAAGAAACTCCTGCAGCTGCGGTCCTACATATTTTATAACCATACCCTGAAATTTTTCTTCAAGCAATTCTTTGTCAACACTCTCATTTACTACGATATAAGTATAGAAATTATGACTGATCCAAAACTGATTATTAGCTCTTCCGGGATATGTGCTCATTGAAGCAAGCATATCAAATTTCATATGTGAATTATCAGGTACATCTTGAATAACCCCCGTAACAGTATATAGTATTGAATCCTCCTCCACGCTTATCCTTTGGCCAACCGGATTCTGGTCACCGAAATATTTCTTCGAGTATTCTTCAGTAAGCACCATGGAACGTGGTTGTACCAGGGCAGAACGGGGATCACCCTTCAGCATTTTGAAACTGAAGACATCAAAGAATGTTGAATCAGCGAAGAGTATTCCATCCTCATTGAATTTCTTATCTCCAAAACGTATCAGCCAGGCTCCCATCCTGGTTACCCTTGTAACATGAATCACTTCAGGATAATCATTAAGCATTGCCTGCGCCATGGGAGCAGCAGTAATTGCCTGGTCAATTTCTCCTCCTGACATCCTGCCTACTACCTTTAGTCTGTAGATATTTTCATAATTCGCATGGAACCTGTCATAACTAAGTTCATGGATGACGTAGAAAGCGATGAACAGGAAAATTGTAAGTCCTATTGCCAGACCGGTAACATTCAGAATTACAGAACCGCTCTGCTTTCTTATGTTCCGAATGGCATTGATAAAAAAATTCTTCAGCATAATCAGATTTATATTTCAAAAAGGCTGTCTCAGTAAAGACTTTATAAATCAAAACATGCTGCATGCTTATAATATGAAAAGACCCGGCTTTTTCAGACCGGATCCTTCATAGACTTACCCCCCATCCCCCCAAGGGGGGCTAATTATCAATTATAAGTCACTCAGAAGCCTCATATCCTTCACAGTGTTTATCAGTCTTATCATCTCGCTGCGATAGCCATCCTTATCTTCACCTTTTGCTGATGAGGCAAATTTTACAGCATTCTCAAGGGTTGCATTTCCTTTGAATTCAGATTCTCTCAATATCATTCCGAATTCGGTGACTGCAGCAGCAAACCTCAGATTTTCAGATGCATCTTCAATTTTATCACCGTAATCTTTTACGGGTTTTTCAAGGAGCATGCTGGTGCTATCATCCGGCGTCTTATAACGTACTTTTATTGTCACAAGCTCGCTTGAGTATTTTCCTTCCTCTATCTTCCTGGATTCCTGATACTTAAGAGGATCAACCGAAGGTATTTTTTCACCTGAACCTGCAGGTATAATTTCATACAGGGCAGTCACCATATGGCCGGAACCCATTTCGCCGGCATCTTTGGTGTCATCATTGAAATCCTCATCATTAAGAAGCCTGTTCTCATATCCTATAAGCCTGTATGAATCGACCTTTGCAGGATTGAATTCAAGCTGAAATTTAACATCCTTGGCTATCGTAAAGAGTGTGCCTCCAAATTCACGAACAAGTACCCGGCGGGCCTCCTGCAGGTTATCGATATAGGAGTAATTGCCATTGCCTTTGTCGGCAATTATCTCCATCTTATCGTCTTTGTAGTTACCCATTCCAAAGCCAAGGACTGTAATGAATACACCCAGTTCACGCTTTTCCTCAACAAGCCTTTCCATACCGCCGTTGCTTGATTCGCCTACATTAAAGTCACCGTCAGTGGCAAGAATGATCCTGTTATTTCCTCCATTAACAAAATTCATTTCTGCTTCCATATAAGCAAGTCTCAGCCCATCGCCTCCTGCAGTTGATCCTCCTGCCTCAAGATTATCTATAGCGCTCATTATCACTTCTTTCTTGTTGCCGGGAGTCGATTCAAGAACCAGCCCGGCTGCACCTGCATAAACAACTATAGCAACCTGATCCTGAGGTCGCAGCTCGTTTACAAGCAGTCCGAATGCCGATTTAAGCAGCGGAAGTTTGTTGGGTGAATTCATCGATCCCGAGACATCAATCAGGAAAACCAGGTTTGAGGGGGGAAGCGAGGATTTGTCGATACTCTTTCCGCGCAGACCCACCTGCAGCAACTGGTGTTTCTGATTCCAGGGACAGACAGCAACTTCAGTATAAACCGAGAAGGGATGCTCTCCTTCAGGTTCAGGATAATCATACCTGAAATAATTTATCATCTCCTCTATTCTGACCGCATCTGCCGGCGGCAGGCTGCCATTGTTGATAAACCTGCGGATGTTGGAATAAGATGCATTATCAACATCGATTGAAAATGTAGACAATGGATTGTTCCTGACGTTTTTGTACCCGTTCTCATTTATCGGAGCATATCCCTCGGTATTGAAATTATTGTTATACCTGGGGAAATGAGCCCTTGACTTATAGGCAACACCACTTGCTATCGAGGCCGCCTTGTTAGCTACTTCTCTTCCTGTAACGTAATCAGCCGCCACCATATCTTCAAGATGAAGAATTTCAGGTTTCATAGTGACGTTTATTATGTTTCTGTCACCGATTTTCTGCTCAACAGTAACATAGCCGGGATAAGAGAAAACGAGCACCCTATCCTCTGTACCAACATTGATTCTGTAATTGCCTTTAAGATCAGAGATGGTCCCTGTTAGGGATCCCTTTACAGATATTTTCACTCCGGCCAGCGGATTACCCTGATCATCTGATACTGTTCCCGTAATGGTTCTCAATTCAACAAAAGAGATCACTACCGCTGAAAGGATCAGTATTGCGAAAATTCTTAAACTGTTTCCCATGACTAATAATTTTTTTGGTTGGACTTTTTACATATGATGCAGTTAATATTCAAATTCCATAAACCACATCATACTTTTAATTTTAATGTATCTTTAAGGAAAATAAAAGAAGAAAATAGTTACACAGAGTGACACAGAGGAGGCACAGAGAGCCACAGAGAAAAACCTCTGTGTAACTCTGTGTCTTCTCTTTGGATCTCTGTACAACAAAAAAACAATAAAGAATTCTATCAATTTCTAAGCAGCAGGCAATGTTTTTTAAGTTCCCGGGAAAAATATCAAAGGAAAAGACCGATGAGGAACTGATTGCAGAATTCAATTCTTCAGGTAATCTTGAGGTATTGGGCGAACTATATTCCGGATATATGCACCTGGTGTATGGTGTTTGCCTTAAGTACCTGAATAACAGAGAGGAAGCCATGGATGCTGTTATGCAGATATTTGAAAAGCTGATAACTGATATTCCGAAACAGGAAATAAAAAACTTCAGAAGCTGGCTGCATGTTGTGACAAGGAATTATTGCCTGATGATACTGAGGTCATCAAAATCGCAGAAAGAAAAACTTGGTGAATGGGCTGTTGATCCTGTAAATTTTATGGAAAACTCAATTGAAATGCATCCAATAGATAGAGATGAACCGGAGTTGGAAGAGGCGATAAACGATTGTATTGAAAGACTTAAAAAAGAACAAAAGTTTTGCATCAGGCAGTTTTACTATGAGAACAGGTGTTACAGGGAAATAGCCGATAGTCTCGGGATATGTGAAAAAAAAGTTAAGAGTTATCTTCAGAATGGAAAAAGAAATCTAAAACTTTGTCTTGAAGAGAAAAATGAAAAGAAAAGGTAACAATAATAAAGGTAGTCTCCCTGATTTTATACGTTATACCAGGGGTGAGATGACAAAAAGAGAAGAGAATGCCTTCCAGAGGCAACTCCAGAAGGATCCTTTTGCAGAAGAGGCTGCAGAGGGTTTTTCAGAAATTTTGCCCGAAGAGGCTGTATCTGATCTGGGTAAACTCGAAAGACAACTAAAGACCAGAATACTCGGAAGACAGAGACTCTTCTATTACCGTATTGCAGCTTCTATAGCTGTATTAATGATAATATCTTCTGTCTTCATCATTATTAATAAAAATGAAACAGGTGAGGTATCATTTGAAACTACCTTAAAACAGGTTACTCTGGATATCCCTGGATCAAAGGGAATTGAAGAACCTGAAGAAATAACACTAACGAATAACATTCCTGAATCCGAACCAAAAGCTGAAGAACCGGTTGAACTGATTGGACCGGTTAAGTCTGTTGCAGCGGATATCACACCCGAAATCCCTGAAGAAATTACTGAGGAGAAGCAAAAGACAGTGATTCCGGAAAGATCAGAAAATCTTATTCAGACAGGAGCAAAAGAAGCTCAGAGACCGGTCTCTGAAGATCGGGATGTTAAACCAACATCTGCTCTTCCAGGGGAAGCAGTTCCTGCTGTTGTTGGTGATGCCATGAAGAAAGCAGAATATATAGAGATAGATTATTCACCACCTGAACCATCGTATGGCATGGACAGTTTTAATATTTATGTTGAAGAAAATCTCCGGAAACCGTTAACTCTTCTTGATGGACAGAGAACCGTAGTGACATTAAGCCTCCTGGTAAAATCCACAGGTGCTATTGACAGCATAAAAGTTACCAGCAGTCCCGGAAATGAATTTTCTGAAGAGGCAATCAGACTTATTAAAGAAGGTCCTTTATGGAAACCCGCTGAGAGTGAGGGTAATACTATCGACGATAAAGTAAGCGTAAGAATTGTATTCAAATAGATCCTTATGTTAAAAAAACTATTATTAATACCTCTAATTTTAATAGTCTTCTTCAATTCTGCCAGTCAATCCATTGATTCAATATCTTTTAAATTAAACTCAAGGTTCAGTTTTTACACTTTTGAGAAAAGCGGGGAATTCCTACTGCATATTCCGCCGGACATGGTCAACAATACTCTGGCTGTCAATCTGAAAGCTGATGATCAGATCATAACTTCATGGGATGGGATACCAGGAAAGAAACTTATCCGCATCCCGTATAACATTAACCTTCCTGTCTCTGCATACAGGGTAATCGCTGAGATCAACGTTAAAGGGAGGAATCAAAATTACCTGGCCTTTGCCGATCTTATTATTCTTGAATACAAACCTAATGAGGTAAAAACTGACCGCCTGACCGGAGGACTAATAGTGAACAGGAGACAATTCTTTCCTTTCGGATTTTACTGTTATTCACCTGTCTCACCGACTCTCCCTGAGGAAGAGGTTGTAAAAGGTTTTAATATGATCTCGCCATATCAGAAAATAATGCCTGAGACTCTCAATAAAAGAAAAGCATACATGGATCGTTGTGCACAATTGGGGATGAGGGTGAATTATAACCTATTATCTTTATCAGGAGGCGGTGGTGTAAATTCAAACATTAATAGTATCGGCGAGGATCAGAAAAAAGAATGGCTGATAAATGAAATAATGGAATTCCGTGACCACCCGGCTTTACTGGCATGGCATATTGCCGATGAGCCGAATGGACATGATATTTCCCCTGAAGCACTGGAAAACACCTATCAGATAATAAGAGAATATGATCCATGGCACCCGGTTACTATCGTTTTCATGGCTCCGCACACATCAGCAAAACAATATTCAAATGCCCTTGACATCGTTATGGCTGATTCATATCCTGTTCCCGATCTCCCGGTGACAACATTCGGAAATATTGCGGATCAGCTCTCCCGGGAATTTAGGGGCTGGAAACCGATTTGGATGGTTCCGCAGGCATTCGGCGGTGGAGAAATATGGAAACGCGAACCTACACTGCAGGAGATCAGATCAATGACTTACCAGGCAATAATAAATGGAGCCAGAGGCATACAATATTTTATAAGACAGGGACCTAATTTATTCCCAAAATCAACAGCCACCTGGGGTGAATGTGGTCGCATGGCCTCTGAAATTGCGGAATTGACTCCATGGCTCCTGTCGGATGAAGAAACAATACCTGTCAGATCAGGTTCAAGTAATATTCTGGTCACTTCCGCAGTACACGCAGGAGAACTTTTGATTATGGCAGTGAATAAAACAAATTCACCACAGAAGGCTCAATATATGATTTCAGGAATGATATCAGGTAAAGCCAAAGCCCTGTTTGAAAACCGTTCAATATCAGTAACCTCCGGATATTTTACAGACCAGCTTTCCCCTTTTGGTTCACAGGTCTATATGATAGAAATGGAGCCACGTATGGATTCCCTGAAACCTTTTCCGGACAACCTGTTGCCAGATCCCGGATTTGAGGATATCTCAAGCCCCGGTGTGCCGGCTTCATGCTATGCCCGTAACGGTGGTGACTGGGGTGCTACATATTTTCTCGATTCAAGGGAACACGTTGAAGGGAATCATTCGGTAAGGATTGTAACTCCCGGAGAGAATGAGAGTATCCGGCTCAGGTTCTTTCCAGTACCTGTCATGAACGGAAAATCCTATCTCGTTTCAGTCAGGGCAAAAGCTGACCCGGAGCAGAGATTTCCTGCCAGTGAAACTTACATACCCCAGTATTTTGAGATCTCGCTGGGCAGATATGGGAATAAGAGGTTTAAAATGAGTGATAATTGGGAGGAATTTGTGACAATTATCACAATTCCCTATTTTGATG
>Ga0315550_1000617_pt1 | contig 21844 bp, 17 predicted proteins | sample SalMarSW160190MG_2_FD_203100 | JGI IMG/M metagenome (GOLD analysis project Ga0315550, IMG submission 203100) | Salt marsh sediment microbial communities from the Plum Island Ecosystem LTER, Massachusetts, United States - Salt Marsh Sediment SW1601-90 ... | reverse complement strand
CTAAAGCTTCTTCAAAGAGCTTTTCCAGCTCTTCTTTTGATTTTTCTTTTTTTGTCATTATCGTCATAAGTTACTGTTTTTTTATTTTAACTTATGACACACTTTACTGAACAGTCTCATTAATGCATCTTATAAACAATTCAACAACCCAATTCAACAGTTTAACAATTCAACACTTCAACAAATCATTTAAAATATTCAAGCATCCTCTCAATAAGCTCCATTCCTCCCCTTGTCCCCTTATCCTCAAACAGTATAGCGCCTTTGTTATCCATTAACCTTATTTCAACCCCTGCATCAACGGTCTCTTTTATTATCCGTGTCATTGATCCCCTGACCGGAGCCCTGAGATTACCTGGCATATTATTAACAGCCTTTATTACAAGCTTGTATTTTTTATTAACCACTGTGATATTTAAGATGTTATCCCTGTATTCAAGTGATTCAATTGCAGCCTTCGACCAGGTTGAAAAATTAAAGAACCGGGTGCCAAAACTCAGGTAAGAAATGAAACCTATAAAAAAACTCCCCACCCAGGGTATCTTGGCAACAGAAAAAGTGAATGAGGCATCCGATGATTTGAATGTATTACAGTGAAGCCATATCCATGATTCAGGGAATGATTTTCCCCAGTCTTTTTCAATATACCCCTTGCCCTTATCAAAATCAATGCTCTTACCCTGTATGTTAATCTTTCCATCCAGGGAGTGACCGGTTGATACAATTCCATGTTTGCATTCCATGAAAGGAACAAATGAATACCAGCCCATAATCCCCGGTCTTGTCAGTGTGGAGGGGTAACCATTAAAAGATCCATAACTGAGTTCCCCGCGAATACTTCCACGGTTGTCATCAAGATGCAGGCTAATATGATGGGAGGAGAACGACGATTTATCAACTTCAACCGATAAAACCCTGGTGGAGGCCTTAAAGCTACTGACAGGATATCTGTAATAAAATGTCTCGCCATTTAAACCGTTCAGAACCTGGACAAAAGAATGACTGTCATTTTCTGATAATGATAAACCGGGAATGATAGCATATACATTCCTTCTGTCGGCAGAAACATGTTTGAAATACCAGCCTTCAAAATAGTTTTTCCTCCTTTTTGAACCCTGGAACACCCATGGCCTGAATACTTTCATATATCACTTTTTTAGTGGTAAGCCTTAAAGGTAAATTTTTAATCCTTGAATCGTTAAATTGTTGAAGTTTTTTAATAAACTAACGCTTCAACGATTAAACAGTTCAACAATTACTCGCTCCCACCATCCACAATCTCCGTCCCGAAAAAGCTATGCTTTCTCGAGGATCCTCGAATCGAAGATTCGGGACTCGTGAGCTCACCCCCTAAGATTCGGGGCTCGGTTCAACATATTAATTCTAAACTTTTCCTATCTTGCATACAACCAATAATATCAGCCATGGAACCAACCCGGACATTCGACCTGCTCGACAGGTATATGCTGCATTTTGCGGATAAGGAAGATGCACTGGCAGCAAAAAAAGACGGAAAGTGGATTTGCTACAGTGTCCGTGAATATAACGAGATATCTCACCACTTTGCATATGGACTGCTGGAACTCGGATTTAAGAAAGGAGATAAGATTATTACCATAACAAATAACCGGCCCGAATGGAATTTTGTCGATATGGGAATGTCAATGATCGGGGTCGTTCATGTTCCGGTTTTTACATCTATGAGCTGTGATGAATACCGTTATGTATTTGAGCATTCCGAATCATCAATGGTACTTATTTCAGACAAAAAGCTTTATAATACCATTAAGCCTATCTGTGATGAGATAAAAGGGATTAACCATGTCTTTACTTTTGATGAAATAGATGGAGTGCCAAACTGGTATGAAATAGTTGAAAGAGGTAAAAAATGCAATGATTCAATTATTCAAGAAACAGAGTCGCTGAAAACAGGCATTTTGCCTGATGACCCCGCATCCCTTATTTACACTTCTGGCACAACAGGAAGGGCAAAAGGGGTGATGCTGTCACACAGAAACCTTGTACAGAATTTCCTTGCTGCAGCTGAGGTGTTCAGAATTGCACCCGGGGATAAGTTCCTTAGTATTCTTCCTTTATGTCATGTAGGCGGACGGATGGGTAACTACCAGACCCAGTATTCTGGTACAGCTATCTATTATGCAGAAAATATGGGTACCATTGCTGCTAACCTGAAAGAGATTGAAGCATCAGGCTTTGACGCAGTGCCCCGGATACTGGAGAAGGTATATGATAATGTGATAGCCAAAGGAAAAGCCCTGAAAGGAATGAAGAAAAAAATATTCTTCTGGGCTGTCGGCCTGGGACTGAAATATAAACCTTTCGGTCAAAAATCATGGTTCTATTACAGTAAACTGCGTATAGCCGATAAGCTTATATTCTCCAAATGGCGCGAAGCACTGGGAGGTAAAGTCAGACTGGTGGGCTGCGGAGGAGCAAGCCTTCAGGCCAGGCATGAACGCATATTCTGGGCAGCCGGACTAAAAATACTCAATATGTATGGACTTACTGAAACTTCACCAATTATTACAATAAACAGGCAGGAGCAGCCCCTGTGCAGGCTGGGATCAGTAGGTGCCCTTATCGATGGCGTGGAGATGAAGATTGCTGATGATGGGGAGATATTATGCAGGGGACATAATGTAATGCTGGGTTACTATAAGGACAAAGAGCTTACATCACAGGCTATCGACGAAGAAGGATGGTTTCATACAGGTGATGTGGGCCATATTGAAGATGGTACATTCCTTATGGTGACCGACCGCAAGAAAGATATCTTTAAACTTTCAAACGGCAAATTCGTTGCACCGCAGATAATTGAAAATAAACTCAAGGAATCCCCTTTTATCGACCAGGTAATGGTTACCGGCGAACATCAGAAATTTGCCAGCGCCCTGCTGGTACCTGACTTTAATTATCTTAAAAACTGGTGTATTGCCAATGGCCTGTACAATAAAGAGGAATTAAGTGAGCTGATTTGCCTGCCAGGGATACAAGAGGTGTTTTCTGAAGAAATAAAAAAGTTGAATAAAACACTGTCTGAAAGCGAGAAGATATTGCGCTTCCGACTGGTATCTGATGAATGGTCTCCCCTCAGCGGTGAATTGTCAGCAAGCCTGAAACTTAAACGGCAGGTGATTGAAACAAAATACAGTGAGATGATAGGTAAGATATATCGTAAAAACTGAAACTCATCTGAAAGCCCTGATATTAGAATGAAAATTATTGAGGTTAAAAGTAAAAAACAGGCAAAATTATTCCATGATGTTGCCAGGCTTATCTACAGGGATGATGATACCTGGGTATGCCCGCTTGATAATGAGGTTGAATCTATTTTTGACCCCTCCCGGAATATCTTTTTTAAACACGGTGATGCAGTAAGGTGGATTTTATATAATGAAAATTCTAAACCAGCCGGAAGAATAGCTGCTTTCATAGATGAAAACACTGCCTGGCAACAGAACCAGCCTACAGGAGGAATGGGTTTCTTCGAATGTATAAATGATAAAGAAGCGGCTTATAAACTCTTTGACACGGCCCGCGACTGGCTGAAAGACAGGGGCATGGAGGCAATGGACGGGCCCATTAACTTCGGGGAAACAGATAAATACTGGGGACTGCTTGTCGATGGATTTACACACCCCTCATACGAAATAGCATACAACCATCCTTACTACCGCCATATCTATGAATCATATGGTTTCAGGATATATTATAAGCAGGAAGGATTTCATCTTGACGTTAAGAAGGAATTACCACCACGATTTAAAAAGATAGCTGAATGGATTGCCGGGAAACCGGAGTATTCCTTTCAACATTTCACCTGGAAAGAAACAGACCGGTGGGTGAACGATTTTGCAGCTATCTATAATGAAGCATGGGCTTCATTTAAAACAAACTTTGAGCCCATGGAGCCGGAATATATTAAAAAGACACTGAAAAAAGCAAAGGCAATTATTGATGAGGAATTTATATGGCTGGCTTATTATAAGGACAAACCGGTTGCTATCTATCTTATGTGGCCCGATGTGAATATGATCCTCAAACACCTGAACGGCAGGCTCAACCTGCCGGCAATGATTAAATTCCTGTACCTGAAAAAGAAAAAGACCATTACAAGGGCAAGAGGAGTACTGATGGGAGTAATACCAAAATTCCAGAGCAGGGGTATTGAGTCAGGTATAATATTAAAAGTGGCAGAGGTAATGGCTAAAAAATCACATTATCAGGAGATAGAATTTTCCTGGGTGGCCGACTTCAATCCCAAAATGAGAAAAATATTTATGTCGGTAGGATCAGTACCTGCCAAACATTATATAACTTACAGGTATATGTTCAATCCTCATGCTGAATATAAAAGATACCCCATCCCAACCATCAAATGATCAGGAATACTGGAATATTGGAATACTGGATTAATGGGAATTATTCAAAGTACTTTCCCCTCCTTTTTAAAGGAGGGGTACCCGACCACAGGGAGGATGGGGTGGTTATAACATCATTCCATTAATAAATACAAATCACATGCACTACGACATAATAATCATCGGTGCCGGCCTCGGAGGCCTAACAGCAGGAGCAAAACTTGCAAAGGAAGGGAAGAAAGTATTACTCCTGGAACAGCACGACAGACCGGGAGGATGTGCAACAACATTCTGTCGACGCGATTACACTATGGAGGTGGGACTGCATGAAATGGACGGCTTGCATCCAAGCGACATGAAAACAAAAATCTTCGATGACCTGGGACTATTTGACCTGGTGGAATTTCTCCCTGTGCCTGAATTTTACAGGTTTTATAATGAGAGAAATGATATAGTAATTCCACATGACCCCGATGAGGCGATCAGGATCCTGATAAATTCTTTCCCCCGTGAAGAAGAAGGGATCAAGAAGTATTTTGAGCATGTTCTGAATGCACGAAGAATAGTGGCAGCTACGAGGGGTAAGAAAGATAGAAGCATTGGTGAATTCCTCGATGAAATAATAACTGATGATGACCTGAAATTTGTTTTGCTTGGTAACCTGGGTTATTACCATGATGACCCCTATACTCTTTCATATAATTATTACCTGAATGCACAGGGCAGTTATTACGGGGGACGCGCAAATTTTGTGAAGGGCGGATCACAAAAACTCTCTGATGCACTGTCAATGATAATTATAAACAATGGGGGAGATGTCAGGCTTAAGCATGAAGTTACAGGTATAATATATGAGAATGATAAACCGTCAGGAGTGAGGTATAAAAAATCAAAGGGTGATAGTGATTTATTTTCGGACAAAGCTGACGAAATAATAGTAAACTCATCATTACCGCTTCTGGCTGAAAAGTTGTTGCCTTCAGATAAAGGAAAATTACTCAGCAACGCAATTAAGGATAACGAAATCGGGGCATCATTACTTACTGTCTATTATGGCTTTAAACCTGATCTGAAATCAGTTGGTAATAAATATTACTCAACTTTCATATTCGATAAATCAGTAAAAAACCAGGCTGATATCATTTCTAATAATCATTCTGATTTTGATACAAGGAGCTTCACTTTCGTTGACTACAGCCAGGTTGATTCAGACCTGGCGCCTGAAGGGAAAAGCGTAGGAGCTGCATGCTGTGTCGATTATCCTGAAGATTGGGAATCATTGAGCCGTGAAGAATATAATCTGAAAAAGATCAGGGCGGCAGAACTTATTACTGCCAGGCTGGATACTCTCATCACGGGTTTTAAAAATGCTATTGAATATATTGAAGTAGCAACATCTCTTACTGTAAAACATTTCACCCGTAACAAAGGTGGGGCAGTGTATGGTTTTGCTCAGAAACCGGGCAAATCAAATGATTATTTGTCTGTCCTGCCCGATAATCTTCATATTGCTTCAGCCTGGGGCAAATTTGGCGGTGGCTTCTCCGGCGCAATATACAGTGGTTACATGACGGCGATGGAAATACTGAGGAAGAATCCTCAATAAAGAAAACAGTAACTCTTTTACTTTCAGCAGCTGTCCTGGGAAACCTGCTTGTTTCGATTTTGCATGGGGCATGGAGCAAGGGGCAGGGAGAAATGAGTTGGGAGATTTAATATTTTAGTAATAATTGATCGTTAAATACCTGTTGCATTTAAAACTGGAAGACTATGAAACATTTTAGATTTGAAGATTTCGAAAAATGGCAAGATGCTATTGATCTTGGGGACAGACTATTTGATATTGCAGAATTGGCTGACAGCAAACGGCTCTATAAATTTGCTGAACAGTTAAGAGGATCAGCTTTATCAGTTTCAAATAATATTGCCGAAGGATCTTGTTCTTTTTCAAAAAAGGAATTCGGTCAATTTCTTAATATTGCCAGAAGATCAGTTTTCGAATGTGCAAATATGATTATTATATTCCACAGGAGATTAATAATTGATGATACAATTAAATCAAAATTAATGATTGATCTTGCTTATATGAGCAAAAGAATCACATCTTTCAGGAATTCACTTCAATAACTTCGATTCTTCCTGCTCCCTGCTCCCTGTCGGAGCAGAGCGGAGACCCTGACCGACCAACGGGAGCGTCAGGGCTCACTGCTTTATACCGTGACCCATGTAACATACAACTTATAAGCCAGCGACAGTATAATAGCACCAAGGAACAGGCCCATAAAACCAAAAGCTATAAAACCGCCAATGGCACCGAAGAAAATAACCAGCATGGGTACATTAGCTCCCTTGCCCATGATCAGTGGTTTGAGAATATTATCTAAAAGGCCCATTATAAGGAAATAGGCTGTCCATAAAGCAGCAGGCAATGGGTCCATAAAGGCAAAGAGGTAAATGATCAGTGGTATATTGAACAGTATTATGGGGATCTGGGCAATAGCCATGATCAGTATAATAATGATCCATACCGCAGCAAGGCGTATGTCGGCAAGTATAAGCCCGATCCCCATAAGAGTGGTTTGTATTATTGCTACACCCAGCACCCCTGTTGCCACATTGCGTATGGTTGTAAGTGATACTTCCATGAACTCTTCACCCCTGTCGCCGACCACTTTCTCAAATATAACCTTCCCTAGTCGTGAGGCATTCTTGAAATAGACCAGGAAAATACCCGCCAGGATGATCGAGAGAGCAAACTGTAATATGCCCATGCCAGTATTGGCAATGGCCCCGAGTAATTTTTCTACGAAATTGCTGATCTGGGGCATAAAGCCTTTTATTGACTCACCAAGATTCACTGATGCCTGCATCCATTTGTCATACAGCCATTGTCCTATCAGTGGCCAGTTGGCCACGGCATCACTGGGTGGCGGGACATACAGCTCACCCTCCGGGATCATATCAGCAATATACTTTACCCCATCAACAATCTGGTTGACAAGCCATATGCTGGGCAAAACCAGCACCGACAGGCTGACCAGTGTAATCAGTAAAGCTGCCAACTTCTTCCTTCCCCCGAAATACCTGTTGAGTAATTCAAGCAGGGGAAACAATACAATAGCGATAATAAGAGACCATAAAAGTATGTTTATGAATGGTTGTACTATCCTATAGCACAGGAATACTACAAGGAACAATCCTCCTAGTTTTAATATAAGGTCGATAGAGATACTTACTATTCTCTTTTTTTCTTCTTTGCCGGGATCATTATTTCCACTCATTTATATTCTGTTTTATATTATTAATGATTCACATTGCTCGGTTCATAATTAATAATTAATACTTCCCCTTGGTCTCCGGTTTTTACCTTCCCTTCCCGTCAATTCGTCTCCTATATCGGTCCTTGCCTGCTCAGCCAGCTTTTCCATTTCTGCTAGTATTTCGGGATACTGTTCCATTACATCATACCTTTCACCGGGATCCCTGCGCAGGTCATACAGCGCATATGCAGCTTTGCCCTCTGAGTAAGAACCAGGGAAACCGTCATTGCCCGGTAATACATTCTCATATGAACGGTGAGCATGAGGAAAGACAAGTTTCCAGTGGCCCATACGTACGCCTTCAAGGTTGTTGTTGTGATAATAATAATAAAATGTTTTCCTGGGCTCAGCATCTGTGTCCCCGCGCAGAAGAGGCAAAATGCTTACTCCGTCAATTTTATGGTCGGGTAATTGTGTACCGGTAATATCAGCTATCGTAGGAAGAATGTCTATCGTTGATGCAAGCCTGTTTGAAACCTGACCCGGCTGGATTAAAGCAGGCCAGTTCATGATGCAGGGTTCACGCACTCCTCCCTCCATGCTCGTTCCTTTACCTTCTTTCAGTCCACCGGTGGAGCCTGCATGATTACCGTAATTGAGCCATGGACCATTGTCGCTGGTAAATATCACGAGTGTATTTTCAACCAGACCGTTTTCATCAAGGGCTTTCATTATCTCACCAACCGACCAGTCTATTTCCATTATTACATCACCGAACATACCCTGCCGGCTTTTTCCCCTGAATTTATCTGAAACACCCAGCGGCACATGGGGCATTGAATGGGGTACATACAGGAAGAAGGGCTCATCCTTATGTTTTTCAATAAAGCTTACGGCTCTTTCGGTATACCTTGTAGTTAATCTGTCCTGGTCTTCCAGCCCGTTCAGGTATTTAAGCACTGCGTTATCCTTTACCAGTGGGAGGGGAGGGTAATTAGCCTTACCCGGGTTTATTGATTCTTCTGTAATCGGACCACCGTCATAATCAACAGGCCACATGTCATTTGAATATGGTATACCCAGGTATTCATCAAAACCATGCTGGAGAGGGAGAAAAAGCTCAAGGTCACCAAGGTGCCATTTGCCGAAAATGCCCGTTGCATACCCTTTCTGTTTGAGTAATTCAGCTATGGTCATTTCATCAGGATTGATGCCCGTTTGTGAATTCGGGCTGAAAACCTGCGGCATATTAAGGCGGTTGGCATAGCAACCGGTAAGCAATGCAGTTCTTGAAGCCGAGCATGCACCGTGGGCTGAAAGGAAGTCTGTAAAACGCAAACCATTATTGGCCAGTTTATCCAGGTTGGGTGTCTCATATCCCTTTGCACCATAGGTACCAATATCACCATAACCCAGGTCATCACAAAAGATGATTACAATATTGGGTGTTGTAATGTCAGGTTTATCCGTTGTGCAGGAAGTGAGGAGATAACTTAGTATAATATAACCGGGAATAAATAATAATTTGTTCATCATGAAAGCATATGTTTAAGGCATTGATATGTAAAAATAACAAAAAGCATCCACACTTTCCCCAGCCCCGGAATGGGGTGAATAACAATAACCCTGTCCCCTGCACACCCCCGGAGGGGGTAAATAACAATAGCCCGGGTTCCACCCCGGGGTAAAGAGCCACCAAGATCAACCCCCCAGCACCGGAGGCGCTGAATAACAATAGCCCCGGTCCCACCCGGGGATATAGCCCACAGAAATTAACAATCACCCCCAGCGGGGGTGAATAAATTCAACCCCTGCTCCCTGCCCCCTGCTCCCTGCCAAACCCCAAGCGGGGGTGAATAAAAGCCACAGCTTGCATTGCACACCTAATTTTCATAATTTGCTATATCTTTCAAAACACCCATCGAATAACTTCTACAATGAAAAAAACTGCACCTCCCTATTCTTCAGGAACCATCACCCGCCGCCGTTTCGTAAATTCATGTGCCGCATGCTCGGCCTGCATTGCAGCCATGCCTATGGCGAGCCTTAACTCCTGCAGTCCGAGGGAGAAAATGAGAATTCATATCATCTACTCCGTAACTAATGTTGTGCAGCCGGGCCCTGACTGGCCCAATATAGGATTTGACTTCGCACCGGTGATGGCAAATTTTAACAGAGTCCTGGCAGAAAACTGCCCCGAGTTCGAGTTTGTTCACTCAGTGGCATCCGGACCGGAAGCTGCTGAAAATATATTGCAGCTTGACAATGGACTAAATACAGGTGGATATATTGTTTTTCAGTTAAATTGCTGGAACAGGGTTATACAAACAATTATTAATACGGCAAAACCTGTACTGTATGTTGATTATCAATATGCAGGCAGTGGAGGATTCCTGGTTTATACAGCCGGGTTCATAAGGAATAATACACCGAACCTTGGATTCGTGGCATCTTCTGACATAAATGATCTGGTACAGGCTGTTAAACAATTCAATATTATTCGCAAAGGAGGTGCAGTCAGCGAATTTGTTGAAGCCACGGCCAGAGTACGCCGCGAAAGAACCCCTACAGCAGCAGACAGGAAATATTTTACTGATGAACTCACAACTGTTTCTCCGGATGAATGTGTTAAACGCATGAAATCATCACGAATACTGGCCGTGCTTGATGAAAATTCGCACCCTGCTGATCCGCTTATGAATATACCGATGGAATATGTCTCTTTTGCCGTGGTCAATGAGGCATGGAAAGCAGCAGATAAGGATGAAGCACATCATATAGCTGAACTCTGGCAGCAGAAAGCCACGGATGTTATAGAAGTACCGTTTGAAGAACTGGAGAATTCTGCAGCCATGTATCTTGGTATGAAACAGGTAATGAAACAGTATGATGCCAATGCCATCACAATTAACTGTCTGGGTGGTTTTTATGGGGGGCATATTCATGCATATCCCTGCCTGGGATTCTATGAGCTGAATAACGAAGGCCTTGTGGGTGCCTGTGAATGTGATATCCATTCAACCGCCACCATGGTGGCATTCAACAATATGACAGGAGGCAGGCCTGGTTATATATCCGACCCGGTAATTGATACAGCCAAAAGGCAGATAATATATGCTCACTGCGTTGCATCAAATAAAGTCTTCGGTCCTGGTGGATCAGAGAACCCATTCTCCATAATGACCCATTCCGAAGACAGGCAGGGAGCGGCAGTGCGTTCTATTCTGCCTGTTAATTATATGACCACAAGCATGAAGATCAGTACTGAAAGAAAAGAGATTATCCTGCACCAGGCAGTTACTGTCGATAACGATCCTGATGACCGGGCCTGCCGCACAAAGCTATGCGCTGAACCGGTGGGTGATATAGAAAAACTATTCACCATGTGGAACAGGTGGGGCTGGCACCGCGTAACTTTCTATGGTGATCTGAAAGATCCGGCATATGCACTGGCTGATGAAATAGGATGGACGATAGTTGAAGAAGCATAAAGAGATCGAAAACCTGGTCCAGGAGCTTGAAAGACTTGATAAAGTTGGCAAATAAATAACCTTAACCACGGAGTCTCACAGCCTGCCCCGACACATCGGGGGAGTTGGCACGGAGTTACACTGTTAAAAAACTCCGTGATACCCAGTTTTACTCTATGTTACTCCGTGGTTAAACTCATATAAAGTTGTTAAGATTGAACCGGGAGGCACCATCTGGGAAGCTGATTTTGAAGAGATCCTTCAGAAATTGGCAAAGTGAGGTTTATTTTTTACTGTAGTCATTCCTTCGTCCATATTCGGGTATTAAGGTTCAGATCCTCTACTAGTTCGGTAAGGAGAGTGAGAAACCTTAAATTATCCTCCATGAAGGAATAGTCAACCACTGACTTGAAAAGACGGGTTTCGAACAGGTTTTTGAACATTCTGATGGCTATATACACTTTTGAATCGAGGAATGAGAGATATACCGTGGTATTCCATTTATGCTTAAAAGTGAGAATCCTTTGCATAAGTGCCGGGGTAAGTATATACCTGGCTTCAACCTGGTCATCACCATAAACACAGAACTCTTTTTCAAATACAGGATCTTCAAGCCTGATAAGCTCCCCCCTGTTTAAAGACAATGATTGCAGTTTCTGCCCGAATTTACCGAACAGTCTCTCAGCAGTGTCAGGCAGAATAACAGTATGGGTTTTAAAATTCTTGTTGAAATCAGCAATTATAAATAAGCCCCTGAAGATTATTGAATAATTATCTTTCTTATTTGACCCACTTCCGCTTGTATTCCTGTGCTTTGCCACTACCTCGGAGAACTCGATATCTGTCTTGCCCAGCTTGCCCCTGAAATGGTCTTCTCCATTAAATCTGTCGCAGGAGAGGGGAAAGATTTCACTTTTCACAAATTCTGACTTTGGTATTGTACCTTCCGGGGTGTAAGTAAGACCCTCATCCACGAAATTGGCTATCCTGGCAATGATCCTGTTTTTATATTCCTTGCGGTAGCTTTTGCTGAAAACACTTATTATAATAAACCCGGTTATACCGGTTATTATGGGCACCACGATTCTGATATCATTGGTTTTAGGGATCAGACTGAGCTCAACGATTATAGCGGCCACTGTTATTAATAGTACCGTGATAACCCGCCTGTCGACTTTCTTCCTTTTCCTGTCAATAATTTCCAGGTCAGGTCGCAGTTCTTTCTCGTAGAACTCCCGGAATTCTTTATACTTGCTCATAGGGTTTTAATTAATGTCACTGGTTTTGAAGAAGTGTTTCTGCACTCATTTTCTCTCTCTCTGATTCCGGTATCTCAAAAAGCGTTCTTCTCCTGTAATTCATCATGGATGCTACGACACTGGAAGGGAACACTTCAACACTGTTATTATAGAGTGTCACTGCCGCATTGAAGGCTCTCCTTGATGCGGCCAGCTGCTCCTCTACCTCATTCAGTGATCCCTGCAGGTGCAGGAAATTATTGCTTGCCTTCAGGTCGGGATAATTTTCCACTGCCACAAAAAGTTCTGACATTCCCCTTTGAATCCTATTTTCGACTATAACACGGTCTTCATTGTCCAGGTCATCCGACAGGGCCTGGGTCCTTAGGAGGGTAATCTCAGTCAGCAGGATTCTCTCATGTTTCATATAGCCTTTAACCGCATCGACTATGGCTGGAATAAGGTTATACCTTTTCTTGAGCATTACATCTATTGAAGCAAAGGCATTCTCAACATCATTCTTCTTCCTTACCAGTGAATTGTAAAGGGCTATCCCGATAATTAAGATTAAAATGACAACGGATACAATAATTATAATATAGGTCATCCCGTTTACGGATTTTATTATTTTCTCATATCACCCATCCTGTAGATACGATGAACTATAAAAATAACCTGTTTTTTCAAATATTTCAATTATGCTAGTTTTCTGCCAATATATAACCGCGGAGCGGTTCTACCATTACTAGCAAGCATAACATTAATACCAATAAACACCGGAGGTGTACCATCATTATTATTACCGCGGAGCGGTTCCACCATTACTAACACGCACAACATTAATCCCAATGAACACCGGAGGTGTTCCAACAATGCTACTACCGCAGAGCGGTTCCACCACTGCTAATATCCTATTCGTAAAATTCAAACAAATAATCCTTATTATAATCAACCCCATTATCATCAAGGATTTGATTATATTCCTTCCTGAAATTTTTCTCCTTATGGTGTTCCTCCTGATTCAGAATGTATTTATATACATGATCCAACTCCCGGTAACCAACAGTAAACGCTCCGAATCCTTCCTGCCAGCTAAATCTATAATAGGATTTAAGTTCATTATTAATAAACAACGCCGAGCTTCGTTTGATATCACGAATGAGTTCAGAAATGGAAATCGTTGGTCCAAAACCCACTAGAATATGAATATGATCCTTGGTCCCATTGATTGCGACAGGATAACATTTTTTTTCTTTTATAATACCATAAATATATTTATGGACACGGTCACGGATGGAGACAGTCAACAGGGATCGCTTCCCTTTTGGCGTAAACACGCAATGAGCGTAAAGCCTGGTGTAGGTGTTTGGTTTCATATTTGAGTATTTTAGAAATGCAGCATTATAAATATACAATATTTCCGTCAATTGATTACACCAAATAGCAGTGGAATCGCTCCGCGATATATATTAAATAATAATATTCCGGGTGAAATTGTCCATGACCCAATTTTTACATAACTTATACTTTCCCGTGACAGCGGGCATTGTACCCCTGGGAATGTTGTGATCAGTGATTATCTATTTTAATTCCGGGAGGAAATCCTCCAGGCTTTCTTTAAACTGTATTATTCCGTAAAACTTAGTTCAGGTATCAGATTATGTTAATTATTTGTAGATTTAACAAAAAATAAGTCTAACCATCCTGTCTGAAAGGAGTAAACTGAGATACAAAAATGAATGAAACCTTTTCCATCAGTCCCGGCGGTGAAAAATTTCCGTTACCACAACCCGGGGATTACAAAAGTGAATTTGAAAGAATAAAGAACCATATTGACCAGGAGCGTGCCAGAGGACGTGAGATAGTGGTCGTTATGGGAGTCGGCTTTGTAGGTGCTGTTATGGCTGCTATTGTTGCCGATACCGTAAACGAAAAGGGAGAGCCATCTAAATTTGTCATCGGGATGCAGCGGCCCAGCGTACGCAGTTACTGGAAGATCCCCCTGCTCAACCGCGGCATATCTCCCGTGAAAGCGGAGGATCCTGAAGTGGACCCCATGATAGCACGTTGCGTCAATGAGAAGAAAACCTTAATAGCAACGTACACTTATGATGTACTGAAGCTGGCGGATGTGGTTGTGGTGGATGTGCAGTGTGATTATATCAAAAAGGACCTGGGTAATGTCCGCTCCGGGCGGACTGATATGGCTGCACTGGAATCATCGCTGGGTGTGATAGCAGAGCATATTGCCCCGGAAGCACTGGTATTAATAGAAACAACGGTGGCACCGGGGACAACCGAGCAGGTAGCCTATCCCATAATGAAAAAGATCTTTAAGAAAAGGGGCATAGGATCCGATCCGTTGCTCGCTCACAGCTATGAGAGAGTTATGCCGGGGCGTAATTATGTAGCCAGCATACGTGATTTCTGGAGGGTATGCAGCGGTATAAATGACACAGCCAGGGAAAAGGTGGTGAAATTTCTTAATGAAGTGCTGAATACCGATGAGTTCCCTCTCACAGTGATGGACCGGCCTGTTGAGTCAGAGACGGCAAAAATCGTTGAGAACAGCTACAGGGCTACAATATTGGCCTTCCTGGATGAATGGAGTCTGTTTGCAGAACGCAATGGGGTGGACCTGATAAAAGTGATACAGGCAATTAAGGTCAGACCCACACATAGTAATATGATCTTTCCCGGACCGGGGATAGGCGGCTATTGCCTGCCTAAAGACGGCGGTCTGGGTGTATGGGCTTACAAGCATATCCTTGGCTTTGAGGATGATATATTCAGGATCACTCCCATGGCAATTGATATCAATGACACCCGTGGCTTACACGTAGGTCAGCTTACCCGTGATGCACTGCGTAATATGGGGCAGGCAATAGCCGGCGCTGACGTGCTGATACTCGGTGCTGCATATCGCCAGGATGTGGGGGATACACGGTACAGCGGTTCGGAGATAGTTATCAGAAAACTGGCTGAGATGGGTGCTGAAATAAAGGTTCATGATCCTTACGTAGAGCACTGGTGGGAGTTTGAACAACAGGACACCTACCCGGGAATAGGGCAGAGCAAGGCACAATTCTTCCGCAACCAGGAGAAACTAAAAGATCTTCGCATTGAACAGAACCTGGTAAACGCGCTTCATGACGCTGAAGCTGTAATTTTTGCCGTGCCTCATGAAGCATACCTGGACCTGGATCCTGGTGAGGTGGTGAAATTAATAGGGCATCCTGCTGCTGTAATTGACTGCTTTGGAATACTGACAGACGATAAGATAAAACAATATTTTAAACTTGGTTGCGAAGTCAAGGGCCTTGGCCGCGGGCATATCCAGCGAATAAAAGAAGCAACACGAAAGGAATAGCAAAGCTTATCCCGGCATAGCGGCCAGGACCCTTTCGGGAGTCATTGGAAGCTGGTATACCCTTGCTCCGCAGGCATCGAAGATAGCATTAGCCACCACCGCGCCCATATTAATTATCGGCGGTTCCCCACCTCCCTGTGGGGGATCGTTCCTGGCATCAATAAAATAGGATTCAATCTTCGGCACCCATGAGAACCTGGGCAGATCGTATGTATCAAAATTATTGGTAATGATCCTCGATCCTTCAAATTCTATATCCTCGGTAAGGGCATACCCCATCCCCATGGTAATACAGCTTTCGATCTGAAGTCTTGCCCCCTCCGGATTAACCACCAGTCCCATATCCTGGACACAGACCACCCTGACTATTTTCACCTTACCCGTAGATTTATCCACTTTCACCTCGGCCATCAATGCGACATATGCCCCCGCATCGATACCGCATGACAGGCCTACTCCATGCCCTTCGGGCAGGTTATCCCTGCGTCCGAATTTTTCACCGATTGCTTTGAGCACCCCTATCATTTTTTTATCGGCAAGGTTCTTAAGCCTGAATTCAAGCGGATCCATCCCTGCCTCGCGGGCCATGATATCTATTTGGGACTCGCGTGCGAAGGTGTTTGTATTATTGGCTGGTGCACGCCAGGCTCCAACCCGGAAGGGATGTACTGATGATCTTCCGCTCCATCCCGATCCATGGACTTTTGTCACGTGATGCGGTATATTATAGAAATGTTGTGATCCCCTTTCCCCTGCACAAAGCACACCATAATCCCATAGCTTTATTTCTCCATCACCCGTGAGTCCCGATTTAATCCTCACCACAGCTGCCGGCCTGTAGGTATCATAGAAAAACTCCTCTTCTCGGGTCCAGGCTACCTGGACGGGTTTACCTGTAATCTTGGCCAGTCGTGCAGCTTCGATTATCTGTCCGTTTGCACTTTTGCCTCCAAAACCACCTCCAACGAAAACCTGCCTGACATGGACTTTCTCGGGATCGAAATCAATTGCTTCGGCAACCTGGTCTTTTGCCGGGAACGGAGTCTGGGTTGAACCCCATACGTATATATGCCCATCCTCGATCATCGCCGTTGCAGTATGCGGCTCAATGGGTGCATGGGCAACGTACCCGTCGAGATATTTCCTTTCGACGATGATTTCAGATTCTTCCTCTCCTTTTCCCAGGTCTCCTCCACTATCAACCGTCTCTCCTTCAGGGGCATTTTTCCTGATATGATCAAATATTGTTTCCTGGTTAATGGAAGAACCCGGTGTATCATACACGGCAACGACGGCGTTTATTGCTTCTGCAGCCACATCCGGGGACGCATGGAGTACGGCTATCAGTCCATCCTGGTTTACCACCTCAAGGTCACTGAACCTGTCGAGCCCCGAAAGGTCAGTATTTTTCAGTTTTGAATCATGAGACGGCGGTCTGAGAATCCTGGCATAAAGCAAGCCGGGGAGCTGTATGTCGCAGGCATATTTTGCCTCGCCGGTTACCTTTTCAACCGCATCCTGCCTGAGCGCCTCGCTACCCATTATCTTCAGTTCAGAAGGTGACTTTACGGGTATTTCTCCCTCGATTATTTTTGCTATTTTCTGACCTTTGGCCAGTTCGCCATATGTAACACTTTTATTCCTGTCAGTGGTGTCATATACAATTCCTTCCCTGGCCTGCAGACTTTTCTCTGTTATCCCGAGTTTTTCAGAGGCCAGTTTAATAAGTGTTGCCCTGGCTTCAGCCCCGGCAGCTCTAAGCGGCGGGCCGAAGAACCTTGTCGACATTGAACCGAATGTCCCCATATCCCACGGGCATCTATCAGTATCGCCCATTATCATTTCAATGCTCTCCAGCCTTACATCAAGTTCATCTGCCAGCATCTGTGCCAGTGAAGTAATAACTCCCTGGCCCATTTCTATTTTGCCTGTAAAAAGTTTAATATTACCACTCTCTTCAATAAGCAGGTAAGCGTTGAAATCGGAAGGCATTCTTCTCTGTCTCTGGGCAAGAAGGGCCTTATCTCCAAATGTAAATGCTATCACAATTCCCCCGCCGAGGTATTTCAGGAAGTCACGCCTGTCGATATCGGAGGGTGATTTTATGTCTTTAAAGTCCTTTTTTAGATGCCTGTTATTTTTCATAATTTTTTTCCTCCTTTCATTTCTTCTGATGCAGTCTGAATTGCCTGTATGACCCGCACGTGCGATCCGCAGCGGCAGAGGTTATCTTCCATGCCCTCAACTATTTCATCATATGTAGGCTCCGGATTCTTTGCAAGCAACCCGTAGGCGGTCAGTATCATACCGGGGGTGCAATAACCGCACTGCAGGGCATCGTGCTTTACAAATGCCTCCTGCAGGAAATGGAGATGCCCGTTAACGGATAAACCTTCAATAGTGACCACCTGGTGTTCTTCAACATCGCTGACCGGGACCGAGCATGAACGAACCGGTTCCCTGTCTATAAGGACCGTACACGATCCGCAAAATCCTATGCCGCACCCATACTTGGTTCCCGTAAGGCCAAAGTGGTTTCGCAGTACCCACAGCAGCGTATATTCCCTGTCCATGGTGAAACTTACTTTTTCACCGTTCAGGGTAAAATGAATGACTTTATTCATAATTGTCCTTATTATTTCACTAATTCGTTATTATACTGTTCCCTTGTATCAATATCCCTGAGAATATTGTCAGTTTCTACCTGCAGCTCTGCAATATCGTCACTGTGCCCGGAGATCAGGTCTCGTAATGTTGCACTATCGGGCATCCCGGCAATTTCATTAAAATAGTTCCTGCCGATCAACACCGGGTGACCACGCCTTCCTTTGTAAACCGGGAGAATAATATTCTTTGAACTGCCGGTTTTCAGATCAATCAGATCATTTATTATCCTGCTGTTTATCATCGGCTGATCGCCCAGCGCTATAACAGCTGCATCAGCCTCCGGGGGAAGTGATGCAATACCTTTTCTGACAGATGAAAACATACCCCTGGCATACTCCTTGTTAATGATCGTACCTACCCTGAAGCATTTTATTCTCGCTGCAACTTCTTCATGGTCTGCTCCCATGACCACCATTACACCATTCACTTTTGAATCAAGGTTTTTCTGTACGACCGTTTCAATGATCGAGCTTTTTCCGTATTTCATCAGCAGTTTTTGTTCCTTCATTCTCTTTGATTCCCCTGCCGCCAGTATGACCGACCAGGTATTGGTTATTTTTTCATTGTCTTTTGCTTTCTTCCTGGCCACTATTAGTTCAGCGGCAATGCTTACCGCTATTTCCTGTATTGTTCTGGATGGTATAGGCAATCCTATGGGAGCATGCACCCTGTCGAACTCCTCCGGTGTTGCCCAGCCCTGTCTGATAAACTCTTCCCTGACCAGGGATATCTTTCTTTTACTGCCTATCATTCCGATATATGCAGCCCCTGACCTTATGCATTCTCTCAGGGCCCTGCTGTCGTCCTTGTGACCGGTAGTCATGATAACAATATAGGTGTCGCCGGTCACCTGCAGTTCTTCAACTGCCTTCGCAACATCATCCACCATGATCCGTTCTGCCCCGGGGAATCTTGTACTATTCGCAAAATCGGGCCTGTCGTCAATCACGGTGATGTTGAAATCCAGAAGATTTCCAAGGTGAGCAAGTGCCTGTCCGATATGGCCAGCTCCAACAATTACCAGTTCCGGGAAGGGATACAAGGGTTCGATAAAATATAATGCATCCTGCTTCTCAGCCAGCTGTGCGATCCTTCTCTCCAGTGACAGATTAAGTTCCTCTTCAGTTACCGCTCCTCCATTCCCGGGAATCCGCGAAGTACCCGTAGTGGCAGGATGCCATTCCCTATGCAGGGTAACCATATCACCTGGTCCCCGCTCAATCCGCGTCACCAGGATCCCGGGAATCCCTTTATTCAGCGAGGCTTGAATATCACCGAATATCACCGAATCCATGTAGTATCCCGCATCGAGGAGTACACACACACGGCCTCCGCAAATAGCTCCTTCGCTATCAGAAATGTTTGCATTGAATTCATAGGTAAAAAGTAATGAAGTGGAGGATCCCAATATTTTACCGGCTCTCCGGGAAGCTTCAAATTCAAGCACACCACCACCGAGTGTTCCTGCGCTTACACCATCGGCCGTAAAAATGGCTGAAGCCCCCGGAACCTGTGGTGCAGATCCTTGCTTTTCCAGGATGAGTCCGTACACTCCCGGTGTTTGTTCCCCCTTTCCTGATGAAAGATGTTTCAATATCCTGTTCAATATCCCCTCCGCTTCAACTGGTTACACATTGATGTTTTTCTAAAAAGGTGCAAACAGACGACATGCAAGATAGATATTTTTGATACCACTGTCAATATCATATATATCATCTGGTTTTCAGGCTTTACCTGAAAAATTCGTAATTTTATCACTGGAATAAATGCGATTACGAAAGGATTGTAAAATATATTAAAGAGAATCCTGAGAATTATGGGGGTAAATAAAAAACTCGCATTCGTCCCGAATTATCGGGACTTCGGAGGGCGGAAGTGGGCCCCAATGTATATAGTTTGTATGCAATTATTCTTGTCTTAATTCAACTTCATCAATTATTTTTGCATAATCACATTAAAAAATCATGTCTTTACAATCTTCGTTCAGAATTATATTGGCGAAAGAAAACCAAGCTACAGGATGCACAGAAAGAATGTAAAATTTGCTTTATTTCTTTTATTATTTATAACTGTCTGGTCATGTGAAGAAAGAAATGAACTGGACTATAATTCAGCTCTTGAGAATCCTCTATTAATAGATGGACCATATATTATGTATGAGCAGGATAATGTGCTTGCCTATTCAACAGATATCAGGGGCAAATTACAATCTTCATTCATAGTGCCCGATGAAGATATTCTTGTTATCGCTCCGAAGAAAGATCCAGAAGAATTCTTCTTTAAACTAATAGACGAATTCCAGGAATGTCCTGTAATATCAGATAATACAGACCAGATTCTGGCTATCTCCGATATTGAAGGTAATTACTATGCATTTACACAGCTTTTAATAGGAAATGGAGTTGTAGATGAGTCATTGAACTGGACATTTGGTACCAACCATCTTGTTCTGGTTGGTGATATGGTTGACCGAGGCAGTTATGTTACTCAGGTACTCTGGTTGATATATAAGATGGACAAGGATGCCGAAAAAGCTGGAGGCAGAGTTCATTATATCCTTGGTAATCATGACATTATGTGTATGACAGGGGATGGCAGGTATGCCGACGAAAAGTATATTAAAATGGCCCAAAAACTGGATCTCGAATATAAAGAGCTTTATGGAGAAAATTCAGAAATTGGAAGATGGATGCGTACAAAAAATGCTATTGAAAAGATTGGCAACTATCTGTTTGTTCATGGAGGTATAAGTCCACATGTCCTGGAGCTTGATCTATCAATTGAAGAAATGAACAACCTCATTAAACCCTATTATGGAGAAGTAATTTATCCTTCATGTCTGGATGAAGTATATACATTATATAAAACAACCGGATTATTCTGGTACAGGGGATATTTTAAATCAGATGAAGGTATTTACGAAAAAGCTACCCAGAAAGAGGTAGATGCTATCCTGGATTATTATGATGCCGGATCAATTATCGTTGGTCATACAGTGGTTAATAAAATAGATGCGAGGTATAATAATTCTGTATATGCCATTGATGTATTGCATCCGGATAATCAATATTCGAATCTCGAACTGCAGGCTTTATTAATAGAGAATGATAATTTTTTCCGGGTGAATGAGTACGGGGACAGGTTTCCTATTTTATAGATTCATTGAGTTATGGTACAACCATCATAATACTCAGAAGTGCCTTAAAAACCTGGCACCATTAAAAACTCTGTCGAGGCCAATTAATTATGCCGCTTGTTGAACTAAATCCGCCTTCGCGGATAGCATTATTAAAAGTACCCGATTCTTTCCATAATTTAAATTTTTTAACCAATAAAATTTCTGATTATGAGAAAGAAATCGGGTTTTACCATTGTAGAGCAAGCCATTACGCTTGTTCCTGAATTTGAAAAAGTTGTCCATAAACTGGAACAACAAGTCACCTTGCGCGGTCAGAGC
>Ga0315550_1000616_pt1 | contig 21875 bp, 19 predicted proteins | sample SalMarSW160190MG_2_FD_203100 | JGI IMG/M metagenome (GOLD analysis project Ga0315550, IMG submission 203100) | Salt marsh sediment microbial communities from the Plum Island Ecosystem LTER, Massachusetts, United States - Salt Marsh Sediment SW1601-90 ... | reverse complement strand
CCGTCTAAGAGCTATCTTAATATTGAACGAATCATTGCTGTAGCCAAAAGCACTGGTGCTGAAGCCATTCACCCTGGTTACGGATTTTTGGCTGAAAATTCTGGATTCGCGGAATCCTGCGAAACATCAGGGATAACCTTTATTGGCCCCCCATCGGCTATTCTCAGGAATTTGGGAAACAAGACCGTGGCTCGTCGGATTATGGAATCTGCCGATGTTCCAGTAATTCCAGGCATGCTGGATGCGTCACACGACCTCGCGCTCTTGCACCAGGAAGCTGAGCGAATTGGCTATCCAGTTATGGTCAAGGCCGTGGCTGGCGGTGGCGGTAAAGGGATGCGAATTGTTTTTGACCCAAAGACAATGGAAGAATCCTGTATCTCTGCCATGAGTGAAGCGGAGAAGGCCTTTGGAGATGGCTCTATCTATCTTGAAAAGCACATGGAAGCCCCTCGCCACGTGGAATTCCAAATGTTAGCTGATCATCATGGAAATGTGGTGCATCTGTTTGAAAGGGAATGTTCAATCCAGCGTAGATACCAGAAAATTATCGAAGAAACTCCTTCTCCAGCCATGACACCCGCACTTCGCAACGAAATGGGAAAGGTGGCTGTTTCAGCAATCAAGGCATCAGGATACACCAACGCTGGAACCGTGGAGTTTTTGCTGGATCAGTTAGGGCAATTTTATTTTCTTGAGGTGAACGCTCGCCTTCAGGTGGAGCATCCAATCACAGAGTTGACCACCGGTATTGATCTTGTACGGCAGCAACTTGAGATAGCAGCAGGTAACCCTTTACCCTTTACACAAGAAGATATCACTCAACGGGGACATGCCATTGAGTGTCGTATTTATGCCGAAGATCCGGAGGCCAATTTTTTCCCTTCTCCAGGAACTGTTGCACTCTATAGGGAGCCTTGTGGGCCTGGTATCAGAAATGATAGTGGTATTTATGAGGGATTTGAAGTTCCTATGGAGTATGACCCGATTCTCAGCAAGCTAATTGCTACAGCTGGGACGAGGGAAGCGGTCCGCATGCGTATGATCCGTGCCCTTAAAAACTATGTGATTTTAGGGATTCGTACCACAATCCCATTTCTAATCGATGTTCTCAGCTCTCCAGAGTTTGTCAAGGGAGATACACACACCGGTTTTATAGATCGTCACTTTGAAAGCTGGAGCCAGAACAAAGAAGATGAGGATTTGGCAAGGATTGCGTATGTGGTTGAAGAGATAGCTTCCCATGGAAGACCCTCAGCTACAATGAGGGAAAAGGGCTGGCCCACACCCTGGGAGACGCTTGGGGAATGGAGATTATAACTTAGCTCCCCTCTGATTCCATATTTGAGTAACGATGCAATGGGAAAATGGAAACATAGTGGGAGCAAATAAGTGCCTAAAGTGATCTAAAGTAAATTAAAGTGCCTAAAGTTTATGGAATATAGTAAATTATTAAAGATTTTTTCATCCTTACCTTTAGTTCAATTTAGACATTTTAAACATTTTTGCTCACTTAGGATTCTTCTTATTAAAGAGTTGTTTTTACTAAAATTGTCATCTAATTATAGAAATTTCGAGACGCTAATATGAAGTATCGCCTTAAAATTTTAGAAGAGATAGTTGATGTGGATATCTCTCATTCTGATAGCGAACATACTGTTCAGGCTATCATAGAGGGAAAAGAATATGATGTTCACTACCAGAGCGTTGTCAATGGGTGTTTTCACCTGGTCATGAATGGAAAATCTACAGAAGTGTTTGTTGCCACAGGAGATCAAGGGAAGCATATCTTTGTGAACGGCCGTACCTTTTTTGTCCAGGATGCGGACCAACTTACACACCGGACCAGGCGCAGAGGCCCAGAAGAAACCCCGGGAGAAGTAACGCCCCCTATGCCATCGGTAGTCCTTAGAATCATGGTCAAGGAAGGAGAGCACGTGAAACGTGGCCAGGGCATAGTCGTGGTAAGTGCAATGAAGATGCAAACTACTCTTGTGGCCCCCTCTGATGGTACGGTAAAAAGGATACACACATCAATAGACGCAAAGGTGGCTCCTGGTGATATCTTGGTGGAGATCGAGGAGGAGGAAGTCGAAAATGAGTAAGGAACTTCTTTATGAGGTGAAGGAACATGTAGCCTTTTTTACAATCAATCGTGAGGAAAAAAGAAATGCTATCAGTCAAGATATGATAACTGCCTTCCTGGAGTACTTCAACAGGGTTGAGCAGGATGAAGCAGTATGTGCTGTCTGTATAACAGGAGCAGGAGAAAAGGCCTTTTGCTCAGGTGCAGATCTGGCTACTACTTTGGGCAGGAACATGGAAGATAGCTCATCCGGTGCGAGGAATTATGCTGAACTTCTCAAAAAGATGGCCCGATGTGGAAAACCCTTGGTTGCTCGGGTCAATGGACCATGCCTTGCAGGTGGTATAGGTGTGATGCTCTCGTGTGATATCGTTATTGCCCGGAATGATGTATTTTTTTGTACTCCGGAGGTTAATGTAGGGGTTTTCCCTATGATGGTGGGCGCGCTCCTTTTTAGGAATGTGAACAGGAAAAAGTTGATGGACATGGTTCTTACAGGCCGCAAGATCCTGGCTCCTGAGGCAGAAAATATAGGACTCATAACCCGTTCTGTGGAACCCAATTGCCTGGATGATGAGGTTCAAAAGACCTTGAAGATCTTGACGATGAAAAGTCCAATTGGGGTCCGTATTGGCAAAGAGTCATTTCGTGCCATAGATAGTATGCTCTTTGAAAATGCAGTTGATTATCTGTGCGAGGCTTTAGGGGAGGTCATTTCTACCGAGGATGCCAAGGAGGGCATGATGGCCTTCATTGAAAAAAGAAAACCCACATTTAAAGGGAGGTGATGGTTATAGATGACTTCATTGTGGATTAGCGAAAATCGTAATTATGAGCGTTCGTGCATGATCACATGTGCCCTTTCTGGTGTGGTTGCTAATAGAGACCAGTGCCCTGGTATACCGTACAAACCGGAAGAATATGCGGCTGAGGCCAAAAAGGCCTATGAGGCAGGGGCAGCTGTGGTTCATATCCATGCACGGAAGCCTGACGGATCCCCAAGCTACGAGGTAGAGGACTACCGAACTATATATGAAGCTGTGACCGCTACCTGCCCGGTGATCATCAATTTTTCTACTGGTGCAGTAGGGATTCCGTTGGAAAAAAAGATTGCTCCAATTAAAGAAATTCAGCCGGCTATTGGTGCCCTGAATATGGGGTCGATGAACTATGCCAAATACCACCCAGGAAAAAAGACGTTTGTATTTGACTTTGTGTTTGCTAACCCTTTTTCCGATATTGTTCCCTTAGTTTCTGCTATGAAAAATAGCGGCGTCAAGCCGGAAATGGAGTGCTTTGATTCAGGGCACATTGGAAATTCTTTTCCTTTGATACACATGGGTTTATTAGAGCCTCCATATCAATTCAGCCTGATCATGGGTGTGCTTGGCGGAATACCTCCTACAGGCGAAAATTTGGCCCATCAAGTAGGCTTGCTCCCTCCTCATAGTGATTGGGAGGTAATTGGTATCAGTCAAGATCAATGGCGGATGGTAGCTACTGCGATTGCTTTGGGAGGAAATGTTCGGGTTGGTCTGGAGGATAATTTTTATATCTCCTCCGGTGTGATGGCCACAAGTAATGGCGAATTGGTTGAAAAGGCGGCTCGGATGATACGGGATCAGGGGAGAGAGGTAGCCACAATAGAGGAATGTAGGGAACGATTAGGTCTAAAGCACAGGTAAGAACAACTGATAGCATGTAGCTGATAGCCACCATTTATTCTATGAGCTATGAGCTATGAGCTATGAGCTACTTAAAGCAGGAGATATCATGAAAATAGAGCAAGGAAAGAGCTACAATGAATTGCAAATCGGAGAGCACGCAAGTTTCTCTAAAACAATCACTGAAACGGATGTTTATCTCTTTGCCGGTATCAGCGGGGATTTCAACCCGCTTCATGTGAACGAGGAGTACGCTCGACAAACTCGTTTTAAAACCAGGATTGCTCATGGGGCCCTTCCTCATAGCTTGATAGCACCAGTTCTGGGCATGAAATTACCTGGAATGGGGACGGTGGTCGTGGAGATTACATGCCGTTTCAAGGCCCCAACATTTTTTGGTGATACTATCACCGCCACAGCAGAGGTGAAAGAAAAGATTGAAAACAAAAGATGGGTGAGGATGAAACTTACATGGACAAACCAGCGGGGAGAGGTGATTGCAGAAGGAGAAACGATTATTATACCACCAGCGTAACACGGTGGAATTTTTTTTGAGATATCGCCTTTCAGAAACAGTCATCACCTATTTACCATCAATGCCTAACCTTTTAAACGTTACCAAAAAAGGAGGAAAACATGGCTTTAACAAATGTCAAAGAGGTTTTCACTACTATACCAGAGGTTTTTAACTCTGGTGCTGCCCAGGGATTGGATGTAGCCTTCCAGTTCGATATCACTGGAGAAGGCGGAGGAAGCTGGAATGTAGGGGTCAAAGATGGTGCCTGTCAAATTCAAGAAGGTACTCATGAGGCACCAAACGTAACTTTAACTATGTCCTGTGAAACATGGCTTTCCATTGTCAATGGGGAGCTGAACGCCATGCAGGCGTTCATGGGAGGTCAACTTAAGGTCAGTGGAGACATCATGCTGGCTCAGCGGATCACGCAACTTTTTCCGTTCTAAAATTTTTTTACCACACTTCAATTCCGCTACTACGCATAATTTTTTAACGAGATCTCGCGTGATCCCTTGTCCATAGAAAAGGGACATAAGAAGGCCCCTATTACCGTGATAGTATAATGGGATTTCAGGAATACTTTGGCGAGCCGCACAGATTCATGGCAGCTTTGGTTACCTACGAGAATATTTGGTTGAGAGACTGTGCCGGGACGACCGAATCCTTTCTATTAGCGGCGGGACCACGGAAATTATAAAGGAAGTCATATCAAAGTATATTTTGGAGAAATAAGGCTTCTTTAAAAGTGAGAATAGCTCACATTGTAAGATGCATAATTACTGGTAAAAAACTGATTGACCTATCAATTAACAATAAATATACTTAGCCCTGATTTTATTTTACCTACATTAATCCTTTAGTAAAAGGTGAGTTATTAAAAAAATAATACCTTTTGCCGAGAATCCTGCTTGTTTTCATCTTATTCATTCCATCTACTATCGGAGCCAAAGAAAAGGTAAGTGGGGTGCCAGACATCGATGTGGTGATCGACTGGACCACTACCCTTTCACGACCGAGAACCAATTAAGCCAAAACCTTTAAGTTTTGAGTGGCTGTTAAATGCCTCAAAATAAAAATGAGACAGTAATACGTATTGCTAACCTTTCCCTGAGGTTTGGGGGATTACAAGCCCTTGAGGATATAGATCTTGAGGTGAGAGCAGCAGAAATACTCGCCATAATCGGGCCCAATGGCGCAGGAAAGACCTGTATGCTTAACTGTATCAATGGATTCTATCATCCTTATCAAGGAGAAATAATTTACCAGGATAGAGATCTTACAGCCCTCAAGCCCCATAAAATTGCCACACTGGGTATAGCCAGGACATTTCAAAACATAGAGCTTTATTCAGGCCTAAGTGCCCTGGATAATTTGATGGCTGCCAGGCATATCCATATGAGACATGGTGCATTATTAGGATGTATGTTTTTTGGGCCGACACGGCGGGAAGAGGTTGCGCATCGTGAGCAGATCGAAGAGATTATTGATCTACTAGAGATGGAAATCATAAGGAAAAAAGTGGTAGGTTCGCTTCCATATGGTCAAAGAAAAAAAGTGGACCTAGCAAGGGCTCTGTGTATGGACCCGGCTGTTCTTCTCCTTGACGAACCCATGGCAGGAATGAATGTCGAGGAAAAAGAGGACATGGCCAGGTTTATCCTTGATATTTATGAGATTAAAAAAATACCGATTGTCCTTGTGGAACACGATATGGATGTAGTTATGGATATCACCCACAGGATAGCTGTGCTAGATTTCGGAATAAAGATTGCCGAAGGATTACCTCAAGAGATAAAAGATGATCAGAAAGTAATAAAGGCATATTTGGGAGAAGAATAAACATAATGCCGCTTGAAACATTACCTCAGGTATTGAGAGAAAATTATGAAAAATATGGTTCCCACGTTGTGGCAATGCGAGTCAAAGACAAAGGAATATGGAAGGAGTATTCCTGGGAAGACTACTACCAAAAGGTGAAGCACTTTTGCATGGGGCTTGTGAGTCTCGGGCTCCAAAAGGGGGACAAGGTATCAATTTTGGGCGAAAATAAGCCCGAATGGTTCTGGGCCGAGCTTGCGGTTCAGTCGGCCAGAGGAGCAGCTGTTGGCATATTTACAGACTGCTTGCCAGAGGAAATTAAATATTATGTCGGGCATTCAGACTCCACCTTTGTTGTTGCCCATGATCAGGAACAGGTAGATAAACTTCTTGAGATCAAAAATGATGTCCCAAAGGTCAAAAAGGTAATTTATTGGGATTCTAAAGGACTCTGGAGTTATACTGATCCACTACTTCTTTCCTTTGATGAGGTGATAAAACTCGGCTATGATTATGAGAAAAAATACCCACGACTTTTTGATGAGATTGTTGATCAAGGTTCTGGCGACGATATTGCTGCCTTTTGCTATACTTCTGGCACTACAGGTCTTCCCAAGGGCGGGATGCTCAGTCAAAGGTGGCTGGTAGAATCGGTACGGGAATGGGGCCAGTTAGATGGATGGTTTGGAAAAAATTATGAATACCTGTCTTTTATCCCACCTGCATGGATTACTGAGCAGGGGGTAGGAATCGCGGGCAGTATTTTGGCACGAATGGTCGTTAACTTTCCGGAGGAACCCGAGACTGTACAGGAAAATATACGGGAAATCGGTCCGGGCATCCTTTTTTTTGGCGCGAGATTGTGGGAAAATTTGAACAGAATGGTACAGGCAAGGATGATAGATTCGACCTTCCTCAGACGCCGCATATACCGGCTCGCTCTTCCCTTAGGGCTTAAGGTTGCAAATATGAAAAGCGAGAAGAAGAAGATCACGTTGCCATGGAGAATATTTTACTTCATTGCGTATCACGCCGTGTTCAGGCAACTAAGAGACAGATTAGGTCTTTCCAATGTCAATGCTGTCTATTCCGCCGGGGCAGCAGTCAGCCCGGATATCATCAGGTATTTCAAGGCCCTTGGGATTGACATTCGACTGTTCTATGGGAGTACTGAACAGGGCGTCATGAGCATGCCCAGAGAGGGGGATATCAGGCCCGAGACCTCAGGGCCACCTGTTCCTTGGGTACAGGTGGCGCTTTCAAATGAAGGGGAGATTCTCATTAAGAACAAGTATCCTTATTCGGGTTATTATAAAGATTATGAGGCAACAGAGTCAAAAATAAAGGATGGCTGGTTTTATACCGGCGATTTTGGCCACATGAATGAGGATGGCCATCTTATTGTAATTGACAGGATGGATGACCTCAAGGAACTTGCCGGAGGTAAAAAATTCTCCCCCCAGTATTCGGAAATACGACTTAGATTCAGTCCTTATATCAAGGATGCCCTGGTCATCGGTGGCCCTGAAAAGGAATATGTTACGGCCCTTATCAACATTGATCTGGATAATGTGGGCCGGTTTGCTGAGGCCCATCACATTGCCTATACCACCTTTACTGATCTGTCTCAGAAAAAAGAGGTCATAGATCTGATTGCAAAGGAGTTAGCGAGAGTCAATGACACTCTGCCCGAATGGACAAGGATGAGAAGGTTTGTAAACCTCCATAAAGAATTTGATGCAGATGAAGACGAACTTACCAGAACCAGAAAACTGAGAAGGACATTTGTTGAAGATAAATACAAGGAACTTATAGGTGCACTTTATAGCAACGATGATATATATAAGGTTGATGCAGATGTAACGTACAGGGATGGAAGAAAAGGAACTATTGAGACTTCGATTTTTGTGAATGAGATACGGTAGGGAAAGAAAATGATTGAATTTCTTCAGCAAGCAATAACAGGATTGATGATTGGCAGTCTTTATGCCCTGGTAGCTGCAGGCATTGTCCTGGTTTACAAATCTACCCATGTGGTCAGTCTGGCCCATGGACAGTTAGTTGCATTTGGAGCTCTTTTTTTCTGGCTTTTTTTGGGTGGTCTTGGACTCCCTTTTTGGATCAGCCTTATCCCTGCATTTATCTTGACGGCACTGCTTGGCCTCCTTATTGAAAGGCTGGCACTCCGCCCTCTAATAGGACAACCCTTGCTTGCCGCCTTCTTGATGACCTTTGCTATCTTTATTGCCTTGGAAGGCGTTTTTGTCCTCTATCTTAAGGGAGAGACAAGGACGTTGCCTGCCTTTTTGCCTACAAGCAATATTGACACGTTAGGCCTTTCCATTCCAATAAACCAGCTCATCAGTTTTTGCGTGGCACTATTGTTATTCGGGGCAGTTTCTTTGATCTTTAAATATACCAAGCTTGGCCTGGGTATGAGGGCAACGGCCGAGGATCATCGCTTGGCTCAGAGCACAGGGATAATTGTTAAAAACATTTTTTCTTATATCTGGATACTATCAGGCATCGTTGCAGCAGTGGCAGGAATCGCCACCGCAAATGTAATGGATATATACTACATACTCCCCTATATTGGGATTAACGGTCTTATTGTAGCAATCTGTGGTGGGCTTGATTCCCTGCTTGGCGCTCTTGTGCTCGGTCTTTTTTTAGGGTTTGTCGAAAATGTAGGTGCAGCGTATCTTGACCCGCTTGTAGGTGGCGGAATTAAGGATGTTGCCGCATATGTTGTTCTTCTTCTCGTATTACTAATTAGACCTTATGGCCTATTCGGCCTTGTCAGGATTGAAAGGATATGAATAGATTTTTTTAGGTTGCAACTATTTATCGAAGTTAGGTTTATTTTTTGAGCTTCTTATCTTGTATGACTCTCATGGAATAATGGAGTGATGGAATATTGGAAAACTGGGAATAAGATAGGAATAAATATATTATGTTTGTTTTAGATTCTCCTAAACCCAGCATTCCCTGGCCCAGACGTGATTTGTATGGCCATAGTTTAACGAAGCCAGCTCTTAAAATATTACAGAAACAACATTGTGTTTCTGGTAAATCGCGCCAGGGCGGGCCAATGCTCCAGCATTCCAACTTTCTCCACGCTGTTTCAGCGGGGACGGAGCAAAATGGAGCTAAATTATGAGACCATGTGGTGTGTTTGATAAAAGCTACACCCTGGATATCGCCATCATCAGGACATGGCAGCATTGGGCAATCCTTATATCCGCCCTGATACTTCTCTACATTTTCCCCTTATTTGGATCTTATTATCTCATTAGTTTTATGAATTCGCTTGCAATTAGCGTGATTGTTGTTCTCGGCTTGCAGATTGTCAGCGGCTATTGTGGACAAATATCATTTGGCCAGGCTGCATTTATGGCCATAGGCGCATATACCTCATCCATCCTCACCATAAAATTAGGATTTTCATTCTGGATTGCCCTACCCCTGTCAGGGATCACTGCAGGAGCAGTCGGAATCATTGGTGGTGCCCCTTCCTTAAGAATCAAGGGCATGTATCTGGCCATGGCTACTATAGCCATACACTTTGTGGTTATCTGGCTCATCCTTCATTTGGAGATTACCGGCTCATTTAAAGGTCTTTACCCTTTACCCCCAAGCGTGGGAGGCTTTGAATTCGATACAGATGAGAGGATGTACTATATCATCATGACTGTGATGGTTATCATGACCTATGCTGCCAGGAATCTGATACGATCCAAAACTGGCAGGGCCTTTGTGGCTATACGAGATAATGACCTTGCAGGAGAGGTGATGGGGGTCAACCTTTACTATTACAAGTCGCTTGCCTTTTTTATTTCGTGTTTTTATGCAGGCATTGCAGGTTCATTGTGGGCGCACCTGATCACAGTAGTGAACTCCGAGCAATTTACATTACTCCATGCCCTGGAATATGTGGGCATGCTGATTATTGGAGGTGTGGGGAGCATTCCTGGCGTATTTTTTGGTGTTCTTTTTATTCGAATCCTCAACGAGGTTGTTATGTTTACGTCACCTGTTCTGGCTAAGGCAATCCCCTGGTTGGGCTCCTCTCCGGCTGCCGCTCTTGGGCTTGTTGCCTTTGGTCTGGCAGTAATAATATTCCTGATCTTTGAACCAAGAGGCCTGGCACATCGCTGGGAGACATTCAAGGCCTCTTACAGGCTTTATCCATTTGCCTATTAGCAGTAAAGAAAGGAGGTGACAAAAAAATCACAGGCATTATTTTTCATGTAAGATCTATTATTAAAAACCTTTTAAAAGAAAGGGGGCTCCTATGAGAAAAAAATGTTTAATTTTTCTCTCAATGGTTTTAACAATCTGTTTTAGTATCGCTACTTTCAGTTCATCATCTTCTGCTAAAGAGGTTGCCTATCTAAGTCTGGCAGACTATACAGGCCCTATTGCTGGCCTCAATGTTCCCGCTGATATGGGGCTTGAAGATTATATCAAGGAAATAAACGCAAAAGGAGGGGTTAATGGTATCAAGATAAAATTTATCGGGATCGATACCAGATACGATGTTGCCAGGGCAGTATCTGCATACAAGCGGTATCGAAGAACCAAGCGCTTGTTGATGGTGAATTCTATCAGCACCGGTATAGGAAAGGCTGTTGCCAGGTTGATTGAGAGGGATAAAAGGGCCCAGCTTGTCCCTGGAGATGGAGAGTTTCAGGCCCATCTGGGAAGAAATTTCATTTGGGGCCCTGCGTATCAAGATGCCTTTGCAGCCACCTTGGACTGGATCATCGATGACTGGAAAGCGAAGAGCAAATCTGGGACTCCAGTAGTAGGGTACCTTAGCTGGGATAATCCTTATGGAAGAGAACACCTGCGGGGCGGCAAAGAATATGCGGAAAAGCTGGGTATAAAGCTGCTTCCACCTGAATTTTTTCCGCCTGGCACACTCAAACATGACGTATATCTTACACGGCTTGCCAAAGCGGGTGCACATTACATACATGCCGGAGGTGTTGATCCCACGCCAACCAATGTTATCAGGGATGCTTATGCTTTGGGCCTTACAAAAAAAATTCAGATGACTACTGATTACTGGGGGCCAACCGCCTTAGGAATTGGCGTGCATGCAAAAGCCTTAGAAGGGACTGCTATTACCTCATTTTTCGAGAGGGGCACAGATGCTATGAAGAACAAGGTTCCCACAGATCTGTGGAAAAAATACAGGGGTTCCCTTGATAAGTATAATGAGGTGTATGGGATGGGAATGTCCTGGGGGCTGACCTATGTGGCTGGTTTAAAGGCCGCCCTCAAGGCCGTTGGCTATGAAAAGCTCAAGGCAGACGATATGTACAAGGCCTATCAAGGAATTACTGGTTTTGAGAGACTCGGTATTCAAGGACCATGTGCCTATAGCCCCACATCCAGGAGAGGAAGCCTGGAGGTGAAAATTTACCAGGTAAAGAACGGTAAGATTGTCCCTATAAGAGGCTGGCGAAAAGCACCTGATGCAGTAAGCCTTCATAAATTTTAGAAAGCGAAAGGAGGCAAAGAATGAGATATTTTAAGATAATTATTCTGTTTGTTATTATCCCGGGCTTGGTGTTAGGGGCTCTTGCATGTCAGACCCTACAATCATTAACAGGGCCAAAGGCAACTCTGGAGATAGCTCCCGCTGAGATATTTCTTTCACCGGCTCTGATCAGAAAACCTGTTACCTTCAAAGGCTCAGGTTTTGCTCCCAAGGAGATGATAAGTGTGGAGATGGTTCTACCGCCTGGCTTAAAGATGAAAGGGATAACAGAGGGAGAGGATGTTGGAATTGCTGTTGCAACTTCTGATGCTAACGGTAACTTTACAGCTGCCATGGGGCCTATGGCTACCCTGAACTGGTTTTTTCAGGTTGGGTGGACACCCTTACTGAAGCCAAATTTTAAAGAGGCAAGGCCAATACCCCCTGGTGTGTATACAATTAATGCAACGGGTTTAGATTCTGATAGGGTTGCTACCTCAACCCTGAAGATCGTTCCTCCACCAAAAAAGAAATAATCATGCTCACCCTAAACAACATTGAGGTTATCTATAGTGATGTTATATTGGTCCTTAAAGGGGTCTCTCTTGATGTCATAAAGGGAAAAATTGTGACCCTTTTAGGGGCCAATGGGGCTGGTAAAACGACTGCCCTAAAGGCCATATCCGGTCTTTTAAAGACCGAATTAGGCGAGATAACGGATGGTAACATTGAGTTTGAGGGCAAAAGAATTGATCAAAATGGTCCTGAAGAGATAGTACGATTGGGCATTGTTCAGGTTATGGAAGGCAGGCCCCTTTTTGAACAATTAACTGTAGAAGAAAATATAAAGGTAGGGGCATATTCAAGGAATGACACACTGGAAATAAAAAAGGATATGGAAAACGTCTACCAATACTTCCCCAGCCTCACAGGTCTGCGGCATAGAGTGAGTGGCTACCTTTCAGGTGGGGAGAGGCAGATGCTGGTAATGGGAAGGGGCTTGATGGCCAGGCCTACATTGATGCTCCTTGATGAGCCATCTCTCGGGTTGAGCCCCTCCATGGTGAAAGAGATTTTCAAGATTATTGAACTCATAAATAAAGAGAACAATACATCTATTTTATTAGTTGAGCAGAATGCCTCTGTTGCCCTCTCAATCTCAGATCATGCATATGTCATGGAAAATGGAAGAATAGTACTGGATGGCCCTTCCGCTAAACTCAAGGAAAACGAGGATATCAAGGAGTTTTACCTAGGCTTAAGTCAAGTCGGCAAAAGGAAAAGCTACAAGGAGGTTAAGCACTACAAGAGAAGAAAGAGATGGCTTTCCTGATCCCCACCTTTAATTAACCATGTATAAAAACCTATATAGAAAAGAACATCTCCTTTTTAGGGAGGCATTTAAATGTTTTCTTGCCAAAGAGATAATTCCTTTTTATGACCAGTGGGAGAAAGAGGGGATTATTCCTAGGGAAGTCTGGAAAAAAATGGGCCAGAATGGATATCTGTGTCCCTGGGTTGAAAAGGAATATGGTGGCGCAGGACTTGGATTTGACTATTCCTTTATTATCACTGAAGAGATGGCCTATGCTGGGGTGTATGGCCTTATGGCTGGACTTCACAGTGACATTGTGGCCCCATATATACATACCTTCGGAGACAAAGCGCAGAAAAAAAAGTGGCTTCCTGGCTGCATTTCAGGTGATATAATTCTTGCTGTGGCTATGACAGAACCGGATGCTGGCTCAGATTTATCCTCAATAAGAACTACTGCAAAAAGAGATGGAGATAGCTATATAATCAATGGAGAGAAGGTATTTATCTCTAATGGTATACTCGCTAACCTTATTGTGGTTGCCTGTAAAGCAGAGATAGAATCCCGATCTCCGTATAAAGATATCAGCCTTATCTGTGTGGAGGATGGCTCACCTGGGTTTTCCAGGGGTAGAAATCTGGAAAAAACGGGTTGGCATAGTCAGGATACAGCCGAACTTATATTCAAAGACTGTCAGGTACCTGCATCCAACCTCTTGGGAGAGAGAGGAAAAGGCTTTTATTATATGATGGAAAAACTCCAGCAAGAAAGGCTTGTAAGCGCTATCATGTCTCAGGCATCAGCAGAGGCTGCATTTGATATGGCCCTTGATTATTGCAAACAAAGAAAAGGCTTAAAACAGGCAGAGATACCAATTGATGCAAACGGGATAGCGGAGATGGCGACTGATATTGAGATAGGACGCACCTTTGTAAATAGTCTAATCAATGATCACATAAATGGTGAAGATATCATCAAAAAGGTATCAATGGCCAAATGGTGGACATCTGATATGGCCAATAGGATTATATCTCAGTGCATGGAGCTATACGGAGATTATGGCTACTTAGAAGACTATAAAGTTGGCAGGTTTTTTAGGGATGCCAGGGCGCACCCTATCTATGCAGGGACTAATGAGATTATGAAGAGGATTATAGGGAGAAAATTGGGAATTTGATGGATTTTACTTTAACCACTCAACAGAGAGATATCCAAAAGGCGGCCAGCGAGTTTGCCAAAGGAGAATTTGATCCAGATGCTGCTCTCGATTATGATTTAAGACAGCAATTTCCATTAAACGTCTGGAAAAATGCCAGTGAGCTTGGATTTATTGGGGCATGCTTCCCTGAAGAGTATGGCGGTCAGGAACTTGGTCTTTTGGAGAATGCCCTGATAGTAGAGACATTTTGCCGGCAAGATTCCGGCATTGGGATGGCATTGGCGCTTTCAGATTTTGGTTCAGAAATGATTGTAAGGAATGGAAATAAAGATCAGAAAAAGAAGATCCTGCCCTTTATTGCACAAGGGGAAGGCATTGTTACAAGTGCCTTTTTAGAAGAAGGGTGCTTTCTTGCACCCTTCGCAACCACTGCAAAAATAAGTAACAACGAATGCATAATTAATGGAATGAAGTCCTTTGTTACACTTGGAAGCATAGCCGACTATATAATCGTTGTCTGCCAAACCAGGCTGGATACACCTCATGCACAAACCGTTATTCTGCTTAAAAGAGAGACAGATGGAATAGAGGTATCAAGTATGGGAGAAAAGGTGGGTATGAGGATGGTTCCAGTGGACCAGGTTGCCTTTGCCAATGTTCGTGTTCCAGCAGAGAATATAGTTGGGCAAGAAGACACAGGTTATTTTCAGCTGCAAGATTTTTTCAATGAGATGAGGATTAAGACCGGTGCCATGGGCATAGGTATTGCTCAGGGCGGACTGGATAAGGCATTAGAGTATAGTAAAAAAAGAGAGCAGTTTGGGAAACCGATTGCAAGCTTTGATGCCATAAGGAATAAACTGGCAGATATGTATATAGATGTGGAAATGGCGCGGCTCATCACCTATAAGGCGGCGTGGTCGTTTGATACGGGAGCGCCTGATGATCGAGCTATTCTAATCTCTAAAATGATTGCCTCAAAGGCAGCATATAGGACTACCTATGATGCTGTACAGATCTATGGGGGGTATGGGTATATGACAGAGGGCCATATCGAGCATTTTTATAGGGATGCGAAGGTGCTTGATCTTTTTTTAGAACCAGGGCAAATACAGAGAAACATGCTTGCCGATCATATACTAGGTGGGGTGAGTGAGAAATGATCATGAGATTTCATTTAGTTTTGTTAATGAAAAGGAGATAGGATGGCAGAAAATTATGTTATTGTGAGTGCCAAAAGAAGCCCTTTTGGTCGGTACCTGGGTTCCCTGTCAGAAATGGAACCACTTGATGTGGCTGTCCATGTGGCTAGGGCAACTCTTGCTGCACCAGGAAGGGATATAACCAGTGATATAGATCAGATTTTTGTTGGTAATTGTATACCGAGTTCCTTTGAAGCTGGTTCTGTTACTGGCAGACAGATTGGTCTCAAACTGGGGTGTGATGTCTTTACTACTACACTAGACACGGCATGTTGTTCCCCCCTTACGGGTCTCCGCATGGCTCTCTGGGGGATGCGTCTTGGAGAGCTCGAATCAGCACTGGTCATAGGGGTAGAGGCCATGAGCCGTGTACCTCATTCCAGTCGACAGTTGAGAGCTGGCGTGAGGATTGGAAAGGTGAATTTTTCTGATCCTATTTATCCTATCTCCTATCCTGGCTATAATTCAGTAGCAGTGGACGCCTCCGATGGAGCGGAAAAGTACGGCATTTCCAAAAGGATGCTTGATACCTTTGCCATGGGCTCGCACCTGAAATGGGCAGATGCTATGAATGCGGGGAAATTTGGAGATGAAATTGTTCCGATAAAAGTGAGAAAAGGACGAAAGGAATATCTTTTTTTGGCAGACGAAATGCCGAGGCCCAATGGAAGTGTTGCCCTTATTGAGATGCTTCCAACTGTATTTGGCTCAAAGACGACTACTGCCGGAAATGCTCCGGGGCTCAATGATGGCGCTTCTGCCATGGTAGCAATGACAGAGAAGAAGGCAAAATCCTTGAGTCTCCCAATACTTGGAACCATAGTAGATCAAGCTGGTGAAACCGATATGCCCTACGGTATTTCCTGGATACCGGCTATGAGCATAAAAAAGGTACTGGACAGAAACGGGATGACCATTGATGATATGGATCTCATTGAGATTAACGAGGCCTTTGCAGCCATGCCTCTTGTGAGCACCAAGATCTTAGCCGGTGAAGATGAGCAGAAATGGTATGAGCTGATCTCAAAAACCAATATCAATGGCGGGGCAGTAGCAATCGGTCACCCGGTGGGCGCATCAGGCCTTCGAATAGCGATGACCTTGATGTATGAACTAAGGCGACGTGGTGGTGGTCAGGGAGTGGCTGCCATTTGCGGAGGATTGACACAGGGGGAGGGGGTTATTATTCGAGTTTAGGAGATGGCTGAGGCACAGTAATACATAGTATACATATGTTGGTAAACCGAATCACTGTCTTGAATAGGTAGCTAACAAAATTCAAAGGAGACAATAGCGTGCAGGAGCTCAGATATAAAATCGATAGGAAAACAAGTGTAGCGATTTTTGAGATTGATACAGCTGGACCTGTTAATACCATTGGTGAGCAATTTATTACAGATTTGGGAGAGGCCACAGAAAGGGCTCACAGAGACAGGATGAAAGGCGTTATTCTATCATCAGCAAAGGCAAAAAGTTTTTTGGATGGAGCCAACCTTATGGAGATCATGAAGGACCCTTCGCCTCTTAATGTAAAACATCTGGTCCTGAAACTTCATGAGACACTGGGGGCATTGGCTAAAAGTCCTTTTCCGGTCGTGGCCGTCCTGGGGGGCCAAACAGCCCTTGGAGGTGGGTTTGAAGTCCTTTTGTGGGGCTGCGATCATATATTTGCTACCTCTGGATCAAAATTGGGGCTTCCTGAGATCAACGTAGGCCTCTTTCCTGCCGGTGGCGGACCTGAAACTCTCAGAAGGGCTATGGGATTCAAGATCGCATTGGATATCGTTCTGGGTGGAAGGGTTCTACCCGTGGAATTTTACTCACACTCAGGGTTGGTGACCATGGTTTCTAAGGATGAGATTTTCTTCGAGGCGGAAAAATGGATTGAAAACAATAAAGATATCGTGAACAGAAACTATGATCCTGAGTGGAAGGAACCCAATCTGTTGAGTAGAGAGGAACAGCAGACACTTATTAAAAATGCCCGCGAGCGTTATACTGTGTGCCCGGAGAAACCGTATTTCAAGGCAGCTATTGATGCTATTGAAGAAGGCCTTGGCTTGCCCTTCGAGGAGGCTGTCCAAAATGAGGTACATCATTTCGCTCCATTAATTGTAGAACCTAATGTCAAAAACAAGATTGATCTCTTTTTTTCCTTAACAAGCCTCGCCCCCAAACTTGCAATAATTGATCGCAAAAAAGCTATCCTGGCACCAGAGATAGCAATTATCGGTGCCGGATTAATGGGGCAGGGGATAGCCCAAATCTGTGCTGATAATAATATAAAAGTAGGGCTCCTTGATGTGGATAAAAAGACAGCCGAGGCAGGGAAAGAAAAGATCGAGAATGGGTTGGAATTATTAGTGAAAAAAGGACGCTGGCTCTCTGAGCGGAAAGAACAGGTCATGAATAACATTCGGCCCATGAATGATTATGCAGAACTCAAGGGCACTCCCCTGGTTATTGAGGCAGTGTTCGAGGATTTGGATCTGAAGCAAACAATTCTCAAACAGGTACAGGATGTCAGTGCTGATATCATTTTTGCCTCCAACACCTCTACTATCCCGATGGAGGAAATTTCAGCACACTCAGATCGGCCAGAAAAGGTAGTTGGGATGCACTACTTTTCGCCCGTGCCCTTAATGCCACTTTTGGAGGTAATTCAGGGTCCTGCAACCTCTGAGACAGCACTTGCTACTGCGGTGATTTCTGGTCGTCAACAGGGAAAGACCTGTATCATCGTGGGTGATGGGCCTGGATTTTATACCAGCCGCACCTTTGGTGTGTTTGTGATGACTGGTTTTTATCTGGCAGAAATGGGGCTCGACCCGTGGGTGATAGACCGCCTGGCACTCGAGGCAGGTTTTCCTCAGGGGCCTTTGCATGTGTATGGCACTGCAGGTGGAAATGTAGTATACCATGCAGGTCTTTTCATGAAATCTCGAATTCCTGACCTATTGACGGTACCAGAGACTCTTATTAAGATGTACGAGGCTGGCTATACAGGTGCAGGCAAACCCTGTTTTTATAAAGACGGCCTAAAGCCTGATACATCGGCCTTGGAATTTGTTGTTCGCAACAAGTCCCTTCCAACTCCTGAAAGGGATGAGGCAAAGGAGATGCTTTTGCTTGCCATGGTAAACCAGGCCTTTCTTTGTCTGGATGAGGGCGTTGTGCGAGACTATTTCAGTATGGATATTGGAGCTATATTGGGGATTGGATTCCCCGATTGCTGGCACGGCCCTGCCCGTTATGTGAGCCAGAAGGGCGTACGAGCAGTCCAGAGAAGAATACAAACAATATATGACAAATACGGCCTTTCATTTTTCAAGCCTGCCAAGGAGTTTGAGAGATTAATTACTTGTGGTGTGGACAGAGGGCTGATTTAAACGGCACGGTATAGAAAGGCGAGAGGATAGAGGAGTGATAACGCTGTATGTCTCATGATTTTAATCTTTCAAGAGAAAGGATGGTAAAAAATCAGTTAATCGCCCGTGGTATTAAAGATAAAAGAGTTCTTCAGGTTATGGGCAAAATTCCCAGGCACCTTTTTATTGAAGATGCCCTGTATGGAGAAGCATATAATGACCATCCAGTTCCTATAGGTGAGAAACAGACTATATCACAGCCGTATATTGTAGCACTCATGACAGAGGCATTGGAGTTGAAGGGAGACGAGAACACCTTAGAGATAGGAACAGGTTCTGGTTATCAGACAGCAATTTTAGCTGAATTGTCAAGCAGGGTGTATACTATTGAGAGAATCAAATCATTACTGAGAAACGCAAGAAAACTGCTGTCTCAGTTGAGATATGATAATATCCTCTTTAAAGCCTTTGATGGGACCCTGGGCTGGAAAGAATATGCCCCTTTTGATGCTATCATAGTAACGGCTGGTGCCCCACATTTAGCAAAGCCCCTTATAGATCAGCTGGCAGATAATGGGCGAATGATTATCCCTGTTGGTGACAGATACAGCCAAGAACTAATTAAGATTATCAGAAAGGGAAAAGAATTCAAACAAGAGAGTTTAGGGGGATGCCGTTTTGTTAATCTCATTGGTACCCACGGCTGGGCGGATTAAGGAAAGTGCCTAAAGTTTGTTGTTCGTTGCTCCGCCGCTGGATGAACGGTGAGCGGCAAACAGTGAACGTCTTATAGGAGATTTGAATGAAATTAAAAGAATTTCCAGAGGATATCAGAAAATATCTTATACCTACACCATCAGGGAGAATGTTGTATCGGTGTCTTGAATGCAGGGATGAATTTGATATTGATCAACTTCTTTATACCTGCCCTTCATGTGGCGGGTTATTAATGCTGCATCATAAGGGAGAAGAAGAAATACAAGGGAGAAATGGTGATTTATGGAGACGAATCTTTGACCACAGGAGGATGCTTAATCTCAACCCCCTTAAGGGTATATTTTGCTATTATGAGTTCGTTGCCCCCATTATTCCGTTGGAATCCATACTCTATCTCGGAGAAGCGCATACCCCCATGGTTATGGCCAACCAAAATCTCGAATCAGCCATAGGCGGACCATTCTATTTTAAAAATGAAGGACTGAATCCGAGCCTATCGTTTAAAGATAGAGGAATGGCCTGTGCGCTAAGTTTTTTAAATTACTTTGCAAAAAATAGAAATATTAAAGATTTATTAACTATATGCGCCTCTACTGGTGATACCTCCGCCTCAGGCGCACTCTATTCAGCATATCTCAGTGATTTTATACGGTCGGTAGTGCTTCTCCCAAAAGGAAAGGTCACCATGCAACAGCTTTTACAGCCCCTTGGAAATGGGGCAACGGTGTTAGAGATGCCCGGCGTCTTTGATGACTGTATGAAGGTGGTAGAAGAGTTAAGTGAGAAGTATAATATTGCCCTTTTAAATTCCAAAAACAGCTGGAGAATCCTGGGACAGGAATCATTCGCCTTTGAAATAGCCCAAGACTTTGATTACCTGGTGTCTGATAAGGTTGTAGTTGTTCCGATTGGCAATGCAGGCAATATAACTGCAATCATGAGTGGATTCTTAAAATTTCTAAAGGCCAATATCATTACTGAATTACCAAAGATTATCGGTGTCCAGTCAGATCATGCTGACCCTGTGTACCGCTATTACTTAGAAGATGATCCTTTGAAACAGCGATTTGAGCCAGTTACTGTAAAGGCGAGTGTGGCACAGGCAGCTATGATCGGAAACCCTGTTTCTATGCCACGTGTAATTGATTTAGTTCGTGAGTATAATCAGGCAGCCGGTCAAAAAAAGATATTCGTCATCCAGGTAACCGAACAGGAAATAATGGATGCCATGGTAATAGCAAACAGAAATGGTAATATTGCTTGTACCCAAGGAGGGGAGTCTATGGCTGGTTTTATGAAGGCCATACGTGGAGGTTGTATCTCCAAAGGAGAAACGGGCATACTTACTGCCACGGCCCATGCCCTGAAATTCTCTTCCTTTCAGGAAATGTATCTTTCTGATAGATTTCCACCTGAATTTGATGTCAAGCCCAAAAAAGAATTTAAAAATATTCCTGTCTTAGTCCAGCCAGATGATCTCAGAAGCCTACCGCAGGCTGGAGAGTCTATCCAGGGGGAAGCGCTTGATCTCTTTATTAAAGCAACTGCAGCAAAAATTGCCAGGATTTTGCATCTAAAGAAAAAATAGGTGATATTAGTCCCGATAAATCGGGATTGTCCGTTGAAAAGAAAAGGAAAACAAAATAATTTGAATAACTATTAACCAGCATACTGAAACTTTTCGTATTTACACATTGTATCCGATTACAAATACAACTGACTGCTCACAACTAACCATGGTCATGATCAAAAGATAGCCCGAAAATGAAAATAATTTCACGGTATCTTTATAAAGAGTTCTTTACTTTCTTTGTTATCTCCTTGATTACCTTTTTACTCATTTACCTTGTAATAGAATTCTTTGGAAAAATAGACAATTTCATGGAGGCTCATGTCCCTCTAAAGGTGGCCTTTTCATTTTTTGTCTATAAGATACCTTTTGTTGTTCAGCAGATGATACCGGTATCAGCCCTCATCTCTGTTATGCTCACGTTAGGCATAATGAATAAACACAATGAGATATTGGCGATAAAAAATTGTGGGATAAGCCTGTTTCGCCTTTTTTATCCTTTAATAGTAATTGCTATTTTTATTGGAGTTGGCTCCTTTTTTCTCTCTGAATCTATTGTCCCTATCACAAGCTCGGTGGCTAATAATATATGGAAAACACAGGTTGAAAAAAAGGATCCTCAAGGAGTATATAAATTGTCTCACCTCTGGTATAGGGGAAAGGACTCCATTTATCAGATTCGCTCATACGACAGCAGGAAGAATATAATAGAAGGACTTTCAATCTTTTTCTTTGATAATACCTTCACATTACATAAAAGAATCGATGCAAGAAAGGCTAAATGGGTTAATGGCATATGGTATCTTAATGATGGGCTTATTCAAGAAATTGCACCTGATGGGTTGAGAAAAACAGTGAGGTTTCGCAATCATACAATACAACTTCCTGAAACCCCCCACGTTTTTGAGAGGACTATGAAGGCTCCAGAAGAGATGAGTTTTTGGGAGCTAAAAAAGTATACGAGAAAAATA
>Ga0315550_1000614_pt1 | contig 21899 bp, 22 predicted proteins | sample SalMarSW160190MG_2_FD_203100 | JGI IMG/M metagenome (GOLD analysis project Ga0315550, IMG submission 203100) | Salt marsh sediment microbial communities from the Plum Island Ecosystem LTER, Massachusetts, United States - Salt Marsh Sediment SW1601-90 ... | reverse complement strand
TAACTCAGTTATACAAACACTTGCACAACCAACATTTAATCCTGCAGCAATTCCCAGTTTTTCTTTTTTGTCTGCTTCAATACAAGGAATATTCTTTTCCTTGCATAAAATTGGGATGTGTTGGACTATTTCTTTAGGATCAACATCTGTGCCATATGCAACTAATTTAGCAGTTCCTCTTTCAATTGCTTTTGTAACTTCGTTTGTGCCTTTTTCAATTTTTCCAGTCTTTCTTGCTTTTTCAATTATTTCATATACAGAAGCCATATTAACCTCCCGTAGATCATTGGTTTAATAAATTATCTACTAGATTTAGGTTTATAAAGTTTACTTCCACTTAACCTCAACATCATCTGTTCTTTCTCTTGGATTAATATCTATTTTTTCCATATTCTTTACTTTAGTAAAGATTCCCTTCTTTAGCATAATCTCACCTAAATAAGCAATCATACTTCCGTTGTCAACAAGCAAATCCTTAGAAGGAACAAAAAATTTACATTCTCTTTCTTTGCACATAATCTTGCACATTCCTTGAAGCCTAGTATTGCAAGCAACCCCTCCCCCAAGAAGCAGTTCTTTTTTGCCTGTGTGAGCCAATGCTCTTTCACTTGCTTCGACTAGCATAGCAAAAACAGTTTCTTGTAATGAAAAAGCTAAATCCTCAACTTTATACTTTCGAGATTCATAAATTTGTTTTAATTTAGTTAAGATTCCAGAAAAAGCAACATCCATTCCTTTTATTGAATAAGGAAGCTCAATATAATTCTTGCTCTTTTCAGCAAGTTTTTGTATTTTAGGGCCTCCTGGAAATCCAATTCCAATAAATCTTGCAAAATTATCAATAAAATTCCCAATTCCAATATCAAGAGTCTCGCCAAACACCCTATATTTTCCAGATTCATAAGCAATTATTTGAGTATTTGCCCCAGAAGCATAAAGAAGCACAGGATCTGTTGCACCAGTTAATCTCCCAATTTCTAGATGAGCAACACAATGATTTACACCAATGATTGGAACATTAAGCTCTTTAGCTTTTTTCTTAGCAAATTTCATTCCCTCAATTAAACAAGGAGCTAACCCAGGAGATTGTGAAAATGCAATTGCAGTAATCTCCTTCTTAGAAATACTTGCTTCTCGCAAGGCTTCTTCAAATAAATCTTCAGCGATTTTCTTATGGTGCTCAGCAGATTCCATTGGAATTATCCCTCCTTTTTCAGTAGTATACATTTCTCTAATATTACACAAAACCTTTCCATTATTCACAATTCCAATTCCAAAAGTGTGTGCAGTTGATTCAATACCAAGTATCATAAAAACAAGACAAAAAGTAAGTTTATAAATTCTATTTCTTTATTTAAATAAAATGATTTTCATACACTTATTATTAGGAATATTATTAGGGATGATTTTTGAAAATTATTTTTTCTTTATTTTAGGATCAATACTTCCAGACTTGGACCATGTGCATATTATTATTAAAAACAAATTATTTAGTTTTAAGAAGATAATTAAAACTATTAAATATGAAAAAAGATTTAATATAAGATATAAAACTTTTTTATTTCACTCAGTTCTCGGATTGATTTTATTTTCATTAATTGTTTATTTATTTAGTAAGACAGGGGCAATATATTTTGGGATTGCTTACCTATTACATTTACTAATTGACTGGAGTGATATTGATGAAAAATATTTTTTATATCCCTTAAAAATAAAATTCAAAGGATTCTTACCAATTTGGTCAAAATTTGAGCAAGTTCTAACCATAATTATTATACTATTAATTTTAATTCTTTATACTATATGAAATTTAAAAAACTAATCATTAAAAATAAAATTCATAAAAAAATAAAAACAAAATAAGATTTAAAATCACTTCTTTTTCTTTGCAGCTTTCTTCCTTGGAGCAGCTTTTTTCTTTGCAGCTTTCTTTTTCCTTTTTCTTGAGCCACCTCTTGCCATAACCGCTTCACATACATTACCTTCAGCATCAACATAGTAAAGATGTCCAGGTCTTCTTGAGATAACTTTTCTTACAACAATTCTTCCCATTTTTTACCTCCTTGCAAGTATTATAATATTTAAAAATAATTTTAGTATTTAAATGTTTCTTTTATCCTCGACAAAAAATGAAAATTCTTTAGTATTTGACGGAATTTCAAGCAGTTTATCAAACTTATGCTTGGGTTGTATAGAAAATACCCGCGGCTCAACTAATTTAATATCAATTATCCTATCATTATTAAACCAGATAGCAACAAAAGGTTTGCAAAAAAATGAATGAATTCTATATCTTTTTAGTTTACTAAAATAAAATAATAATGGCTTGCTGTTTTTTTTAAACATCAATCCTCTTGCTTTTTCAAAAATATTTTTGCATTCCTCAACCCTTATTTTTATTTGTTTTCCTTTGTAATTAAATTTAAATTCCATTAAAACCACCTATCCAAGCCATCTTGTCTCTTTTTTAGATTTGTATAATGATCATATATTTTATTTACAGTTCTCTCATTAACTTTATTATGATGCACAAATCCTCCTCCAAAACTTTTTGGGACATGCATTAATTCATGAATCAAGGTTTTTATTTTTTCCTCATCAGAAAGCCTGTCAAATCTCTCGCTTATAATTTCAATAACATAAAATCCTTTTCTATTTAAAGCAAGCTGCATTGCCTTGCCAAGAGCATGGCATCTTGCAATTACTCCCCTGCTTGAGCTTCCTCTGCTTCTTAAACAAACAATAGAATCTAATCTAACATGCGGAAACAACATCCTAGCAAGTTCATCAACTAGTTCTTGTATGTCGCTTGCTGTTTCATATTTTATCGGCATTTACCACCTCCAGAACTTTATTCTTACCCTTCATACCTTTAATAATTTTTATATTCTTCCCTAAATACTTTTTCATTAATTTTACTAACTCTATATTTGCTTTATTTTCTCTAGCAGGGCATTTTAAGAATACTTTATATTTATTTTTAGAGATTTTAATCATCTCCTGCTTCTTAGAGTTGGGCTTAACATAGACATTAATTATCATAAAACATAAAAACTCTTTGAATTTATAAATCATATGAAAACCCACACACAATACTTGACAATAAATACTGAAACAGAAAGAGCAATTATTAATATAACAAGACATGTTCAAGAAGCAATTGATAAATCAGGCATTAAAGAAGGGATTTGTCTTGTTAATAGCATGCATATAACAAGCTCTGTTTTTATTAATGATGAAGAATCTGGATTAAAAAAAGATTTTATGAAATGGCTTGAGAAACTAGCTCCGCAAGGAGATTATTTGCATCATCAAACAGGAGAGACAAATGCAGATGCTCATCTTAAAAGAACAATAATGGGCAGAGAAGTTACAGTTGCAATAACTAATGGAAAATTAGATTTTGGCCCTTGGGAGCAGATTTTTTACGGAGAATTTGATGGAAGAAGATCTAAAAGAATTTTAATTAAAATAATTGGTGAATAGTTTATTTCTTTTTGCTTTTCTTACTAGTTTTCTTTTTTAAATCTCTTCTATATTTAATTCTCCAATATATCCATCCAATAATCATCCCTACTAAAAAATAAAACAATATTGAGATAACAATTGATATAAAATCAAGCAACATATAAAATCTTTCATTGCCGACTATTTCTGGCAAAGCATAAGATAGCAATTTCAAAAACATTATGCCAGGAGAAAAAATAAAATAAAGATGAGGCAGACTTACTAAAGTATTTCCTTCCCCGCTCATAATTGCTAATAAAAAAAATGCAGCAAATAAAAACAAAGCAAACAATCCCCCTTTTATCATGCAACTTTTTTTCTTTTCTGTCATACTTATTAATTAATCTAAAAATATATAAATGTTTTTAATATACCTCAAGAAGATAAAACCTAAAAGAAGATAGAAAAAGATAAGATAACAAATGATAAATAAAATAAAAGAAAATATTTACCAGTTATATTTTAATGAGTTTGGTAGTTGTGTTTATATTATAAAATTAAAAGACCCAATTAAAATAATTATGATTGATACATCTACTAAAGAAAATGCACAAGAACTTTTAAATAATTTAAATGAAATAGGAATAGAGTATGAAGATATTGATGTTATTCTTTTAACTCACCAGCATTGGGATCATAATGCAAATATTTTATTATTTCCAGAAGCAAAAGTTTATGATTCACAAAACATCAAGGAATTTATCAGCGAATTTCAACTGCCTGGCTTAAAAGTAATTCACACCCCAGGGCACACAAAAGATAGTATAGCTTTTCTTTACAAAGATATTTTATTTTCAGGAGACACAATTTTTCATAATAGTGGAATTGGAAGAACAGATTTGCCTGAAAGCCAGCCAGAAAAAATGCAAGAATCTGTTAATAAATTATTAAATCTTAATTATAAAATTCTTTGTCCAGGTCATATTGATTGATTATCCTCTGTATCAATAGGACCTAACGGGGAGATTCTTCCACTCCATCTATATTTAGGAATTTTAACAGTATTTCTAAGATAATATCCCCCCTGGCCATCTGGAGCATAAATATCTCTTTTTCCAGTTCCAGGACGGTCTATATATAGATAGCTTTCAAATTTAGGTAAGGGCTGAGCGCCTCTTCCAATTAGAACTTCTTTTGCTCGTAGCTGTTTTAATCTTATCTGTTTAGCTCTTTTTTTTCTTAATTCTTCTTTTTCTGCTTCTTCTTCTATTGCTTTGTTTTCTAAAACTTCTGTCATTATTAAAAAAACTTGTTTTTATTTTTAAATATTATTATATTATTATACTATATTATATTTTACAGTTTCACTAACTTTTTTATTTCTTCAACTTCTCTAATTCATCTAAAATATCCCTTGTTATTTTTTCAATGCTTTGCTCACCATTGATTTTAACATAAGGATATTTTTTTAACATAGGTTTTGTATCTTCATGATAGATTTTTAATCTTTTTTTTATAGCATCTTCATTTACATCATCTTCTCTTTGATGCAATTTTAAACCACATACATCACAAACATCTATTTTTTTTGGTTTTGGACAAGTCACAATATTATAAGCAATATTGCATTTTTTGCAGTTCCATCTTCCTTTTAATCTTTTTATTGCTGTCTTATCTGAAATATTAATTTCAAGTATTAAATCTGTTTTTGCAATTTTTTCTAAATCTTCAGCTTGTTCTAATGTTCTTGGAAATCCATCTAAAATAGATCCATTTTTACAATCAGGATTTTTAATCCTTTGTTTAAGAATTTCTATAATAACTTTTGAAGGAACAAGATTTCCTTTGTGAATATAAGAATCTGCTAATTTTTTTAATTTCCCTGTGCTTGCCCTTAATAAATCTCCTGTGGAAATATGTGCAATTCCAAGTTTTTTTGCAATTATTTTAGCTTGTGTTCCTTTCCCGCTTCCTTGAGGCCCAACAAAAATCAGATTAACCATTTTACTTAGCAATCACCTTTTATATTTTCATACAGTTTCATACAAATAAAAACCTTCCTCTCCTTTTCCAACTAATTTAAAACCAGCGCAATTAAATTCTTTAGCATAAACATAATCTAACTTCTTTTCAGCTGCAATAATCTTTTTTTCTTCACAAGTTTTGCTTATAAAATAACCATAAGACAAAATTTCATTTGTTATAGTTGAAGGCTTGCTATGCATAGGATAATTATCTGTAGCAACACCTATAACAAGGCCCTTCCAAGGACTAGCTAAGAAATTTTTATTAGTAATGCCTTCAAAAACTTTCAAGTCACTTTCATGAAGATAAGTATTTGCAGGAGATGCAGGAGGATAAACACTCTGGCTTTCTACAAAATATAATTTTAAATCTTTCCAATTATCTCTTTGTGTATAAGAAAAACTAGAAATTAAAAACAATAAAATAATCACAACTTTCATAATTTGAATAATTTTATATTTTCTAATAAAATCAAATTTATTTGCTGTATTAATAAACCAATTAAATCCAAAACCAGATAATAAGACAATTAATATAGAAGTAGTAATGACCACTCTTTCAAATTCAATAATAAATCTCCATAATATAAAGGAGTACACCCACCAATATAACAAGCCGACAATAATTGGAGCAACTAACCATGATTTTCTCTTATAGTCTTTTAATCCAATAATAAAAAATAATAATGCTAATAAAGGGATGATTTTCCAGATTGTAAAACTAGGAATAGCTCCCCTAGTAAAAGTTTCATAAAATATTTTAGAAGCAACATAACGAAGAGATTCTAAAAAAGAGCCTGCAACGTAATATATAAATAAAAATAAAATAATTGTTACACAAACAGCAATAATAAAAAACCATTTAATAAGTTTAATTTTTTCCTTCCTCGGGATATCTAAGCTTATAAAATAAAAAATTAAAGCAACTGAAAACAAAACAAATAAAGGAGGATAAAAAATCAAGACAAAAAATGAAAGAAATAATACTATTTTTGTCTTGCCCACAGACATAAACAAAAATCCTAATAACATGGAAATTAATCCTAATGTCAGAGGAACCAAAGTCCATAATCCAGGAAGATTTGCTCCATTAATAATATAAGGAATCAAAAGTGCTGCAAAACCACTTGAAAACTTATCAATATTATTAAATCTTAAAATAAAATAAACTAATAAACAAATAATCAAACTTGTGAAAATAGTTAAGATTGTGTATTGTGTCAAGGGATTTAATCCAAGAAGCAGAATCATTTCAGAAACAAATGAGTGAAAAGGAAGTTCAAGATTTGGAAAAGCAGTATCATACCATAAGGAATTTGCTAAAGGAAGTTTGCCTGTCCTTAAAGAATACTTGATAAATGCAATAGCACTCCACTCATCTGAAAAATAAGGATAAGGATATTTAAGATTGCTCACTTCAGTATAACCTTGATTAATTGAAGTAATCTCTCCTATATAATTATAATGAATAGAATAAAATTGGAAAAATAAAATAAGTAAGATTAAAATCAAAAACCAATTTATTTTTATTTTTTTAGCATCCCTTTTCAACATGCCATAATCTGTTTTAATTAAAACACTTACTGCAACAAGAATATTAATTCCAATAACAACCCAATAATTAAAAATTCCAAAAAGCTGTGTAATTAAAGCAACAGCAAAATGAAAACCAATTAAAAAACTTAGAATATAAAAAAATCCTAGCTTCTTGTTTTTAAATTTAATAACTAATAAAAAAGGCACAAGCAGCAATAACACACCAATTATTGTTTTTATCATATTTTTTAAAAACAAGGAGGGTATTTAAAATTAATTTATTTAACAATCAACATAATTCTCATCAGAAAGAGGAACGCACTTATTTTCTTCACAGTCCCATTTCTCATCTCCATCACAGCATTCAGTTCTAAGTGTTGCGTAATCATAATATGCTACATATTTTCCACTAGGATTATAATCTCCTGAACCACATATTCTTGTAAAAGTAGCTGTGGTTGTTGTAGAGCAACTTGGTAAATTACAATTAATAGTCAGTGTTCCTCCGTCACAAGTTACATCCCCAGAACCACCACACTGCACACTTATGCATTCAGCATCAGGATCAGTTTCATTAGGATATGTGTTTAAGGTACTTATTCCTCCACCATAAGAAAAAAAACCAGTCCCACATTCAAAATCATAATTTCTTCCAAGAAAATTATAATTTCTATCATACCCATCTAGATATCCTAATTTTGCTCCCCACATACCTTCTCCGTAATTCTTATAAGTAGTATAGCCATGATACTCATTAGAAGTATTTCCTCCCGGGTTACATGAGCTTGTTGTTTGTTTTTCTAAAATAAATGCCTCAGGACCACTCCCACAATTTATAGGTGCTCTTCCGTTCACTGTTCCTCCAGGAGTTGGGTCTCCATAATAATAATTTTTTAAACATTTTAGACCTTTATGAAAAGTTCCACCTACAGCCGCGCATTGTACTTCAGTCAGGTCCTCACATTTATAATCTAAATACGTATTTCCTCCATAGTCTAATTTTTCCTCTGGAACACGACATGCAGAAGTTGCAGGTATGCAAGGAATCCATATTTCAAAAGGTCCTTCTTTCTGCGGAACCTTCCATGAATTATTTTCCCAAGCATCAATCTCCTTACTGCCTTCTCTGTCATAATTCCAGAAAGTTGGAGATTCTGTATTTCCCATTAAAGGAAAACTATTTGGAACAGATTTAATATTCTGAATTTTTATTTTCACAGCCCACTTTTCAGGCCAATTTGATTTATTATAACCATAATTTTCCATTAACCAAGCATCATTTCCCCATGTATTATAAGTAGGGGTAATAAAAAATTCAACTCTGCTATAGGTGTCTTTATCTCTTAGTGTAAACTCTATTGTTTTGTTATCAACAAATTTTGGCTTAACTGACTCGTTAGTAAAAGGTTTTCCATCATAAAACAAAGCACATTCCCCAAAATCAACATTAACTGAAGGAGCATCACAAGCTTCTTCATCTGTATTAACATCCTGGGAAAACTTAACAAATATGTGATTCCTATAATAAGGGCTATAACTATTAACTTCAGTAACCCAAGGATGTGTCATATACGGAACCTTGGCTGTAAAAACATGAGGCCCTTTTTCAGAATATCTAGCATTATAATTCCAAAAATACTCATCATAAAGAAAAAAAGGAATGTTATGAAGTCTTTTTTCAGGATTAGGATGTTTTGCTTTATTTTCTTCTGTTAATTCTGCTAAAGGATTTCCAATCATTTCAACATCATTTTCTCCCACATCAGCTTGTGAGCCTTTTACAGTAATTGTTCCTATTTTAACTTGCTCTTTTTGAGACTCATTTAAAAGCCACCATTCAGTATAGCTAAGAACTTTTACATCAGGAGAAATTTCATATTTATACCTATCTTCTGAAAACTCTACTAATCCTTCAATTGCATTTGTTCCGTCTTCTAATATAAATTTAACTTCTGGTTCTGTAACTGCATCACTAAATTTAATAGACAGGTTTGTATTTTTATCTGTATAATCATGTTCAAAATAAAACTCATTGACAAAAGGAAAAAGATGAACATCCCTCTCATGTATGTGAGGAAAAATTGAACATAAAACTCTAAGTTTAGTAACCTTATCATAACATTTAAAGTCAAGGGATAAAACATCTGGGGCAGGACTTGCATGCAATCCCTCAGCCACCTGGCTAGTATGAACATCAGCGATATTAGATTTTAAAGGGGGGTATTTTTCATAACATTTTTGCCATCCTAATAACTCTTTTTTCTCACAACCATTTCCTTTAAGATAATTTGTGAAAAGCCACACATCTTCTCCTCCCCAAACTCCAACCTTTACCTCACTTGCATCAACTACAAAAACTCCGGGATAGTCATTTCTACCATAAGCCTCGCATCCATAAGTTCCATGAATAGCTCTTGGTTCAGGCAGGCGATTTTTTATTATATCAGGAGAAGGAGGGTAGTGAAAACTATCTACTCCGCAAGCAAGACCATAATCAAATTCATCTTCATTAAGTCCCCAACAAGTTTCTAAGGTGCTTTCAAAATAATTTTCATTAATATATTCCTGGACAAGATCTCTGCACGCTGCTCTTCCTTCCCAAGTATTCAAGTCTAATCCAGAACAAAGTTCATCCTTTTTTGAATTAAGAACACACATATCTGGAAAATAAGTTGATATTAATCCCTCATAACTCCCATGATGTCCTGTAAAAACTATTTGTGCATTCCCTTCCATAAACTTATTTTTGATTGTTTCTAAATTAGCATTATTATTATGATAAGCCTCAAAATTATATCCTAAATCCTTAGCTAATTTTTTAAGTGGTGCAATCCTCCATGCTATTACTGCCCCCACTATATCAGGATGCCACTCCAGATAAAGAATGTTTTTGTCACAAGGCAAAACAGAACTTTTCCCTTCTTGATCTGTATAATTGCAAACCGGTTCGGTTCTACACGTAACAGGATCTCCTCCTGGAGGCTCTAATTCAGCCAAACCTGTTATAATTCCTCCAGTAACCTCTCCCCTAAATAAATTAATAAAAAAATCAATTATTCTCCTTATAAATCCCCTTGGAGATAAAGTAGGTAGTGCAGGAGGCGGAGGAATTGATTCTTGGAATTCAGTAAGCTCTCTGATTTCACTAACAAGCATATACTCAAAATTTTCTTCATCTACAACTAAAAATGCTTCAGGATCTCTAGAAGTTCCATCAATATAATGTTTAAGAAAATCTGTAAGATTTGCAACATAAAAATAATAATCTATATAAGGATAAATAAATTTAACTTCTTCTTCAGTAATATCTATGTTTATAACTTCGAGGACACTTCCGTTTCTGTGAATTTGAAAGTTGTTATCAAAATCCCCAAACCGATTTTCTAAATAAATTCTAATTTCCTGTTCTAAATCAGGAGCTTCACCAACCGGAGTTAATGGATTTTGTCTTAAATAGTTTCTTATAATACATCTAACATTATTTTGCCAAGTATCATTATTATCACAATTTTCTAAAGTAACTAATTCAGTTAAATCCCCTAACAAAATCCTCCCCTTACTAACATTAGAATCAAAAACTTCTAAATAAATTAAATTACTTTCATTGTAGACTTGGATATCACTCTCATTTTCTAAAATCTCTACCTGCTTGTTAAAAATAACAAAATTCTTTCCTTGCAAAGAATTCAAGCTTTCATTCAAAGCTTGCCTTTGTTGATTATTTAGTTCTCCTAAATTACAAAAATAATCATCAATATTAATGCTAATTCTGTTTAATTCATAATCTAAAAGAGTTCTAACACTTGTTTCCAAGGGCCCTTCTGGACACTGTCTAATATAATCATCAGTAGTGCCAAGATAATCATTAGTTTTTGCAGAATAAGTATCTGTTCCAGAATCTGAATCACTTTTAACTCCTCCACTGCTAGCAGGATTAATAATATAATCATCAGCAGGTTCAGAACCTTCAGTAGTTTCAATAATAACTTCTTCCCCATCAGAAGGTGTTCCACTAGCAGGCTCACCAATGCCAAATCTAGAAATTTCTGGTCTTTCCCTCCCAGAAATATCTCCAATTTTTCCACTTTTAGAAATATTAAATAAAAGATTAAGACTAACAAATACTAATACTAAGATTACAACAATAACAACCACAGCAAGGACATTAGGAGGAATTCCAAATAATTTCTTATTTTTAATCTTGCTGCTCCTTTTTTCCATTAAAGTATAATAAGAAGAATATATTTAAACTTTCCTTAATTTAAAAGACAATGAAAAAAAAGGTGAAAAAAGCAGAGCAGAGAAATAAACAAACAAAAAAACAAGGAAAGAAAATACTGCTTGAAATTTTTGGTGTTTTAGTAATCACAAGATTAGCAATATATCTAATAGGATATTTTTCAAATTTAGCAATGACATTCCTAACTAAAGGAGGATATTATCCAAGAGTGCTTTTAGAGTCAGCTTCTTTATCAAAATTATTTTTTAGGTGGGATAGTGGATGGTATATAGGTATAATGAAATATGGTTATTCTTTTGCTCCTGGACGGGAGTCAAGTGTTGCTTTTTTTCCATTATATCCAATGCTTGTAAAAATATTTTCTTTTAATCTTTTTAATCCAGTGATTATAGGATATCTAATATCAAATATTGCTCTTTTTTTAGCAGTACTTTATCTTTACAAACTAGTTTACTTAGAAACTAAGGAGCATAAAACTTCTTTTAAAAGCGTTTTCTATCTTTTGATTTTTCCTACAAGTTTCTTTTTTTCAATTTTTTATACAGAAGGACTTTTCCTCTTTTTAGCAATTTCTTGTTTTTATTATGCAAGAAAAAAACAATGGCTAACTGCCTCAATACTAGGCTTGTTCTTATCAATGACGAGAGTTATAGGAGTTCTTATTTTCATACCAATGTTAGTTGAATATTTTGACATAAACTTTAAGTCATGGAAAATGGATATTAAAAAAATAAGAGGAGATATTCTTTATTTACTTTTAGTTCCATTAGGCTTGCTTTTTTATATGTTTTTCCTTTATATTAAATTTGGTAAACCTTTTGCATTTTTGGACGCACAATTAGCATGGGGGAGATATTTTGTTATCCCATTTGCTCCCCTTATAATGGAATTTAATTATAGATTATTTCACACAGTTATATTTAAAGGATTTGCAATATTTGCTCTCTTAATGATCTTATACTTGTTTTTTTCTAAAGTTAGGTTTAGTTATGGTATTTATGCACTTTCAATTTTAGCAGTGTGTCTTTCAACAAGTTCCCTTGATTCAACTCCAAGATTAGTTAGTGTAATATTTCCAATATACTTAGCAATGGCACTAGCAAGCAAGAAAAAGTATTTAGAATATATTTTTATAATATTTTCTATAATATTCCTGGCCTTATTTTTAACTCTTTTTGTTAATGGATACTGGTTTACCTGAAGATATTTTTAAGTATAATTAAATATAAATAACACATAATTCTCCAAAAATTATGAAAATATCTGTTGTTCTGCCTTGCAGAAACGAGGAAAAAGCTATTGGTGTTTGCGTTAAAAAAATAAAAACAGCTTTAAAAAAAGAAAAAATTAAACAAAAGGATTATGAAATTATTGTTTCTGACTCTTCTATAGACAAAAGCCCAGAAATTGCTAAAAAATTAGGAGCCAAAGTTATCAAGCACAATCTTGTTGGATATGGTAATGCTTATATTCAGGGCCTTAAGCATGCAAAAGGAGATTATATTATTATGGGAGATGCTGATAATACTTATGATTTTTTGCAAATCCCAGAATTTATCAAACAATTAGATAAAGGTTATGATTTAATTATTGGAAGCAGACTTTTAGGAAAAATAGAAAAAGGAGCTATGCCTTTTTCTCACAGAAGATTCGGAACCCCTATTATGAATCTTCTTTTAAGAATATTTTTTAAAAAGAAAGTATCAGACTGCAATTCTGGATTTAGAGCTATAAAAAAACAAGCATTAGATAAACTTAATTTAAAAACAAGAGGAATGGAATTTGCTTCTGAAATGGTTATGAAAGCTGCTAAACATAATCTAAAAATTAAAGAAATTCCAATCACATATTCAAAAAGAATTGGTGATTCTAAATTAGACACTTTAAATGATGGATGGAAGCATCTGAGATTTATGCTGCTTTATTCTCCTAATTATGTTTTCTTGATTCCAGGAATCTTGCTTACTATTTTAGGATTCTTAATCATGGTCTTGATTTTAACTAATCATCTAACTTTATTTGGGATAGCTTTCCAGACCCACCCAATGTTTATTGGAAATATCTTGGTTGTTCTAGGCTATCAATTAATATTAACAGGAATATTTGCAAAAATCTATTCTCACAATCATTTAAATGAAAAAGATGAAGCACTAGAAAGATTATATCATTTTTTTAATTTAGAAAAATCTATACTTGCAGGAGCAGTTTTCTTATTAATTGGATTTTTCATATATTTAAATATCTTGATTGTCTGGCTGTCTAAAAATTTTGGAGAATTAACAACAATTAATCTCTCTATTTTTGCACTAACTTTTGTAATAATTGGAATCCAAACAATTTTCTCAGGGTTTTTTTTCAGTATTCTGGGAATTAAAGAAAATTAAAAAATCAAATAAAAAATTAAAAGAAAATCAGAAGATAAAAAACATAAAAAAGCAAAAAAAACAAAATAAAAAACAAATAAAAAACTAAGAGACTCTAATAAAAAATAAAGATTAATAAAAACAAACATGAAAATAGCAATTTTTCATAATTTTATGGATAATATTGGTGGAGCAGAAATTGTAACACTTACTTTAGCAAGAGATTTAGATGCGGATATTTATACAACAAATTTTAATAGAGAAAAAATTAAAAAAATGGGATTTAATCCAAAGAGGGTTTTCACCTTAGGAAAAGTTCCAGTAAATGCTCCTTTTAGACAGCAATTTGCACTTTCAAAATTCAGAAAACTTAATTTAAAAAACAAGTATGACCTTTATATTATTGCTGGGGACTGGGCAATATCAGGAGCAGTTTTAAATAAACCAAATATAGAATATTTTCATTCTCCTTTAAATGAAATTTGGGCATTTAAGGATCACATAAGAAATATCTGGCTTTCTCCTTGGAAAAGGCCATTATTTGATGTCTGGGTGTTATATAATCGATTTATTTATAGAAAATATTTTAAACATGTTCAAAAAAGAATAGCTAATTCAAAAAATACTCAATCAAGAATAAAAAAATTCCTTGATTCTGATTCAATAGTAATCCCTCCTCCAGTAGAAACTAAAAAATATAAATCAGGCAAGAGCAAAAACTATTGGTTGTCTGTAAACAGATTATTTAATCATAAACGAGTTGATATGCAGATTGAAGCATTTAAAAATCTCCCAAATGAAAAACTAGTAATTGTTGGAAGTTATGAAAAATCAAAAACCTTTTTAGAACACGCTAATTATATTAAAAAAATAAAACCAGAAAATGTAGATATTCTCAGTTTTGTAGATTATGGTATGCTACTTGATTTATATTCTCATTGCAAAGGATTTATAGCAACTGCAATTAATGAAGATTTTGGAATGACACTAATAGAAGCAATGGCTTCTGGAAAACCAGTAATAGCATCAAATGAAGGAGGTTATAAAGAATCTGTAATCAATAATAAAACAGGAATTCTTATTGATAATATTAATGAAGATAAGCTAGCAAATGCAATAAAAAAAATAAACAAACAATTAAAAAACAATCCAAATAAATACAAAGCTGCTTGCATAAAACAAGCTAAGAAATTTGACACCAAAGAGTTTATTAAAAAAATCAAAGAGCAGATTAAAGCATGAAAATGAAAATAAGAATGAAAAAACAAAAAAACAAAATGAAAAGGATTATCATGGGCAGGGAAGGAGGACTTGGAGATAGGTTATTTAATTTAATATCTGGATTAAGATTAGCAGAATGCACAAAAAGAAAACCAATTCTTTGGTGGCCGAAAACCTATCATTGTGAAGCAGAATTTAGTGAATTATTTGAACCTTTCCAAAACTTGCAAACAATTAATAAAGATATTAAAGAAATTCGCAAAATATCAGATTTGATTCTAGAACGGAAAACGCTGGAAGCAAGAGAAAATAGACAAGGAAAACTATTTCATTATATAAAATCTAATTTAAATGTAAAAATTATTTTTTTAAATTTTGAAGGAATCTGCTACCTTCCAGAAGAAAAAAATATTCTAAATAATATAAACCTTCAAAAAAAGATTGATAATGAATTGAAGGATTATCTAAGAAAATTAAGACCAAGGAAAGATTTAAAGAAAAAAATAGATTCATTTGCAAGCATAAACTTTGATAAGGATACTGTTAGTATCCACCTTAGAAGAACAGATTTCCCCATGCAAATAAATTGGGTGATGCAAACAGATAAAGAAATAATAAGGATATTAAAAAAATACTTAAGGAAAAATCCAAAAACAAGATTCTTCCTTGCAACAGATTCAAAAAAAACACAAAAAACACTAAAGAAGACATTTAAAGAAAGGTTGGTAATCTATCCAAAAAAATATTGGGCTAGAAGATTATGGACTGGGAATATATATAGGTCAAAAGAGTCTATTAGGGATTCATTAATTGAATTGTACCTTTTGTCAAAAACTAAAACTTTCCTAAGGTTTGATGAAAAATCTGGATGCTTCAATGAAATTGCAAGAATGTTAAATCCCCTTCAAAAGAAAATATTATGGAGAAATAAGCGCAGCCTAATACAAGGGAAAATAATCAGTTGTAGGAGATTTATGCTCTACGCGGAAAAAAGATTGAATCAAACTATTAATAAAATTGGTCGTTTTTTAAAAAAAAAACCCCAAATATATAAAACATTAAAAAGAATAGAATATGGTAAAAGAATCAGTCCTAATAACACTTGCAGATAAAAATTATATTGAGCAAGCAAAACAACTTTTTTCTAGTGTGTATTGGAATGCTGGATGGAAAGGAGATTACCTCCTCCTCTCGCACAATGTTTCTGAAAAAGATTTAAAATGGTTTAGGAAAAAAGGAATCTTAATTAAAAAAGTAAAATTAGTAACTAAAGAAAAAGTCAAGAGTAGCTGGCCAATAACTGTGTTCAGCAAGTTTTATATTTTTACACCATATTTCAAAAAATACAAGAATGTCTTGTTTTTAGATTCTGATATAATTGTTCGAGAATCATTAAAAGATCTGTCAGATGTTAAAGGGCTTTGGGCAGTTAAAAGCCATGAGCATATGTCAAAACTGTTTATTAGGCCAGTACTTGCAAAATTAAGAAATGTAAATACAAGATTATATAAGGATCTTAAAAAAAATTATAATTTAAAACTTCCTGCATTTAATTCAGGAGTTATTGCTTTTAGTACAGACATTATAAAGAAAGACTTGCTCCAAGAATTAAAGAAACTATTTAATAAATATAAGGGAGTTAACGAGGGGGATGAGACTTTTATAAATTTGTTAATGTATAAAAAATGGAATCCTTTAAACCAGGTTTATAATATTTATCCAGATTATATAATACCAACATGCAACATCCCTCCTGAAAAAGTCAAGGGGATAATCCTTCATTTTATAATTAACAAGCCTTGGGATACAAAATCTCCTTTTCATAAAGAGTGGAAAGAAAACCTTGACAGAGCAGAAGAAATTAATTTAAAAAAACCTCAAGAGCTAAGAAAAGTCTGGACAAAGCAGCAAATAAAAAAATATTCAGATTATCTTAACAAAAGAAAAAAATCATTTTTTTATAAGAAGATAAAACTGCAAACTGCCCAGTTAATTGATGAAGGGATTGGGCTTATTGGACTGACTATTAAAAGAATAAATCCAGAAACTTATTATAAATTAAAAAAAATAAAAGAACCAAAGCAAACTGATGAAAAAAAATTCAAAGAAATCTATAAATCAAAATGGTGGGGGGACCAAGATGATTTTTTTTCAGGGCAGGGCTCCTTGCCAGAAAACACTAAACCTTATGAACAGTATGTTGAAAAATTTATAAAAGATAATAAAATAAAATCTGTTGTTGATCTTGGCTGTGGGGATTTTCAAGTTGGAAAAAGAATTAATTGGAGTAATGCAAAATATATTGGAGTTGATATTGTAAAAGATTTAATTAAAAGAAATAAAAAACTATATTCAAATAAAAAAATAAAATTCATAAAAAAAGATATAGTAAAAGACAAGCTCCCTTCTGCAGATTTATGTTTAATAAGAGAAGTTCTTCAGCATATGGAAGATTGGAAAATAAAAACAATATTAAAAAAAATAAAAAAATACAAATATGTTTTAATAACTAATATTCAGGAAATAAAATATAATAAAAAAGCAATTGCAAAATTAATAAAAAAAGAATATAAATTTGGAGAATATAGGGGTGGCGGCTTGTTTTTAGATTTGCCTCCGTTTAATTTAAAATCAAAAACAGTTCTCTCATATTTAAAAACAAATAAAAAACATAGACTAAAAACAATTTTAGTAGAAAATTGAAAGATAAGTTAGGGAATTAAAACTAAAACAAAAAATCAAAATGAAAAAAATTTGCATAATAGTGGTGTATTTTGGGAAATTTCCAAATTTTCTTGATTTTTACTTAAAAACATGTTCTTATAATCCTACAATAAACTGGCTGATTTATACTAACTGCAAAATACCAGAAAATTATCCTCAGAATATTAAATTTATTAAAGGAACCAAAAAGAAATTTAGTGAGTTAGCTTCTAAAAAACTTGGATTTAAAGTAAGTATAAAAAACCCGTATAAACTTTGTGATTTTAAACCAACTTATGGAATTCTTTTTGAAGAGCAACTTAAAAAATTTGATTTTTGGGGAACAGGAGACTTAGATTTGTTTTATGGAAATATCCGAAAATTTATAACAAACAATATGCTCAAAAAATATGAGATAATAACAGCAAGAGCAGATAGGATGGTTGGACATTTTACATTATACAAAAATATTCCAAAAATTAATTATTTATTTAAAAAAACAAAAAATTATAAAAAAGTTTTTCAAAGCAAAGAAGTTTATGGATTTGATGAAAGAAATCAGATAATCAGAAAGAAGAAAAGTATAAAGGAAGATTGTATGCAAGATTTAGTATCTAGATTAATTAACAAAAAAGAATTAAAAGTTTTTTTTAAAACAATAATTGAAGAATATGTTTGTGTTAATTGGGATAAAAATTGGAAATTTTATTGGGCAAAAGGAAAGCTTGTTAATTTAAAAAATCTAAAACAAGTAATGTATTTTCATTTTTTAGAAACTTTAAATAATAAAAAAATTCCAAAAAAAATAAAAGGCAAACCAATTGATTATTTTATTTTTTCTGAAAAAGGAATCTTTCCATGTAAAAAAATCAATTTAAAATTATACAAATTATCTTTATTTAAAAATAAATTAAATAAAAAAATTAATAGAAAAATAGGCCAACTTGGTTTGTTTATAAAAAAATATGACCCTAAATTTTATTATGGATTAAAAAAACTAAAAACAAAACAAAAATAAAATGAAAAACAAAAAACAGAAAAACCTCCTCGTAACTCTCGCAGATAAAAATTATATTGAGCAAGCAAAACAACTTTTTTCTAGTGTATACTGGAATGCTGGATGGAAAGGTGATTATATGCTATTGTCTCATAATGTCCCTGAAAAACATTTAAAATGGTTTAGAAAAAAAGGAATTTTAATTAAAAAATGCAAGCATAAAATTAACAAGGCAAATCTAATTTATTCTCCAAAACCATGCAAGTTTTTCTTATTTACACCAGAATTTAAAAAATGGGATAAAATTGTTTATTTAGATGTAGATATTATAGTTAGAGATTCATTAGAAGAATTAACAAAAGTAAAGAAATTTAGAGCAGTTTTAGAAGACCCTATTAACAATAAGTTGCTTGACCAGTTTACTCCTCCAGAAAGAGAGAAAAAACAAAAGTTTGACAAGCTCAGAAAAACATATGATATTAAGGCAGAGGCATTTAATTCTGGTGTAATTGCTTTTAATACAAATATAATAAATAAAATTTTATTTTCAAAATTAAATAAATTGCTTTTAGAATACAACGACATTGAACAACAATATTTAGTAGATCAGCCAATTCTTAATTTATATTTTTCTGAAAACTGGGAAAAACTTCCCCTAGTTTATAATCTTGATATAGGGGATTTTAAATTTATTAATTTAAAAAAAATAAATGCAATAATCTTTCATTTTAGAGGGGAAAAAGATAAGCCTTGGTTAACTAAAAGTCCTTTTTACAATGAATATACAAGCAATCTAAAAAAAGCAGAAAAAATTAATTTAAAAAAAGCACAAAATCCAAAAAGAATTTGGACAAAAAAGAAGGCTGATAATTATTCTCTTTATTTAAAAATCAGATGTTTTACTTCTTTTTCAAATTTTAGAAGAATTATTAATCGATTTTTTGGATTAATTGCAATTAAATTATATATTTATTTCCCAAAATTATATTTTAAAATTAAAAAATTAAAATGAAAAAACAAGAAAATAAAAATAAAACTAAGAAAATTGAAATGAAACGAGATTTAATAATTACTCTTGCAGATGAAAATTATATTGAACAAGCTAAACAGCTTTTTTCTAGTGTGTATTGGAATGCTGGTTGGAAAGGAGATTATATGTTGTTGTCTCATAATATTCCTGAAAAACATTTAAAATGGTTTAGAAAAAAAGGAATCTTAATTAAAAAAGTAAAACCAATTGATAAAAAAGACAAAGGAGTTATAAAACATCCCCCAATTGTTTTAGATAAAATATACTTATTTTCAAAAGAGCTTAAAAAATATAAGAATATTGTCTTTTTAGATGGGGATATTATTGTTAGAGCCTCTCTTGATGCTTTAACAAAAGTAAATATGTTGACTGCACCAAAAGCAGCAGACATAAACTTAAGAATGAGTTTTATTAATTCAGATAAGGAACTTTATAAGAAACTGGAAAAAACTTATGAGCTTGATACAACCTCATTTAACACAGGGATTATTGCTTTTAATACAGATATTATAAAAGATAACACTTTAGATGAAATTAAAAAATTATTTAAAAAATTTGGAAAAGTAAATGCTTTAGCAGAAGAATCTGCACTTAATCTATATTTTTATAAAAAATGGAACAAGCTTCCAATGATATATAACCTATATCCTAAAAGTATAATTTACAAAGCACATCTTAAACCAGAGAAAATCAAATCAATAATTTTTCATTTTGTTTGCACAAAAAAACCTTGGGAAAAAGATTCTCCTTTTCACAAAGAATACATATACAATCTAAAGCGAGCAGAAAAGATAAATTTAAAAAAACCACAAAAACCAAGAAAAATCTGGACAAAAAAACAAATTAGAAAGTATGTGAGATATTTAAAATTGAGAATTTTTCTTTTTTATTTATTTATTAGAATTGATGAGAAGATTGGAAAAGTGGGAATTTTTTTAAAAAAAATAAATCCCAGAATATATAATAAGTTAAAGAAAATAAAAATATTTCATTTATTTAGTGCTCCTCATCCAGATGTTTCTTAATTCACTGTCTTTAATTCACTATAAATTGCACTAACTGATTTTTCAGCAGCATTTCCAGGATTATATAAATATTTTTTAATTAATTTTTCCTGCTTTTTTTTCTGAACCTCAAGTTTTTTTTGATAAATCTTATCTCCTGAAAACATCTTATTTATAATTAAAGGTAATTGTTTTTGAAAATTTAAAGAATTAATTTTAAAACCAAGATCACAAACATCTTTTTCAACACCAACATATTTGTATTTCTTAAACCAAGATTTATTATAAAAAATAATAAGAGGCTTTTTTAATATGCTTGCTTCAAAACCTGCAGTTGTCCCGGTATCTGTGACTACAATATCTGCATGAACATATAATTTATTAGGATCACTAATATTAACAAAATCTACATTCTCATATTTGTTACAGATTTTTCTTAATTTTTCTTTCCACTCAGGAAATTCAACAAGCAAGTGATTATGAGGTTTAATTAAAATCCTTGCATTTTTAATATTTGATAGTGTTTTAATAATTTGCTCTCCATGTTTATGAATTGATGAAAATTTAGTCCAGTGAGGAAGATAAGCAATTACTTTTTTAAAATTTTCCTTCCCTAAATTAACATTAAACAAAAAATCTGTTTTTGAAAAACCAGTATTATAGATTTTAGGTTTTTTATTAATTTCAAAATAAAAAAGTTTGATTAATTTTGTAAATTCCGGCCCAGGTGAAAAATGAGCATCATAATTAACTAAAATATGTTTTTGCTCAGGAAGACAATAAACTCCAGCTCCGTGATACATTTGTATTTTTTTAAATTTATTATAAAAACCAGGCAATTTAATAATATCATGAATTTCAGAACAAATAATTAAATCAGGATAAACATAAGGAGCAAGATTAAGAGTAATCAAATATGTTTTTTTGATATATTTTGATAAATAAAATTTTAATTTTCCTGTTGTGTGAGGATAAAAATCGTCTCCAGTAGCAAAAACAAAAAAAACTCTAATCTTTTTGTTTTTCTTTAATTTGAAATAAATCGGTTTAAAAATATCAAAAAAATAATCATTAGTTAATGGATAAACAATTACTTTTATTTTAAAAAAATCATAATAAAGTTTCAAGAACTTATAATAAAGAATTTTCCTAATAAAAAGAAGTGCATAAATTTTAGTTAACAAATAATCAAGCATATTATTTTTCATTTTTTATTTAATCTTTTATCTTGCATTTGTTTAATCTTTCTAATCTTCTTGATATACTCTTTAATAACTTTTTCAGAATCTCCTTGCTTAATAATCTCTCCTTTTTCCATCCAAATAGTCCTATTG
>Ga0315550_1000613_pt1 | contig 21981 bp, 14 predicted proteins | sample SalMarSW160190MG_2_FD_203100 | JGI IMG/M metagenome (GOLD analysis project Ga0315550, IMG submission 203100) | Salt marsh sediment microbial communities from the Plum Island Ecosystem LTER, Massachusetts, United States - Salt Marsh Sediment SW1601-90 ... | reverse complement strand
TGAAGCGGAAGAAGCGGCCATGGAATCGCTCAAGGCACACGGCTTCCGGCCCGATTACATCAGCGTCCGGCGGCAGGACGATCTGGCCGCGCCCGGGCCGGAGGACAGCCGGTTGGTGGCGCTGGCGGCCGCGTGGCTGGGAAAAACGCGCTTGATAGATAACGTTGAATTCGAACTGAATGCGGGTATTTGAATCCGCGTGAATAAAGCCCGATAATATGAGTATTCACGGGAGACTTTTTATGCGCCGCCACATGCTCAGGTCCAAGCTGCACCGTGTGACCGTTACCCATTCCGAGCTCGATTACGAGGGTTCGGTGGCGATCGACGGCCGTCTGCTGGATGCCGCCGATATCCATGAGTACGAGCGTATCGAGGTCTACAACATCAGAAACGGCGAGCGTTTCTCGACCTACGCCATCCGCGCCGATGAGGGTTCCGGCATCATTTCGGTCAACGGCGCGGCCGCGCACAAGGCCGACCCCGGCGACAAGGTCATCATCTGTGCCTACGCCGAGTTCGATGAAAAGGAACTGGCGAGCTTCAAGCCGCGGCTGGTGTACGTGAACGCGCGCAACCACATTACCCACACGCGCAATTCCATCCCGGTCCAGGTCGCATAATCGCCAGACCGCGGGAATTTCATCCCGGCGGACCCCTTTGCCCCTTTCCGGGGGCAGGCAATCCAATTTGATCTTCCTCAATATCAGGCGCCGCCGTCGGCGCTATGGTAATCGTGCATTCGTGTTTTTCCCGCCGGATTCATGCGATGCCGGCGATGGCCGGAACGGAAAAATTCATGACCGCAATCAAGAGCCTGGATGCCGGAGCGTTATACGCGCGCAGCGACCCGGATCGCCTGACGTTCGACACGACGGCGGATTTGCCGGATCTCGCGGAGATCGTCGGCCAGCCCCGCGCCACGGAGGCAATCCAGTTCGGTATCGGCATTCGCCGCGACGGCTTTAACCTTTTTATCCTCGGCGAGCCCGGCACCGGGCGGCACATGGTGACGCGCCAGTATCTCGAGCGCCGGGCCGCGACGGAATCCGTTCCGCACGACTGGTGTTACGTCAACAATTTCGCGCAACCCTACAAGCCGCGCGCGCTGCGTTTGCCCGCCGGTACGGGCGCCCGGTTGCGCGATGACATGGCCCAGCTCATGGAGGATTTGCGCAGCGCCATTCCCGCGGCGTTCGAAAGCGAGGAGTACCGTACGCGCCGTCAGGAACTGGAACAGGGGCTGAAGGAGCGGCAGGAGCAGGCCTTCGAGGGGTTGCGCAAGGAGGCCGAGGGCCATGGCATCGCGCTCATCCGCACCCCGTCGGGGATGGCGTTCGCGCCCACGCGCAAGGACAAGGTGCTGAGCCCAGAGGAATTCCAGAAGCTGTCGGAAGCCGAGCAGAAGCGCGTCGAGGCGGTCGTCACCACGCTGGAGGAACAGTTGGCCCGTATCATCCATCAGTTCCCGCAGTGGCGACGGGAGGGTCAGCAGCGTATCCGCGACCTGGACAGCGAGGTGACCATGTCCGCCGCGGGACATCTGATCGACGAGCTCCGGAAGAAATACGCGCCGCTTCCCGATGTCGTGCATTATCTCGACGAGGTGCAGGAGGCGATCATTGAGAATTCCGATGACTTTCGGCGCGGCGAAGAGGGCGGCGAGATGACGCTCCTCGGGATACCCATTTCGCGTTCTGTCTCGGGCGCGTCTACCTGGCGGCAGTTTCAGGTCAACGTGCTGGTCGATCACGGCGCTACCCGGGGAGCCCCGGTGATCTATGAGGACAGTCCCAGCTATCAAACGCTCGTCGGCCGGGTCGAGCACCTCGCCCAGATGGGTGCGCTGGTGACGGATTTCACGCTGATCAAGCCGGGTGCCCTGCTGCGCGCCAATGGCGGTTATCTCGTTCTCGATGTGCGCAAGCTGCTGATGCAGCCGTATGCCTGGGAAGGTCTGAAACGCGCGTTGTCTTCGCGCGAACTGCGCATCGAGTCGCTGGGTCAGGTGCTCTCCCTGGTGAGCACCGTCTCGCTCGAGCCCGAACCGATTCCACTCGACGTCAAGATCGTGCTGGTGGGCGAGCGGCTGTTTTATTACCTGCTCTATCACTATGATCCGGACTTCCGGGAGCTGTTCAAGGTCGCGGCCGATTTCGAGGATGACATGACGCGCCGGGAGGATAGCGACATGCTCTATGCGCGACTGGTCGCCACCCTGGCACGCCGCGAGGGCTTGCTCGCGCTCGACCGGGCAGCCTGCGCGCGCGTGATCGAGCAAGGTGCGCGCATGGCCGAGGATGCGGAAAAACTTTCGATTCGCCTGCGCGACATCAGCGATCTGCTGCGCGAGGCCGATCACTGGGCGCGGACGGCCAGGCGCGACGTCATAGGCGGGGAGGACGTGCAGCGCGCGCTGGATGCCAAGGTGTATCGTTCCGATCGCGTGCGCGAGCGGCTCCAGGAGGAAATCCAACGCGGTATCCTGCTCATCGACACCGCGGGAGAACGCACCGGTCAAGTCAACGGCCTGTCGGTCGTGCTGCTCGGCGATTTCATGTTTGGTCATCCAAACCGCATCACCGCGCGGGTGCGTCTCGGCAAGGGCGAGGTCCTCGATATCCAGCGCGAGATCGAACTCGGCGGTCCGATCCATTCCAAGGGCGTGCTGATCCTCGCGGGTTTTCTCGGCGCGCGCTATGCGGCGGGCCGGCCGCTGTCGCTGTCCGCGAGCGTGGTGTTCGAGCAGACCTACGGCGAGGTCGAGGGCGACAGCGCCTCTTCGGCGGAACTGTACGCGCTGTTGTCCGCACTCGCCGAAGCGCCGGTCAAGCAGTCGCTCGCCGTCACCGGTTCGGTGAACCAGCACGGTGAAATTCAGGCCATCGGCGGCGTGAACGAAAAGATCGAAGGCTTCTTCGACGTATGTCGCGCGCGCGGCCTGACCGGCGACCAGGGCGTGCTTATCCCCGCGGCCAACGTCAAGCATTTGATGCTGCGCCACGACCTGGTCGAGGCTTGCGCCCAGGGGAAATTCCACGTCTACCCGGTACATACCGTGGATGAGGGCATCGAGCTGCTCACCGGCATTCCCGCCGGCGAGCGCGACGACCAGGGACTATTCCCGGACAACACCATCAACCAGCGCGTGGAAGTGAAACTGCTGGTGCTCGCGGAACAGGCGCGCGCCTTCGGCACGCCGCTGGAAACCGGGAAAGACGGCGAGTGAACACCCCGGCAACGTCCACGTCGTCCATCCGGCGCATCCTGGTCGCGCTGGATGCTTCGGCATCCGGCATGGCGGCGCTGGAGGCGACGGCAGCGTTCGCTTCCCGGATGGAGGCACAGTTGCTTGGCTTGTTCGTCGAGGATATCAATCTGCTGAGGCTCGCCGCATTGCCTTTCGCACGCGAAGTGAGTTTTTTGTCCGCCAGAACGCGCCGTCTGGGTGGCGCCGAGATGGAGCGCGCGTTGCGGGCGCAAGCCGCGCTGGCGCAAGCCGCGTTGATCGCAGCGGCGGAGCGCGAAGGTGTAAACTGTTCCTTTCGTGTCGTCCGCGGAGAGATGATCGCCGAACTGCTTGCGGCCGCGCACGAGGCCGATCTGGTTGCCATTGGCGTGACGCGCCCGGGAGACCGGCGTGCCGCTTCGACCGTGCATGGGATGGTCGGCACCGCGCCCGGTTCGTTGCTGCTTTTGCCCGCGGACGCGCGAATCCGTCCCCCGGTGATGGCCATTTACGATGGTTCAGCGGCTTCCATGAAGGCGCTGGTCGTGGCGCAGCGCCTGGCACAAATGGATGGTGGTATGCTGACGCTCCTGATTTCAGGAGGCGCGGCGCACGTGAGACAGGAAGTCGCGGAACAGCTTGCCGGGAGCGGGCTCGTGGTGCGTTATCATGCTTTGTCTGACCTGGATATTCCCGAACTGGTGCAATCCATACGAAAAGAGGCGGTCGGTACGCTGGTGCTGGGAGGAGACATCGGGCTGAAGCGGGGAACGTTGCAGCATTTTCTGGAGCGGATCGATTGCGCGGTACTCCTGGTTCGTTGAAGACAGTCTTATACTAATGTGCCTCTGCCATGATGCAGCCACCGATCAATTTTTCCCACCGCAAATCAGGCCTTGTCCTGGCGCTGAGTAGCGGCGGGGCTGCCGGGATGGCGCATATCGGCGTCTTGCAGGCGCTGGCGGAAAACGAAATCCCCGTGCGTGCCGTGGTGGGCGCCAGCATCGGCGCCGAGATCGGCGCTTTCGCCGCGACCGGGATGCCGATGGACGAGCTGGAAAGCCTCGCCACCGCCTTCGACTGGAAGCAGACGCTACAGCTTTTCATGCCCGATCTCCCGGGCGGCGGCCTGGTATCGGGCAGGAAGATCCTGGATTTTCTCAACAACAGGCTCGGTCCGCACAAAATTAACGACCTCCCGATAGGCTACGCCGCCATTGCGACCGATCTCGAAACCGGGGAGCAGGTGGTGTTCGATCAGGGCGACCTGGTGGACGCCGTGCGCGCGAGCATCTCCCTGCCCGGGCTGATCGCCCCGTATCGGGTCGGCACGCGCTGGTTCGTGGACGGCGGCGTGATCAATCCGCTGCCGTTTGACGTGGCGCGCGAACGTTTCGGCGGACCGGTACTGGCGGTGGCGGTGCACGCGGCGGTGCGTCGCCGCGGCAAACGCAAATTGCCGCCGCGTTCCGGGCAGTGGCCCGCGCGCGTCCGGCAGTTGCTGCGGCAGCCGTGGATGGGGCGCACGCAGGCGTTTCAGGAATGGCTCGAGGCGCAACTGGCGAATTACCGCAAGTCGCGCGGTGAAAAGCCGGTATGGACGGCACGAAGCGTGCTCGATCAGGTGATGGACATTACCCAGTCGGAGATCATTCGTCTGCGCATGACCGGAAATCCGCCCGATCTCATGCTCGAGCCGGACGTCAGCCGCATCGGCCCGCTGGAGTTTTATCGCGGCAAGGAAGCGGTCGCGGCCGGCCGGGCGGTGACGCGCGACAGGCTGACCGAGATCAAGGCGCTGCTGGAAGACAAGAACACCACGCAGGATATACCGCAACCTTCCGTGGGATGAGTGGTGCCGAGGGTCGGACAAATCTGTCGGGAACAGATTTGGACGCGTAGCGCGGCCCGAAGAGCGAGGCGTAGGGGCGAAGCGGATTAGAAAAAGGTCCAGCGGACCTTTTTCCCGCTGAGCGGGCGAGGCAGGGTGAGCCGCGAAAGCGGCGAACGCCCGGCCAGGGATGGCCGGGCCGGACTTCGAACGAAGCTGGGACAGCGCAGTGAAAAGCGAGCCCCGGCTTTGATGCGCGCCTTCCCTGGCGCGCACCCTATCGGGCGGCCTTCGGCCGTCCAAGTTCATTCCCGATGAACTTGTCGAGCGGAGCAGGGACTGCGCAGCGAAGAAAGCGCCGAGCAATCGAACCGACACAGGATCGCTTCCCCCAACCCTGAGGAAGAGAATGGACGTTGCACGTTGTTACCGATCAACCACTTGCATCGCTTGCCATTGTGTATGCTTTGCCTCGATTGCATCTCAAGCGGCTTCAGCCTGCCTCGCCCTGGCACAAATCTGGCGCACGACCAATCAGGAATTCGACGAGCTTCCATGCTGCCCGCGGAAGGTATTCGGCAGATCCCGGTACTCACTTTGAAGGGTGGGGGCGGGGGTAGACCGATTCGCGAAGAACAGGTTGTTTCAGACACCGGCGACAGTGTAATTTAGAATTTGCCATGTACAGGGTAGCTGTCGCCGATGAGTCGCTCCTGTTCAGCAGTGACAACATCATGCGGACCAGCAGGGATTTCTCAAATGCGGGCTGATGCACGACGGCACGATCGATGGCCCCGGAGCTTTGTTTCGCGCCCCCCCGGCGGATTGGAAAACGTTCAAGATGAACTATCGGTATCGGGAGACTGTCTACCATATTACCATTCTTCAAACGTGCACTGCGGACAACGAGTCGAGTTTGACTGTTTATGGTGTTGAACCGCACGATCAGGCTATTCCTCTCGTCAATGACTGCCAGGAACACTATACCACTGCGTTCATAGACCACGCGCACACTGAATAAGAGGGACGCACAGCTAATATAAGAAAGGGACTCAAAAATGCAGCTTGGCATGATTGGATTAGGGCGCATGGGGGCCAACATGGTGCAGCGCCTGATAAAGGGTGGCCACCAATGCGTGGTTTATGACGTGCGTGCGCAAGCCGTTGAGAAACTCGCGGATCAAGGCGCCGTCGGCGCGGGTTCGCTCGGAGATCTGGTTTCCCGGTTGTCCAGACCGCGCGCTGTCTGGTTTATGGTGCCGGCGGCCGTGGTTGATCAACAACTGGCGGCGCTGGTCCCGCTGCTCGAAGCGGGAGACATCGTTATCGATGGCGGTAACTCCTATTACCGCGACGATATCCGGCGCGGCGCCGAGCTGAAACCGCGGGGAATTCATTACGTGGACGTCGGTACGAGCGGCGGCGTTGCCGGGCTCGAGCGTGGCTACTGCCTGATGCTCGGCGGCGAAAAAGAGATAGTTCGGCGCCTCGAGCCGATACTTGCCACGCTCGCCCCCGGTGTTGACGCGGCGCCACGCACGCCCGGCCGGCGGAAGCGCGACGGCACGGCCGAACAGGGTTTCCTGCACTGCGGGGCGCAAGGCGCTGGCCACTTCGTCAAAATGGTCCACAACGGCATCGAGTACGGCCTCATGGCGGCTTATGCCGAGGGGCTGAACGTCCTGCGCAACGCCGACGCCGGTAAGCGGCCACGCATTGAAGACGCCGAGACGACGCCGATGCGTAACCCGGAGTATTACCAGTATGAACTGGACCTGTCCGAGATCGCGGAAGTCTGGCGCCGCGGCAGCGTGATCGGCTCGTGGTTGCTGGACCTCACCGCCAGCGCGCTTCTCGATGACCCTGGCCTGAAAAACTACGCGGGCCGCGTGTCGGATTCCGGCGAGGGGCGGTGGACGATCGCGGCTGCCATCGATGAATCGGTGCCAGCCCCTGTTCTTAGCGCCGCGCTCTACGAACGCTTCAGCTCGCGCGGTGATGCGGATTTCGCCGATCGGGTGTTGTCCGCGATGCGTAAACAGTTTGGCGGGCACGACGAGAAGAAGAAGGGAGGGGGCTGAAATGAATAACTCCAAAGATGGCACGGCACCGTCCGATGCGCTGGTGCTGTTCGGCGTCACGGGCGATCTCGCGCATAAGATGATCTTTCCGGCGCTCTATGCGATGGCTAAGCGGGGCGTGCTTGACGTCCCGGTAGTCGGCGTCGCTGCTCCGAAGTGGAGTCTGGCGCAATTGCACAAGCGCGCCGAGGACGGCATAAGGAAATCAGGCAGGATAGATAACCGGTCCGCTCTGCGTCATCTACTCTCCTTGCTCCGCTATGTCGACGGTGACTACAACGACCCGGACACCTTCCAGGCCCTTAAAAAGGCGCTGGGTGATGCCCGCCGTCCGGCGCATTACCTCGCCATCCCGCCGGCGCTTTTCGCCATGGTCATCACGGGGCTCAGCGCCGCCGGCCTGGCCGATCAGGCGCGCGTCATCGTCGAAAAACCGTTCGGACGCAACCTGGCTTCCGCGCGCAGGCTCAATCGCGTTGCGCGCCAATTTTTTCCGGAAGACTCGATCTTCCGCATCGATCACTTCCTCGCGAAGGAGGCGATCATGAATATCCTGTATTTCCGCTTCGCCAATTCGTTCCTGGAGCCGATCTGGAACCGCAACTACGTGGCCAGCGTACAGATAACCCTGTCGGAGGATTTCGGTGTCAAGGGCCGGGGCGCGTTCTACGAAACCGCCGGCTGCCTGCGCGACGTCATCCAGAACCATCTCTTTCAGATCGTCGCGCTGCTTGCCATGGAGCCGCCGACCTATAGGGGCTTTGGGGCCGTGCACGGCGAAACCGCCGATGTTTTCCAGGCGATGCGTCCTCTGAAGCCCGACGACCTGGTGCGCGGCCAGTACGCCGGCTACCGCGGGGAACCGGGCGTGGCGAAGGATTCCGACGTCGAGACATTCTGCGCCCTGCGGCTCTTCATCGACTCGTGGCGCTGGGAAGGGGTGCCGTGGTACCTGCGCTCCGGCAAGTGTCTGGCCGAGACGGCTGCCGAGGTGATCGTCCAGCTGAAGCCGCCGCCGCAGCGCTTGTTCGCCGATTCAGCGCCCCCGGCCGGCCGGGCCAACTATCTACGCTTTCGGTTATCCCCGAACTCCGCCGTGGCCCTGGCTGCCCGCGTCAAGCGCGCGGGAAAGGAGTTCGTCGGCGACCAGCGTGAACTCTTTCTGATTGATGAACGGCCGGGAGAAGAATCGCCCTACGAGCGGCTTTTGGGCGACGCCATGGCCGGCAATGGCGCGCTCTTCACCCGTGAGGATGCCGTGGAGGCTGCCTGGGCCGCGGTCGATCCAGTCCTTAATAACCACCATCGGGCTCACTCCTACAAACCCGGCAGCTGGGGGCCGAAACAAGCTGACGCGCTCATCGCGGCAAACGGAGGTTGGCACAACCCGATACCGGTGAAGGCGGCAAAATGACAACCTCGAGCGAGGTGGTGTTCCTGCTGGATGTGGACAACACCCTGCTCGATAACGATCGCATCATCGCCGACCTGGGCGGGCATCTTGCGCGGGAGTTCGGCGACGAGAGCCGGGATCGCTATTGGGAAATATTCGAAGCGTTGCGCGCCGAACTCGGCTATGCGGATTACCTGGGCGCCTTGCAACGCTACCGGGTTGACGCTATGAATGATCCGCGCTTGCTGATGATGTCTTCATTTCTGGTGGACTATCCGTTTGCCAAGCGCTTGTTCCCTGGCGCGCTCGACGTCATCGCCCATCTGCGCCGTTGGGGACCGACGGTGATTCTGTCGGATGGCGACGTGGTGTTCCAGCCGCGCAAGGTCCAGCAATCGGGATTGTGGGACGCGGTCGAGGGCCGGGTGCTGATTTATCTGCACAAAGAGCAAATGCTCCCTGACGTCGAACAGCGTTACCCGGCTCGCCATTATGTCATGGTGGACGACAAGCTGCGCATTCTGGCGGCGATGAAAAAAGTCTGGGGAGATCGTTTGACCACCGTCTTCCCGCGTCAGGGCCACTACGCGCTCGATCCTGGAAATATCGCCGCCTATCCGCACGCTGCCATCACGATTGAGCGTATCGGCGAGCTGATCAATGTCGATTTTTCCACCTTGATCGGCAGCTCCAAAGACGGCGGCACACGATAGGCGATATGATGAAAGCCATACAACAGCTGCACGATCTCGGTCAAAGCCGCTGCATCACGCGCGGCTGCTGACCAGCGGCACGCTGCGCTACAGCCAGGGAACAGGTGGTGCACCATGCAACAAGGAGATTGAAAACCTGTGAGCGCATGTTTGATGGCCGCGCGCCATGGCACAAGTAGATACTAGATTATTCATTCGAGGAGTACACCATGTTGGTGACTTTTACGACCGATGCCTATGCCGACATCACCATGTTCGGTGATGTCGCGCTGGCCATGCTGAAAATGATGGGACACAGCGCAACCGTTCCCGGCGCGATTCTGGCGGCAGATGTTCCTGCGGCCCTGAGTCGGTTAAGAGCCGCTATCGATGCAGAAAAAGCCTCTCCGCCAGTTGAGGACATGGATGCGGATGAGCCGGTGGTCAGCATGGCTAATCGAGCGCTGCCTCTCATTAATCTTTTTGCTGCCGCAGCAAAGGCAGAATCCGACGTAATGTGGAAATGAAAATAAGTCCATTGGCTGGGAAGCCCGCTCCGCCGACGATGCTCGTCAATGTACCCAGGCTCATCACGGCCTACTACTGCAATATGCCCGACGCTTCGGTGTCCGGGCAAAGAGTCGCATTTGGCACCTCGGGGCATCGTGGTTCCGCGTTCGAAAATAGCTTCAACGAATCGCATGTTCTTGCCATCAGTCAGGCCATCTGCCAGTACCGCAAGCAGCAGCGTATCGATGGCCCACTGTTTATGGGTATCGACACGCACGCGCTTTCGGAACCGGCATTTGCCAGCGCGCTCGAAGTGCTGGCGGCCAACGGCGTGGACGTCATGCTCGCGGACAAGGACGAATACACGCCGACGCCCGCCGTTTCCCACGCCATCCTCGCGCACAACCGCGGCCGCCGCACCGGGCTGGCCGACGGCATCGTCATCACGCCTTCGCACAATCCGCCGCAGGACGGCGGCTTCAAGTACAACCCGCCCAATGGCGGACCGGCGGATAAGGATGTCACGGGATGGATCGAAGCCAGGGCCAATGCGTTTCTGAAAAGCGGCCTCCAGGGCGTGAAGAGAATCCCTTTCGAGCAGGCGTTGCACGCCGGCACGACGCACCGGCACGATTATCTCAACGCGTACGTGAGCGATCTCGGCAACGTGATCGAAATGGCGGCCATTCGCGACGCGAAGATCGCTCTGGGGGTGGACCCGCTCGGCGGCGCCGGGGTCCACTACTGGGGCGCGATCGCCGAGCGCTACGGGTTGAACCTCACGGTCGTCAACGAAGCCGTCGACCCGACCTTCCGCTTCATGACGCTCGATTGGGACGGCCGGATTCGCATGGACCCGTCCTCGTCCTACGCCATGCAGAGCCTGATCGGCCTGAAGGATCGCTTCGACATTTCCTTTGCCTGCGACACCGACCACGACCGCCACGGCATCGTCACCCGGAGCGTGGGGCTGCTTCCGCCCAATCACTACCTCGCGGTCGCTGTTTTCTATCTCTTCCAGCATCGACCGAAGTGGCGCAAGGATGCGGGGGTTGGCAAGACGGTGGTCAGCAGCCAGATGATCGACCGCGTCACGGCGAAGCTCGGCCGCAAGCTCTACGAGGTGCCGGTCGGTTTCAAGTCGTTCGTGGATGGCCTGCTCGACGGCGCGCTTGGCTTTGGCGGCGAAGAGAGTGCGGGTGCCTCCTTTATCCGTATGGATGGCAGCGTCTGGACGACGGACAAGGACGGAATCATCCCGGCTTTGCTATCCGCGGAAATCACCGCGCGCATGGGCCGCGATCCCGGTGAAATCTACCGTGAGCTGGCGCGCGAGTTGGGCGAGCCTGTCTACGAACGTGTTGACGCACCGGCTACTCCAGCACAAAAGGAAATGCTTGCGAGACTCTCGCCGCAGCAGGTCCACTCTACAGACCTGGCAGGCGAAAAAATCCAAACCATCCTCACCCGCGCGCCGGGTAACGGCGCTCCCATCGGAGGCTTGAAAGTGGTGGCGGAGAACGGGTGGTTTGCGGCGCGTCCGTCCGGCACCGAAGACATCTACAAGGTCTATGCAGAGAGTTTCCGTGGAGCGGATCATCTGCGCCGCATCCAGGCGGAAGCCCAGGCCATCGTCACTGCTGCGCTGGAGGCGCCCCCGCCGCAGCCGGGGAATGCGTCCAGGACAAATCTCAAGGAGAGGCAATGAGCGACCAAGCACGAATCAGCCACCCGAAGCAGCGTCTCTTATCCAAGGACGTAGAAGGATTCGATTCCCTGTCCGAGCTTGCCCTGGATATGCGCTGGTCATGGAATCATGCCACCGACCAGGTGTGGCGGCAGCTGGATCCGGAGCTCTGGGGTCTGACCCAAAATCCCTGGGTTGTCTTGCAGACGGTTTCGCGGGAGAAACTCCAGCGTGTTTTGGCCGACCCCGCTTTCCGCAAAAACGTTGACGATCTGGTGCAAACCAGGCGGGATGCCGCGGAGGCGCCCGCGTGGTTTCAGCAAACCTACCCGCAATCGCTGCTGGGCTGTGTTGCGTATTTCAGCATGGAATTCATGTTGAGCGAAGCGTTGCCCATTTACTCGGGCGGACTGGGCAACGTGGCCGGCGATCAGCTCAAGGCCGCCAGCGATCTGGGCGTGCCGGTGATCGCCGTGGGTCTGCTTTACCAGCAAGGCTATTTTCGCCAGGTGATCGACAAGGGCGGCGCGCAACAGGCCCTCTTCCCGTATAACGACCCCGGACAGTTGCCGATCACGCCTTTGCGCCAAGCGAACGGCGAGTGGTTGCGGTTGGAGATCGCCTTGCCCGGTTACTCGGTCTGGCTGCGCGCCTGGCAGGTTCAGGTCGGTCGAGTGAAGCTATACCTGCTGGACAGCAATGACGCCGCGAATTACCCCGCGCATCGCGGCATTACCAGCGAGTTGTACGGCGGTGGGCCGGAGTTGCGCCTCAAACAGGAAATGTTGCTCGGGATCGGCGGCTGGCGGCTGCTCGCGGCGCTTGGCATCGAGCCGGAAGTCTGCCACCTGAATGAAGGGCATGCGGCCTTCGCGGTGCTGGAACGTGCGCGAAGTTTCATGGAGGAAGCCGCGCGAACCTTCGAGGTCGCGCTGGCCGTTACCCGGGTGGGCAACCTTTTCACCACACACACCGCGGTGGCTGCCGGCTTCGATCGTTTCGCGCCGGCGCTCATCGAGCAATACCTCGGTGGGTATGCCGAGCAGGAGCTGGGCATACCGCTCCACGATTTGCTGGCCTTGGGCCGCCAGAACCCGAACGACGCGTTGGAACCTTTCAACATGGCTTATCTGGCGATTCGCGGGAGCGGGGCGATCAATGGCGTAAGTCGCTTGCATGGAAAAGTGAGCCGGCACCTGTTTGGGCCGCTCTTTCCACACTGGTCCCAGGACGAAATTCCGGTCGGACATGTAACAAATGGAGTCCACATGCCGACCTGGGACTCGGCCCCGTCCGATGATCTGTGGACGCAGGCCTGTGGCAAGGACCGTTGGCTGGGGACGATGGAAACCCTGGAACAGGATATTCGCCGCGTCTCCGACGCCAGTCTCTGGCAATTTCGCACCGCCGCCAGCACGGTGCTTGTTGAATACGCCCGCGAACGATTGTCCAAGCAACTGGCGGCGTCAGGCGCGTCGCCCGAGGCGGTTGACGGCGCGAAGCATCTGTTTGATTGCAATACGTTGACGCTGGGTTTTGCGCGCCGTTTTGCAAGCTACAAAAGACCGAATCTGCTGCTGCACGACCCAGAGCGACTGCTGCGCCTGTTGACCAATCTGCAACATCCGGTACAGCTTATCATTGCGGGCAAGGCCCATCCCGCAGACCTGGCCGGCCAGGCCCTGATCCAGGAATGGACACATTTCATCCGGCGGCCCGAGGTGCGCCCCCATGTGATCTTCCTCAGTGACTACGACATGAATTTGACCGAGCAGTTGGTGCAAGGGGTGGATGTCTGGCTCAACACGCCGCGACGCCCGTGGGAAGCGTGCGGAACCAGCGGCATGAAAGTACTGGTCAATGGCGGCATCAATCTGTCGGAACTGGACGGCTGGTGGGCGGAAGCCTACACGCCGGAAGTCGGGTGGGCGTTGGGGGATGGCCAGGAACATGACAGCGATCCCGCCTGGGACGCTATCGAAGCCGAAGCGCTCTACGACCTGCTCGAGCGCGAGGTGATCCCGGAGTTCTATACCCGCGACGAGCAAGGTATCCCCCGCGCCTGGGTGGCGCGGATGCGGGAAAGCATGGCGCGGTTGACGCCGCGCTTTTCCAGCAACCGCGCGGTGCGCGAATACACCGAGCAATACTACTTCCCGGCTGCCTCGGCCTACCGTGAGCGGGCTGCCGACAAAGGCGCAAGCGGCGTGGATCTGGTTGATTGGCGGCACGCGCTGGAACAAAAATGGGCCGCGCTACGCTTCGGTGAAGTGAAGCTTGAAACCGCGGGCGGGCAGTACGTATTTGAAGTGCAGGTGTACCTCGATGACCTCGACCCGGCGGCGGTGCGGGTCGAGCTATATGCCAATGGCATTAACGGTTCCGCACCGGAGCGAGTGGAGATGAAGCGCGTGCGGCAACTGGTGGGCGCGATAAATGGCTACGCCTATCGTGCGGGGGTGCCTGCAGCCCGCCCGGCGACAGACTATACGGCGCGACTCATACCGCATCGCGACGGCGTGGCGGTTCCTCTGGAGGCCGCTCACATCCTGTGGCAGCGGTAATTCAATCTCGAAGGGTGGCGGGATAAACAAAACGACCGATGCAAAAGGCAAAAAGACCGAAAAGAAAGCGACAGTCAAACGGCCGCATGTCGTCCTCGTCAGGCCAGGCCGTAAGAAAGGCAGGCGCGCGAGCCGCACGCATGGAGGCACTTGAACGCCCGCTGCCTGATTACGTGGCCGCGGTTTCCGAACGCACGGAAGTTCGCAGGGGCGTTCCGCTGCCCATGGGAACCCATGCGTATGGCGCAGGAGTCAATTTCGCCTTCTTCAGCCGTCACGCCAGCCGCGTTCGGCTGGAGTTGTTCGATCTTGCGTCGGACGCAACGCCCGCCAGAGTGATTGATCTCGATCCCGCGCGCCACCGCACCGGTGACATATGGCATGTCTGGGTCGAGGGGATTCGTCCCGGTCAACTCTATGGCTACCGGGTGGACGGCCCGTACCAACCCCGGGAAGGACATCGTTTCAATTTCCACAAGCTGCTCCTGGACCCCTTTGCGACGGCGATCTCGCGGGTGCCCCGCTGGGATTTCGGGCCGGCCCGCGGATACGATCCAGCGGCACCGGAACCAGACCTGGTTTGTTCGAAAGCCGATGATGCCGGAGCCATGCCGAAATGCGTGTTCACGCACGAGCACTTCCATTGGCAGGACGATCTGCCGCCCCGACATCCCTGGCCGAAGACGGTGATTTATGAAATCCACATCCGTGGTTTCACCATTCGTCCCAACGCCGGCGTGGAGCATCCCGGCACGTACCGCGGCCTGATGGAAAAGATCCCCTATTTGAAGGAACTGGGCGTGACGGCGGTGGAATTGATGCCGGTGCACGAGTTCAACGAATGCCAGGTGCCGGGCATCCATCCGCAAACCGGCCAGCCACTCGGAAATTACTGGGGCTACGATCCCGTGGCCTTCTTTGCGCCGAAGGCATCCTACAGCAGCGCGGGAGCATTAGGTCAGCAGAAACTGGAATTCAAGGAAATGGTCCGGGCGCTCCATCATGCCGGTATCGAAGTGATCCTGGATGTTGTGTTCAATCACACGGCGGAAGGAAGCGAACTGGGCCCGACGCTGTGTTTCCGCGGGATCGATAACGCGATCTTCTACATGCTGGCGCCGGACCAACGCCACTACCAGAACTACGCAGGTACCGGCAATACCATCAACGCCAACCATCCCGTGGTGCGGGATCACATCCTGGGTGCGTTGCGCTACTGGGTGGTGGAGATGCATGTGGATGGGTTCCGTTTTGACCTGGCGGCGATTCTCGGCCGGGATGGTACCGGCAAGTTGCTGGCCAATGCCCCGCTGCTCGAACGGATCGCCGAGGACCCGATCCTGAGAGACGTGAAAATCATTGCCGAGGCGTGGGACGCCGCCGGTGCCTACGAGGTGGGCAGTTTTTCAGAGCGGCGTTGGGCGGAGTGGAATGGCCGCTACCGGGACGATGTTCGGCGTTTCTGGCGCGGCGATGACGGAATGCTCGGTTTGTTTGCCAGTCGCCTCTGCGGCAGTGCCGACATCTACACCAGGTCGGGCAAAGGCCCCGAGGGCAGCATCAATTTCGTCACCTGCCACGACGGCTTCACGCTGAACGACCTGGTGAGCTATCGCGACAAGCACAATGAGGCAAACGGGGAAAACAACCATGACGGGACCGACGCCAACTTCAGCGAGAACTACGGCGCGGAAGGCGAGACAACGGATGCCGGGATCGAGGCCTTGCGGAAACGCCAGATCAAAAACTTTCTGCTGTCTCTGTTGATTTCGCGCGGGGTGCCGATGCTGCTCGGCGGGGACGAATTTCGTCGCACCCAAGGCGGCAACAACAACGCCTGGTGCCAGGACAACGAAACGAGCTGGCATGACTGGAGCGGTCTGGAACGGCACAAGGAAATTTTCCGCTTCACTCGCGGCATGATCGCCTTTCGTCGTGCCCATCCGGTTCTGAGCAAGGAGCAATTCTACACGGACGCCGGGATCCAGTGGTTTGGCCCGCGAGGGGAGTTGCCGAACTGGGCCGACCCGAAAGCAAAACAGTTTGCCTGCCTGATCCATGAAGACGAGCAGCACGCACTTTGCCTGATGTTCAATGCCGGCACCGAGGCGGTCGATTTTGTTTTGCCTCCCCCGCCGCCGGGAACCCGGTGGCACCTGGCCGTCGATACCTCCCGCCAGGCGCCGCAAGATCTGTTTGCGGCGGGCGAGGAACCGCTTTGGAACGATCGACAGTCTTACCCGTTGAGCCCCCGGTCCAGCGCCATACTTGTGGCTCGATGAACGAACTGTCAAAGGCGGCAGACTGCGTTGACGGAGGCCAAATGAAAGGAGCGACCGGTCACTCAGCTAACGAATACTGAACCTGATTGTCAAAGGAGAAAGATAACGCCAAGGCCCCGAAACCTGCGTTGATTTTTCCGACCATAGGCCCTTCTCTCATTTGTAGCTGATCAGGGAAACGAGCAGACAGAAAGGAGATAGCATGGGTACACAAAATCGTTCCGCACCGGGCGGGCCTGGAATTCCGGCGCACTGGACTTCCAGCGCCAAAACCGGCGTTGGCTCGTGCTAAGAAGAGTGAGGCTAATGCATAAGGGCAACGCGGGCGGAAAACGCTTTGTCTATCTCGCCACGGCCATCTCGGCGCTGGGCGGCCTGCTGTTCGGTTATGACGTCGGTGTCATCTCCGGGGCCATCCTCTTCATCAAGAAAACCTTCTCCCTTTCGCCGGGTATGGAGGAAATCGTCGTCAGTTCTGTCTTGCTGGGGTCACTCGTCGGCGCGGTAGTCGGAGGCATCCTGGCTGACCGCCTGGGACGCCGGAGATTGTTGATGATCACCGCTCTTGTTTTCGGTTTGGGCGCCATCGGCGCGGCGCTGGCGCCGGGCACGGCGTGGCTGATTGCTGCCCGGATTACTGCCGGCGCCGCCATCGGCGTCGCTTCGTTTGTCGCGCCGCTCTACATTTCCGAGATTGCCCCGGTTGCCATCCGTGGAAGACTCGTCTCGATCAATCAAGTCGCCCTCACCGGCGGGATTGTCATCTCCTATTTAATCGATTACGCCTTTGCCGGATCCGAGGCGTGGCGCTGGATGTTTGCGCTGGCGACGGTTCCGGCGGCCGCATTTGGCATTGGTCTGATGTTCATTCCCAACAGCCCGCGCTGGCTGGTCGCACGCGGACATGCGGACCAAGCCCGGGCCGTGCTGAAACGGATTCGCGCCCCGGAACAGGTGGAGGGCGAGCTTGGCGAGATTCAGCACAGCGTGGCGCAGCAGAAGGGGCACTGGTCCGAACTGCTCAGTCCGCTGTTGCGACCGGCGATGATCGTCGGCGTTGGGCTGGCCATCGCGCAGCAAATCACCGGCATCAACACGGTCATCTATTACGCCCCGACAATTTTCAAGTTCGCCGGCTTATCTTCCGTATCGGTGGCGATTCTGGCCAGCGTCGGCGTCGGCGTCGTCAACGTGGTCTTGACCGTGGTGGCCATGCTACTGATCGACCGGGTCGGGCGGCGGCCGCTGTTGTTGGTTAGCCTGGCGGGCATGGCGCTGAGTCTGGTCGTATTGGGGCTGGCGTTTGCGCTGCCGCAATTGTCCGGCAGCCTGGGATGGATCGCGGTGGTCAGCCTCATGGTGTATGTCGGTTCATTCGCCGTCGGACTGGGGCCGGTATTCTGGCTGATACTTTCGGAGATATACCCGTTACGCATTCGCGGTCGGGCCATGAGTGTCGGGACGGTCACCAACTGGAGCGCCAACTTGATTGTGGCATTGTCGTTTTTGACGCTCACGCAAGTCCTGGGTAAAGCCGCCACGTTCTGGCTGTACGGGGTCGTGAGCATCGGGGCATGGTTCTTTGCGTTTTTCCTGGTACCGGAAACCAAGGGGAGGAGCCTCGAACAGATTGAAGCGCACTGGCGAGCGGGAAAGCACCCCCGGGCGCTATGAAGCCAAGTAACCCACGCGTCCTGACGATCAACGGCGGCTCGTCGAGCATCAAGTTCGCGCTATTCGAGGCCGGTGATTCGCTTCGACGGATTCTCGAGGGCGGAATTGAGCGGATTGGGCTGCCGGAGGCCAGCTTGCGGGTGAAAGGTTTGAACCAGGCGGACAACTTTTCGCGCTTAGTGACGGCGCCGGATCACACGGTGGCGGTGGGCGCACCGATGGATTGGATCGAGGAACGCCGCGAGCGTGACGCATTGGCTGCCGTCGGGCATCGTGTGGTGCATGGCGGGCCGAAGTACAGCAAGCCGCATCGCATCACGGCGGAAATGGTTGAAGAGCTGCACCGGATCAGTCCATTCGACCCCCGAGCACCTGCCAGAGGAGATCCTTTTGACCGAGGCGTTTCATCGCCGACGAGTCGCCGTGCGCGTCATTCACACGGACGAAGAGCACATGATCGCCAAGACGGTATGCCGCGTTTTTGGCCTCGAGGGTGGATATGAAATATGTCATGAAGATGAAGAGGATTGATTTCGGGGACAAACCGCCGTGACGATGGCCGTTGATAATCTGGCGCATTACATCTGGCACATCGCCGCCATCGGACTTGGGTTGGTTCTCGCGGTGTTGGCGACTGGGCACGTGGTTCTCAACAAGCGTGATTCACGCGCCGCCATCGCGTGGGTGGGTTTCGTCTGGCTCGTGCCCCTGGCCGGGGCGATCATGTACTTCATCTTCGGAGTCAATCGCATTCGGCATAAAGCCGCTCTGCTGCGAAGGAGCCTTGAGCGCTACCGGGCGCAAGCCGCGCAACCCGAATGTCTGCCGGAAGAGTTGCAGCGCCATCTGCCGGATCGGGGAGAGCATCTCCAGATGTTGGCTCGGGTCGTTGGGGGTGTGGTCGAGCGACCCTTGCTGCCGGGCAATCGGGTCGATCCGTTGGTGAACGGAGAGGAGGCCTATCCGGCCATGTTGCAAGCGATCCAGCACGCGCGCCAGACAGTCTCTTTCGTGACCTATATCTTCGATCGGGACGAAATCGGGATAGCCTTTGCGCATGCGCTTGGCGAGGCCGCGCGCCGGGGCGTGGAAGTGCGGGTGCTGATTGACGCGACGGGGACTCGGTATTCCTGGCCCACCATTCTCCACATGCTGCGACGGGAGGGAGTGAAGTATGCACGATTTCTCCCGTCGTTTGCCTTGTGGCATCTGATGTCGATGAACATGCGCACACACCGGAAGATACTGGTAACGGATGGGCGCACGGGATTTACCGGCGGCATGAATATTCGAGCATCACACTGCCTACAACGCCAGGCGCCAAAGCCGGTACAGGATATCCATTTCCGAGTGACGGGCCCGGTAGTGACCCAACTGCAAGAAGTGTTCGCCGATGATTGGCTGTTCACGACCGGCGAAGCGCTGCGTGGTGATCCGTGGTTCCCCAAAATCGAAAGCGCGGGGCAGGTGTTGGCGCGAGGCGTGACCGATGGCCCGGATGAGAACTTCGAGAAGCTTCTCTGGACGCTGCTGGGAGCCCTCTCGATTGCCCGCTATTCAGTCCGGATCATGACTCCCTATTTTCTGCCCGATCCCGCCGTGGTATCCGCCCTGAATCTGGCATCCATGCGGGGTGTGCAGGTTGATATCATTTTGCCCTCACGGATCAACCTCCCGTTCGTCTTGTGGGCCTCCCGGGCGATGTGGTCGCAAGTGCTCCAGCATGGATGCCGAATTTGGTTAACCCCGCCTCCATTCGATCACTCAAAACTCATGCTGGTGGATGGTTGCTGGGTGCTGCTGGGATCGGCCAACTGGGACCCGCGAAGCTTGCGCCTTAACTTCGAGTTTAACGTGGAATGTTACGACACCGAACTCGCCCAGCGGCTTGACCAGTGGGTCGAGACAAAACGGAAAGGTGCCCATCCGGTAACGATGGAGGAGGTCGATGGCCGCCCCTTGCCGGCTCGTTTGCGCGACGGCATTGCTCGATTGCTGACTCCTTACTTGTAGTTCGTGACTCATGTGTGGGTTAATCCATCTGGAAAGGAATTGATCATGAAAAATGCAACGACTAAACCATTGTCCGACGAACTGCTTTCAAGAATTGACGCCTACTGGCGCGCCGCTAACTATCTGTCGGTCGGCCAGATTTATCTGTACGACAATCCGCTGCTGAAGCGGCCGCTGACGCTCGCGGATGTGAAGCACATGCTGCTGGGACACTGGGGCACGACCCCCGGACAGAACTTCATCTACGTGCACTTGAACCGGGTCATCAAGAAATACGACCTCGACATGATCTACGTCTCCGGTCCCGGGCACGGCGGCCCGGCGGTGGTGGGCAACACTTATCTCGAGGGCACGTACAGCGAGATCTATCCCAACATCAGCCAGGATGAGGCCGGACTGCAGAGGCTCTTCAAGCAGTTCTCGTTTCCCGGCGGTATTCCCAGCCACGCCTCGCCGGAGTGCCCGGGCTCGATCCACGAAGGCGGCGAGCTGGGCTATTCGCTCAGCCATTCCTTCGGGGCAGTGTTCGACAATCCCGATCTGATCGTCGCCTGCGTCGTCGGCGACGGCGAGGCGGAAACCGGGCCGCTGGCCACCGCCTGGCATTCCAACAAGTTCCTCGATCCAGTAACCGATGGCGCAGTACTGCCGATCCTGCATCTCAACGGCTACAAGATTGCCAACCCGACCGTTTTCGCGCGCATCGAACCAGAAGAACTGGAACAGTTTTTCCGCAGCTGCGGTTGGACGCCTTACATCGTCGAGGGTGACGAGCCCGGGCTGATGCACGAGGCCATGGCGGCGACACTCGACAAGGCGGTGGAGGAGATCAAGAGAATCCAGCACGACGCCCGCGCCAACGGCAACCTCACGCGCCCACGTTGGCCGATGATCGTTCTCAAGTCGCCCAAGGGCTGGACGGGGCCGAAGGTGGTCGATGGCCTGCAAATTGAAGGCACCTTCCGCGCGCATCAGGTGCCAATCGCCGTGGATGCCGACCATCCCGAACACCTCCAGCTGCTGGAAGACTGGTTGAAAAGCTATCGCCCGGAGGAACTCTTCGACGCGCAGGGCCGTCTGAAACCGGAACTCGCCGAACTGGCGCCCAAGGGCGAACGACGCATGGGTGCCAATCCCCATGCCAACGGCGGCAGGCTGCTACGCGATCTGGTCATGCCGGACTTTCGGGACTACGCGGTGAATGTCCCGTCACCCGGGGCCGTGACGGCGGCCGACACACACGAACTCGGCGTGTTCCTGCGCGATGTGGCCAAGCTCAATCGGGAGCAACGCAATTTCCGGATCTTCGGTCCCGATGAAACGCTTTCCAACCGCTTGAACGCCGTCTTTGAGGTCACCAACCGGCAGTGGGACGCACGGACGCAGGCCAACGATGAATTCCTCGCCCTGGATGGCCGGGTCATGGAGATGTTGAGCGAGCATCAGTGCGAAGGCTGGCTCGAAGGTTACCTGCTCACCGGTCGGCACGGGCTGTTCAATAGCTACGAGTCGTTCATCCATATCATCGATTCGATGTTCAACCAGCACGCCAAGTGGCTGAAGGTCACGGCGGATCTGCCGTGGCGGCGGAAAATAGCGTCGCTGAATTACCTGCTGGCCTCACACGTCTGGCAGCAGATGCATAACGGCTTTACCCACCAGGACCCCGGTTTCATCGACCACGTGGTCAACAAGAAGGCCTCCATCGTGCGCGTTTATCTGCCGCCGGATGCCAACTGCCTGCTCTCGGTCTGGGACCATTGCCTGCGCAGCCGCCATTACGTCAACGTTGTGATTGCCGGCAAGTATCAAGCGCCGCAGTGGCTGACGATGGACGCGGCCGTCAAGCACTGCACCGAGGGTGTCGGCATCTGGCAGTGGGCCAGCAACGACCAGGCTGTTGCGCCTGACGTGGTCATGGCCTGCTGCGGCGACGTGCCCACGCTGGAGACGCTGGCCGCCGTCTCCATCCTGCGCGAGCATCTGCCCGAGCTGAAGATCCGGGTGGTGAACGTCGTCGACCTG
>Ga0315550_1000610_pt1 | contig 22024 bp, 18 predicted proteins | sample SalMarSW160190MG_2_FD_203100 | JGI IMG/M metagenome (GOLD analysis project Ga0315550, IMG submission 203100) | Salt marsh sediment microbial communities from the Plum Island Ecosystem LTER, Massachusetts, United States - Salt Marsh Sediment SW1601-90 ... | reverse complement strand
TGAGCCACCACCGGCTAAAGAAGGTTTAAATTTAACCATGGTGATGATACCCAACGAATAAACTATTGTCAGCAGAAGCCCTGGGACTATGCCCGCAATAAAAAGTTTCCCAATGGATTCACGGGAAAAAATACCATAGACAATAAGCAAAACACTTGGGGGGATTAGAAAACCGAGCACCGAACTTCCTGCAATCGTCCCGAGAGCAAACTTATGATCGTATCCCAGCCGACGCATTTCCGGGAGAGCAACTTTACTGAAAACCGCCGCAGAGGCAATGCTTACACCGGTAATCGCTGCGAAAATAGCATTGGATGCAACCGTTGCGATGGCCAGACCGCCCGGGATTTTACTAAGCACCAAATTAAATGCCTTATAGATATCTTCGCTTGATCCGGATACCACCACAAAGAGTCCCATTAATATAAACAGCGGTATGACCACAATCTCATAGGAAAAGAGGGAATAAAAAGGGCCGGTGCCCAAAAGGCTGGCTGAAACCACTAAATCACCTGTAGCCATCCAGCTCCCAAGAAGAGAAAGAACAAGAAGTACCACGCCGATGTGAATGCCGGAAATAATTCCGAGAAATGTAAGGATGACTAATATGAGTCCCAGGACAGCCGGATCCATTAGTTTGCCACCTTTCGATTTTTAAGAATTGCCCTGATGTTTTTAACCATTTCGATGAAATACTGTACAGCAAATATGCCGGCGCCGAAGAAGATAATGAATCTAACCGGGTATACCGGCACCTCCAATTGGACACCCTCGTATTCTTTTGTCAGCCATCCGGACCATGCCGGTCCCCAGCTGGCAATCGTGATAACACAAAAAATCAGAAATCCTAAAAAATGGCGTAAAAAGTCAATCAGGGTTTTGGCCAACTCTGGTAGAAAATTAATGATTATTTCCACTTTCACATGACGCTTTTGTTGCAATGTATATGCGAAAGATAAAAATACAATCGCTGGCAATAAGGATTTGACCAATTCCGGAGTTCCGGCTATGGGATGGTTAAAAAAACCACGAGCGACAACATCCACGCACATCCAGATAGCTATGAAAAAGATCAAAGCAAAAGAAAAATTACTTAAATAACTCACCATAATGACATAACTTTTTTGTACTATGGCAATAACTTTTTTCATCTCTCTCCTTACTTTCTTAGGCTATCCGAATACTCCAAATCCCACCAATCTGCCGGGTTTTTGAGCCTTCCATAACCAAAAAGTTTGTTTGCTGCCAAAAAGAATCTGTTAAACAATGTGGTACGCTTTATTACTCTCTTTATGAAGCAAAAAATTAAAGTATCCGGCTTATTCCACGGGCATACATATAGGCAAATACCGCAGGCACCTGATGTTTGCTCTGCATAGGCCCAGCATCTTGGATTGTTTCCATGCCATGTCTTATGTCCAGGGTTCGGCCATGGTCCCGGGACCTCAAAGCTCTCCCCAGGATCTTTGTTAATTATCAATTTTTTTATTTAATTCGCTTCATAAGTTGACTGTAAACATAGTGTATATTATACACAGAGCATACCCGAATATATTATACACATTGATTCGGAAGCTCTATAAGTCATTTAGGTTATTTCAAAACCAAATGGACCTGTTAAAATATTTTATCTGTACCTATTCCTACTTAATGGTCGGCACCACCGGCCATTTATACCCCATGTCGCTGAGTGATTTAATATAAAACCGATATATTTCGGATCCCGGGTATCCCTTTTTATCATCTGCCTTAGCCATTTTATCGGCGACGAGTTTGGCATCCGTTGCTTCGGCGAAACGGATTCTTTCGGATTCCGGCAGCTTATAGATCGTAACACCGTCCAGGGCCATTACGCCGATCTCCGTGGCATGCTCTTCTTCGGCCTTATTTGCATTGAACACCTCATACTCTTTTGCGACCTTGAGAAGAATATCCCGAACTTCCGGTGGCAGCTTTTTGAGTGATCTAAGATTCATCGTCAGCACTGCCGGGAACCCTGCACCGAGCCCCGAGAGGGTGTAATACCGGGCAGGTTCATACATCTTGAACCCGGTTGTTGCTATCGGTTCCATGGCCCAGCCGTCATATACCCCGGTCTGCAAACTAGTATATGCTTCGTTTAGGCGAGACTGAACCGCCACGCTTCCCATCGCTTCAAGCCAGGGCAGCATCGGGCCGCCATGGGCCATCTTTTTGCCCTTCATATCCTCTAATTTTCGAATCGGAAACGTGCTGATAAAATGATAGCTGCCGGATACAGACTGGGCAATCAGCGTCTGATTGTATCGCTTCCAAATTTTTTGAAAAATGGGATACTTTTCATACGTCATATTTTCGGCTTTCAGCACTTGGTGCACATCAGTGCTGGCAAAGGGTACGCCCCAGGCATGATTTTGAAGGTGCAATTTCGACATTTCGAATACCTGCACAACAACGCCGATGTCTGCCATACCGCTTTCCACTGCCTCCAAAACCTCACCCAACTTGGCCAAAGCGCCGCCATACAATTCCTGGCATTCAACCTTATAGTCTTTGGTTTCCGCTAAGACACGCTTTTCTAACTCCGGGACAAAGAATCTTTGAACATTTTCGGTCCATGGTGCAGCTTTGGCCGGATGGCCAGCCGCGACACGAAGCTTAATGACCTTACGTTCCGCTGCCAGCAACCCAGTCGGCAGAGCGACACAAAACAATACCAGCATTACCTTTACCACCATTTTCTTCACCATTTTCTTACCTCCCTTTTTAAAGTGTTTTAAGTTATAGATTTGGAAAATGTGTTATGGTACGGGTTCTTTCTCCTCAATTGATGCTCCGTCGTTTTCATGGTTTTCACATAGCTAGGTCTGATGGATATCTAATGCGCAGTCCAGCCCCCATCAATCAAAAGGATATGTCCGGACACCAGATCGGATGCATTGGATGCGAGATAGATAACGGCTCCAACCACATCATCGGGTTTCCCTATGCGGCCCAAAGGAATGTTTCCCAAGACATATTGCCGAAAATCCTCGTTTTCAAACATGGGCTTGGTCAAAGGGGTTTCAATAAACGTAGGGGCAATGGCATTAACCTGAATGTTGTGCTTCCCCCATTCGATAGCCAGGACCTTTGTGAGAAGATTAACTCCTCCTTTGCTCGAACAATAGGCAGTTCGCTGAAGAAGCCCCACGCTCCCCGATTGGGAGGAGACGTTGATGATTTTCCCTTTTTTCTGCTGAATCATCACTTTTCCTACTTCCTGTGCACAGAAAAAGAGGCCTTTGAGATTAGTATCCATGATTTTATCCCAAGCATCTTCAGTGACATCAACAGCCCATTGAGGGACATTGACTCCAGCATTGTTCACAAGAATGTCAAGATGGCCAAAGGCCTTCACCGATTTTTCCACCATGGCCTGAATCTCTGAAATATTGCAAATATCCATCTGTTGAATTAAAACCCTACGACCAATCTTTTCTATCTGCTCTCTTACCTCTTCTAGCTCAGATAAGGTCCTGCTACAAATCACCAGATCAGCTCCGTATTTTGCTAAAGCAAGGGCCATGTGATATCCCATGCCTCTACCTGCACCCGTGACAATAGCCACTTTTCCTGAAAGATCAAACTCTGAAAAAGTATTTTCCCCCATTTTATTTTCTCTCCTATAATAATTCGTTCAACCCTAGCTCTTTCAATTTTTTTGGGGTAGGAATTCCATCCTCACTCCATCCTCGATAATTATAGTAATCGCTAAGCAATTGACCAAGAGGAGGAAGTTTATCTCTGGTTCGCTCTAATGTAAGAAATCTTGGCGGTAGGAAATCATCTTTTCTGCTTATTCCACAGCGCACATTGTAAAGTCTCTGGAGGTTAAATGTTTGTTCTCCCACCTTCATGAATTCCTCTATATCCATGTCCCAGCCGGTAACATAATTCAATAAATTCACCATAGGGCGAGCTTTTATAGCCCCTGTAGCATGCATAAATTTGCACATAACTAAGGCATCAAACATACACATTAGGTTTTGAAGCTTAATTGTAAACTCAGCTTTACCCTCTATTTGGTGTCTATCCTGAGGCTTATCTATTCCTAAATCTGGTTGAGATCCTGACATCTCACAAGAGTGCGACTGACTTCCATTGTGGCAGGCTCCTCTATTGGTGGTTGCATAAGATAGGGCTTGACTAAAAAAGCAGCGAGGGTCATGGAAAGAGGGCTCTAACCCTTTTACTTGCATAGCAAATTCTATAGAATTCCTTCCTATTTCAAGGGCAGCTTTTTTAACTCCTTCTCCTAGTAATTTGCCTATATCCTCTCCTTCACCAATTTTTTTAACCATCCCCACCAATGCTTTACCATCACCCCATTTAAGTTCAATGCCACCCGTGTCTTTTTTATTTATTAAACCCTTCTCGTAAGCTTCCATGGCAAAGCCAATCACCCCCCCGGTGGACATAGTATCTAACCCATATCTATTACAGAGCTCATTTGCTTTGGCAATTGCTTCCAGATCATCCACGAGACAGTTGCTTCCCAAGGCTGCAAGAGTCTCATATTCCGGCCCTGCACCATCTACAGGAGCGAAAGGTCCCTCACTAACCTTAACTACCCTTCCACAACCAATTGGGCAGTTACGACATGCATATCTCCCTGTAAGGATAGTTTTAGCCATCTCTTGTCCGCATATTTTGAGCGCTCCTTCTTCCCAATCTGACAATGCCCAATTCTTATGAGGGAAATTTCCTAATTTTTCATAGTTAAGTATTCCTCCCCCAGTGCCAAATTCACTCATTCCCTTGGTAACCTCTTTTATATGAGGAAGCATTTCTTTAATGTAGGCTTTAAGCTTTTCCGGTTGATTAATGGAAATTTTTTGAGTTCCGTAAACTACAATTGCCTTAAGATTTTTAGAACCCATTACAGCTCCACCGCCACATCGAGCAGCCATCCGAGCATGATCGCCTTCGTGAGCTATACCGGTAATCTTTATCTTTTTTTCTCCTGCTGGACCAATCACTGCTGTGCTTGCCTTCTTTTCTGTTTGTTCCTTTAAGATTTTAGCAGCCTCATAAGTATCTTTACCCCAGAGAGCGCTTGCATCTTTAAATTCTATTTTTCCTTCATGAATCCAGAGATACACCGGTTTGTCAGCTTTTCCTGTAAGGATAATTCCATCAAAGCCTGCCTGTTTTAATTTTACTCCCCAGCTACCACCAACGCCGGATCGAGCAAAAATACCCGTAAGGGGTGCCTTAAAGACAACTTCGTGCCTACCAGTTCCTGGAACTCCACTACCGGTTAAGGGGCCAGTCATAAATATTAAAAGATTGTCAGGAGATAAGGGGTCTGTCTGCCCGGTTGTTTCATCATAGAGAAACTTAGCCCCTAGGCCACTACCTCCAATATAGTTTTTTGCAAGGTTTTCGTCTAATTGTTGAATTTCTGTTTTCTGCCTGGATAAATCTACCCTGAGAATTTTACCGGTATAACCTCCATACATATCATTCTCCTTTTGCTTTTTTTACTGAACGATATTCAATCTAGATTGGCCAATTTGAACCCTGTACGCTGAAGTTGTTCTGAATAAGCCGCTTTGTAAGTCCGAGCCTAACAATCTCCTGACCTTAAACAAACAATCTACTTCTGCTCTCGCCAAAACCACTTCACCACTATAGCTATCTTAAAATGAGGTGTTTGCCCCATTAAAGGGCATTTCCATAGACCCTTTCTACATCTTCAATGTTCATAGTCCTAGGGTTATTTCCCATGAGCCGGGTTACATTCATGGCCGCCTTGGCCATATCTGGAATTGCCTCCTTGGGAACTTTAAGTTCTGTTAATGATTGTGGAATTTTTAAATCCCTATAGATTGCCTTCACTGTTTTAGCCGCATGGTAGGCCTGTTCAATTAAAGGAAGATGCTCCACTTTCTCCCCCAAAAGATGTGCGACCTGAGCAAATTTCGGAATGTCTCCCAACACATTAAATTCCATTACATAAGGGAGAAGAAGTCCATTAGCGATCCCGTGGGCAACGTTGAATTGACCTCCTAAGGGATAAGCCAGGGCGTGTACTGCTGTTACCCCAGCGTTGGCAAGGGAAATCCCCGCATAGAGACTCCCAATGGACATATCAAAACGTGCCTGCAAGTTGTTGCCATCGGCTACAGCGGTCCTAAGGCTTCGTCCAATAAGGATAATCGCCTCTTTGGCGTAAAGGTCAGTCAGTATGGTTGCATTTTTAGATGTATAGGATTCGATCGCATGGGTAAGGGCGTCTATGCCGCTAGAAGAAGTCACTGAAGGAGGCATAGAGACGCTCATGACTGGATCAACGATGGCCACCCAAGGAAGAATATAAGGGCTCACTATAGCTTTCTTAAGTTTCTCCTCCACATCGGTTAGAATCGCGTTAGGGGTTACCTCCGCCCCAGTTCCGGCTGTTGTGGGTACAAGGATAGTGGGTATCCCAGGCTTTTTTACCAAATTGACCCCCAAATAATCTTGTATCGCTCCCTGATTAGTTAACATCACTGAGGTCACTGAGGCGATATCCATAGGACTGCCACCTCCAACTCCAAGTATTAGGTCGTACCTATCTGTCTTTGCCATTTCCACACAGGCTTCTGCGCAGCCGATATCTGGATCGGGGATAACTTTATCGAAGATATCGATTCCAATCCCCTCTTTTTTCAAAAGGGTTTGAATCTTTTCTCCAACACCCGAACTCGTTACCCCTTTATCTGTCACCATAAGGGCCTTCTTTGCTTCCAAAGCCTTTACTTCTTCCCCTAATATTTCAATGGAACCCAACCCTGCCAGGATGAGGTGGGGGGACCTTAAGCTTATAATCTTGCTATCCATTGTCGTACCTCCTTCATGAATTAAAAATGTAAAATTTCATACAAGAGGAAAATTCACATTCCTCGTATCTTTTGCCCACAGGATTCTCTAATGATTAACCTTGGTTCCAAGATTATTTTATGGATGTAATCTGTCTCTTTTCGCTCAATAAAATCAATTAGTGTTTGAACGCCCAAATTTCCCATCTCGTATTTTCTTTGGCTAACTGTTGTCAATTGTATCCTCTTGTTGGATGCGAAATCAGTATCATCAAAGCCTACCAAAGCTATATCCTCTGGTATGTGTACTCCCAACCCATCCGCAGCATCAATCACCCCCATAGCGATATAATCATTTCCCCCGAAAATTGCCTCAGGTCTATTTTCCATATTAAGTAAACATTTTGCCCCCTCATATCCCGTTTCTTTGGTAAATGGACCCTGAATTACATAATCCTCATTAAACTCAATATTGTGATGCTTCAATGATTGCTGGTAACCCTTTAATCGATCTATTCCTGTTGATAAATTTGAACTTCCTGTAATGATACCGATTTTTGTGTAACCAAGATTTATAAGATGTTTGGTAATCTCAAAAGCCCCTTTGATATTGTCTAGAACCACATAGTTATTTTCGTCTACTCTCAATTTTCTGTTAACTAGCACCAGAGGAAAGCGTTCATCGATTAGTTTTTCGACAATGGGTTCATTCAATCGGACTGAAGCAAAAACGAGTCCATCAACGCCTGCATCTTTCAGAAGATTGATATACTCCTTTATGCGTTCTGGTCTATTATCTGTGCTGCAAAAGATAACATTATATCCTTCTTCATGCGCTTTATCCTCAATCCCCCTCGCCAGCTCGGCATAGAATGGATTTCTTATGTCTGATACAACCAGTCCTATCAAATTTGATTTTTTCTTAACAAAAGCGCGGGCTCTAGCATCAGGCCTATAATTTAGCTTATCCACTAAGTCTAAGATTCTTTTTTTGGTTTCCTCTTTCACTCGAGGATCATTATTAAGTGCCCGGGAAACTGTCATATGGGAAACCTTTCCCATTTTGGCAATGTCTCTAATTGTTACTTTCTTCTTTTCCATTAATTTCTCATTCCCTCTCTATGAATCTTCCTTAAAGCGGAGTATGGGATGCACTATGTATGGTAAAATATAAGTTTCTGAATGCTATGTTGTTAGTATCATTAATTCTAATTTCTGTTAATTATTTATGTTACTAGTAACAGTATAAATACAAATATTATTTGTCAAGTATTTTTTTAATAAATCACCACCCCTATTTTTGCCGGATTAATTTAAAGCCAAATTATTAAGCTGAACTCAGGAAGGTCTTAACCCAAGTTCATGCCTTCTAAAAAATTATTATATGATATCAGCATGTTAGCTGTTTTAAATATGCGATTTTGCCTGTGGCCGAAAACGACAGTTGGGAGGCAATAATCCTATTTTATTCAATTCGTTAGGGAGATATCGGGTTTCGTGATCAAGTATGCGCTTTTCCCGATGAACTCAGTTCTACTCAAAATTCATATAAGGAACGGCGTTCTTTAGAGAAAATTCTTGCCCCTGGACCTCGTCACATGATGAAGTAAGCGCATTTTTCAGGATAGTTGCGCATACTTTATCAGAGGGACGGGCCATGAATGAAATCGAAGCGGTCAAGAAGTTCCAGAGGCTAAAGGTTTTGACCATTGAACAGCTTGTGGGCCTGCTCGATTCTTCCGTCATCACCGCCAGAAGACAGTTGAAAAAGTGGAGGGCATATACGAGCTTTAACATGAATGGGCGCTATTACACTCTGCCGGGGATTCCTCGGTTTGATGAAAACGGCGAGCCGTGATTTGCCATCAGCGGCGAAGGCAAGGGTTGCCAGCTGGGTCTTGTCGCCTAATTCGGCGAGAAATATCATGCCGAAGGGGGTAAGCAGTATCTTGAGATCCATGGTGAGCCCTCCATTTCAATCAATGCTCAAGTTAAGCGCACTATGCACACGATGCCATATCATCCTGTCTCAGGGCTTCCCCTCAATCCACAGTAGAGTGGTGAACTTCCCGGCGATAAGGATTTAAGGCGGCCGCAGCGCCTCAGCCATGGGTTCTTTTTTCAGGCAGGTGACCCACATCCGGCCACTGGCAACGTTCAAGTCCCGAATATTGCGCTCTGTCCGGCTGTGGATTCCGGAAGCCTTGCCGCCACATTGCTGGCAGATAGGATTAGGGGTTCCATCTGGCTGTGAGCGGCGATTGCCTCGTCGGTAACCGCTTGATGGATACTTTTGATTCGACGAAAGGGAAAATAGGATGCTTTGGCTTGATTAACCTCTCTTATCTAGCTGCTGTTCGCTTTCGTTCATTCGAATTAAAGATTCAATCAGATTGAACCTTTCGTTGACGAGTCTCTGAAGCTCTCCGCGCCCTTCATCGTCCAGATGAGAAAACCTGCCCATCGTTTTGGTGAATTCCCCGATAGGCTTTGGCTTATCCACTTGGTAGGTGAACCTGAACCGGGAATACTCTGCCTCCCATAAAGGCCAATAATTGGTTTCTACTGCCAGGCGACATATCTCAATAGTATCCTCAGTTCTGGCGCGCCATCCAGTAGGGCATGGGGAAAAGAGATGAATATAAGACAGGCCGTCTTTCACTGCCATGGCCTTGGTTAATTTTCGGGCATAGTCCTCTGGATGGGAAATAGTAGCAGTAGCCACATACGGTATGTTGTGGGCAGCCATGATAAGGGGCATATACTTTGGCGGCTGTGGCTTTCCACGCCATTTACCTCCCACTGGGGACGTTGCTGTTTTCCCCATAAAAGAGGTGCTGCCACTTCTTTGATTGCCGGTAGCTTGATAGCCTTCGTTATCGCAGCAGATGTAGATGAGATTTTCACCCCGTTCGGCAGCTCCGGACAGTGGCTGTAAACCGATGTCAACGGTTGCGCCATCACCAACAAAGGCAACACACTTCACATCCTGCCCGAGGTGCCGGTAGTACCTTTTTAGCCCGGTCATGGTAGAAGCCACATTGGTCATCATACAGATGGTGGTAGGCACTTTGGAGATAGCCTGCAGGCTCGCCCCGCGCATCAGGAATATGGTGCAGCCTTGACTGGCAAACATGAAGGTATCGTGTCCTAGAACTTTAAGGGTGAACCTCAGCGATAACTCCACAGGGCATCCTAGACAATTAGGAACCCCTTGGCTGAATGCATCTTCGGCACGCATGTAGCGCATTACGTTACGGCTTTTCAGCAAGGAAAGCAGACCCAAAGGACATGCATCAATGCACGTGGGTTCACCATCACAAAGGTCACACTTGAAAGCCTTCTGCGTATTGAAGTTATAGTTCATACCGCCGTAAGGGCACGCAAGGGTGCAAAGGCCGCAACCGACGCACATGGCCTCGTTAATCCTCACAATACCATCGTCTTTACTCTTGGTTATAGCCCCTGTGGGACATATTGCGAGACAAACAGGGTCACTACATTGGTTGCACCGCATCGCAGTATGGAATTCGACTTCAGGCAGGTGGATTGCGGTTATTCCCGCACATATTTTCTCACCAGTTCGTTCCTTGACACAAGCAGCCTCGCAAGCAGAACAATCCGGAGGGCATCTATTGTATTCCACCTGCAAAACATCATAAAAGCTTTGCATCCACTCCTCCTATTCTTCCAAAGACATGGATTCTTCCTTCTCGGTCTTCAACATCAACCAAGAGCTTGTCTCTTTCGGTTTCTCAAACAGGAGCTCGGCATGTGGACCGATGGGCACCCTGTTTCTGATGAGGTATTGAAAAACGCCTGGGAAGACGTCAACATCCAAGAAGGAAGCGCCAATCAGGCTATCGCCCTGGAATACCAGTTTCTTGAAGTTCTTTTGCCCCTGGCCGATAGTCTGTAATACCCGGGTGTCATCGTTGGCCATTCTGCCAACAGAGAAAGCTCTATGTCCGAAGAAGTGCACGATATTCATTGGTACCCAACCTTCATAGACTGCTTCTTCATCAGCCATAGTACGTCCCGCTATCTTTCCCTGGCTGATCGCGCTTGGCAGTATGGGACTCAGGCCGGGAGTGCCGGTAAAGAAATCAGGAGCCTCAGCTACATCGCCGGCAGCATATATGTGATTGATATTAGTCCTCATAGCCCGGTCAACCAGCACGCCATCATGTAATGCAATGCCGCTGTCCGCTAGAAACGCCACTGAGGGTTTCACACCGAGACAAATAACGATAGCTTCTGTATCGAGGACTGTACTATGAGAGAGCGCTAATTCAACCTTGTTTTTGTTTCCTTTCAGTTCCTCTATTGTGTACCCTTCATAGAGTTGGGCACTTTTACCAGAAAGAATATCTCGCATTATGTCAGAAGCCTCTGGGTCAAAATACTGTCTGAGGATCCGGCTTCTCACTATTAGAGTGACTCGGTAACCGGCTTCCAATAATGCTATGGCGAGCTCTATGGCGACCAAACCTCCGCCATAGATAGTAATATCCCTCTTGCCAGTCAACCGCTGTTGTAGACGTCTAAAATCACCAAGCGTGTGAAAGGGCAAAAAATCACATTTATCGACACCCTTTATATCCGGCTTGACCGGGTGTGAACCCGAGGCGATGAGGAGGGTATCATAACGTTCTCTCTCCCCGGTATCATACATGATCTGCTTCTTATCGGGATTGATCTCGGTGACTTCCTCGCCTCTCGCTAAAGAGAATCGCAGCTCACGCAAATGGTCGTTTTCTACCAGCCAGAGGCCAGACTCCTGGATCCTGCCTGATATGAGGTATGGCAGAGCCGCGACACAGTAAGGGGGAAAGTCCTCCTTAGTTATCAGTTTGATTTCATCCTCTGGGGATACACTCCGGATCTTCCTTGCTGCCGCCAAAGCGGCAGTACCAGCGCCGATTATAAGGTGCTTTCGGGGGGCCATACGCTTTCTTCTCCTCGCCTATTCCAAGGATAGCCAGGTAGTTTCTTTCACCGGTCTACCCTCAGCCGCATCTTGGATAATATCAATCGCCCTTTCCATATGCTCGATAGTAATATCAGCGCCGCCGGCGCCAACGAGAAAATCTACCATGGGTATCCGTGTGTCCAGATCATTCTGGAGGGCCTTCACTTCAAAAAAGACATGACCGCAATTCCAGCCAAAGATGGGATGCCGGTCAATTACCCCTAAGGCTTTTTTACCATTCAACGCTTTTACTAGTTTTTCTCTGGGAAATGGCCGGAACATCCTGATTTTGATTAGTCCTACCCGCAAGCCACTATCTCGTTTACTATCAATTACCTCTCGGGCGGTGCCCGTTGCACTGCCCATGGTCACGAGCACTGTATCAGCATCCTCTGTCCTATACTCTTCGATCTGCCCGCCGTAGCTACGACCAAAGGCTTCCGCAAAGCACTCATCTATCAGATCCCACTTGGCCTTAGCCCTCTCCATGGCCGCACAATGTTTGTATCGATATTCCATGAATAAGGGGTCGCCGGGGCTTATTTCAGCAGGAAAGGTAAGAGGCTCTTCCAGACATACCTTGGTCCGTTTCATCTTCTTTAGCGGTGCCAAGAAAGTATCTACGGCATTTTGGTCCGGAATATCTACCCTCTGTGACAGGTAGGAGAGATAAAAGCCGAGATAACATACATTAATGGGGAGCAATATGTCCTCGTCCTCGGCAAGTCGATAAGCCATGATGATGGTATCCAGGATTTCCTGACAGGTCTCCACATGGATTTGTATCCAGCCGCCGTCCTTCACGTAGAAACCGTCCGATTCTCCAGCCGCCAGAACCAAAGGGGCAGGTTGTTCCCTTAGGGCTATGGGCATTACTATGGGCAGCCGGGAGCCGGCTGCCCATAGATAGGCATCATACATGAACGCCAACCCCATGGAAGACGTGGCGGTAAAGGCACGTGCACCGGCAGAGGCGGCACCTATCAGCGTACTCATGGCAGAGTTTTCGCCCTCGACCTCTACCATCTCCGCATTCAAAAATCCTTCGGCACTGAAGTCATAAAGCTTTTCCAGAACAGACGTCGCCGGAGTGATTGGAAATGCGGCAATGACATCCGGCCTGCAGAGAGTTGCTGCGTAAGCTACTGCTGCATTTCCTTCTAAGACCCTTGTTTCTGCTTTAATTTCAGGCATTTACTACACCTCTTCTTTCACCATTTTAATTGCATCAACGGGGCATACTCGGGCGCAAATACTGCAGCCTTTGCAATAGTCGAGATTAGCAGCAAAATAGGTTCCTCTATTTTCAATGCAGCCCGTGGGGCAAAAGATGTAGCACCAGCCGCACTGACAGCATTTTTCAGTAGTAGTTACCGGTCTTTGGTACCTCCATTCCCCGGTATTGAGTACACACAGAGACCGCGGGTCTGCCCATGGTCCTTCATATTTACTTTTGAATTCAACCATCTATGTATCCTCAAAATTGATGACTTGAGTTGCGTTAAATCCCCTGCGTACCGCCCTCGCGTTCTTCTGGAGTAGGGGGCCGCTAAAGTGCGCTTCCAGGCTTGGCAGGATAAAATCCAGGCTTGTCCACCCGGTTGTCTTGGCAAAGACACCGAGCATGCAGGTATTAACTATTGGTCTCCCAATTTCCTCAAGGGCGATAGCCGTCGCATCGGTAAAGCCTATCACACCTACGTTGGGATGAATTCTTTCAGTTATTGGCTTGGATGTGCTTAAGACGAGGATACCCCTCGGTCTTAACCCATTGAAGGTGGCGGGCTTTAACTGAGCCGGGTCTAGGACTACGAGGCAGTCCGGCTTGTATATTTGGGTAGCTAGTCTTACTGGTTTATCATCAAAACGAAGAAAAGCGGTAATCGGAGCCCCTCGTCTCTCAGCACCAAACATGGGGAACGCTGATGCATATTTTCCCTCACGGACAAGAGCCGATGCCAATATTTCAGCTGCCATGCGCGCCCCCTGCCCGGCTCTACCATGAAGCCGTATCTCTTTCATTTTCTATCCTTGCTATAAACTTGAAAAAACTCCTTTTTTGTCTAAAAATATCTTGCAGTGCCCTCGTATAACCTTCCCATCTCAGGGTGCAAAGGGCAAAAATAATTTTTTTACTGCCTTGTGAGCAATCTCTTCAATTCAGCACCTACCGTGGGACTTTTCCTAAGAATGTCTTCCCAGGCTGGATTGTATGCCGCTTCAAGAAATTTTTCCTTTTCCAACGCTGGCAAATCGATGACCCTAACGCCTTTTTCTAGAAGTATAGGACGATCCTTTTCTGCCAGGTCTTCGAAGTATACTATCGCCTTTTTTTCACCCTCCACAGCTGCCTCTGTCATAAGATCCCGCAACTTTTTGGGCAGTTTATTCCAGGTATTCAAGTTCATGAGCAAAGGATTCGGTACGCGGTAAAATCCAGGATCTACAACGTATTTGGTAACCTTTTCCCAGCCCCAGTCTCGAATTCCCATAGACGGCCAGCAGTAGCCGTCCACAATGCCTCTCTGAAGAGCTGTATATACCTCGGTAGGGGGGATAACGACTGGATTACCTCCCAGGGCCTTGATTACCTGCAAGTACATAGGGGATACGCGAATGTTCAGCCCCTTTAGGTCTGCTCCTTGTATCGGTTTGATGAGGTATAGGTGAAACTTAATATCCAAACCAAGTCTTGCAAGGTAGTGAATCCCTAGCCTCTCCTCATGGAGTTTGTTGAGATATGTCCAGGCACCTCTTTCCCTCTCCTGCCATGCCGGGAAATCGGATAATTTGATGGCATCGACCTCAGGGAGAAGGGATGTGTAATAAGCGGTTGTTGTGAAGCACAGATCAATGAGGCCGGTTTTCAGGCCTTGGACCTGTTCCATCGTTTTTACGACCTCAGGCCCTCCCAGATAGTTTATTTTCAATTCCCCAGGGTATTTTTCCGCAACCTTCTGTTCCAGTATCTCAGTAAAGATAAAAAAGGCTTTATTGTCCATTACCGGCTTTGGCCATGCCGTTACCGCCTTAAGGACATACGGTTCAGCCACGGCAACACCGGTTTGAGCCAACGAAATAAGGCACATAGAGATCAGCGCAAAGAGCAAAGTGGATATCTGAAATGATAAACTTGATCTTTTTTTCATCTTATTTACCTCCGTTTGTTAGAAGTTAATTAGTAAAGCTGAATAGATCTGCGCAATTCCTCATTTTACTTTTATTCGCACCTCCTTTCCTTCTTTTTTCTCGTCTCCTTATATCCTATTTCATTCCCATTAGATTGGGCAGATACAGGGATAAACCAGGAAAAATCAGAAGCATTGCTATTGCCAGTATATCCGCTAATACAAAAGGAACAGCAGCCTTCCATATGTCGGACATGGTTATATCCGGTGGGCTTACCCCTTTCATTACGAAACAAAGCATCCCAAAGGGCGGGGTCGACATCCCCACTTCTAAGCTTACCAACATGATTATCCCAAACCAGATGGGGTCATATTCTAAGACGCCTATAATAGGCATAAATATCGGTATGGTTATCATCATAATTGAGACGGTTTCCATAAAAGATCCCATGATAACAATGGCGACCATCATGCTGATTATTATCAGGAGAGGGTGGATGCTTTGTCCTATTATGAAATGCACGAGACCGGGGGCCGCGCCTGTAAATGCTAGGATTTCGCTGTATGTGTTGGAAACGATTATGATCATAAAGATCATCACCGCAACCCGAATAGTTCCATAGACCGCATTTCTCATTACTTGCCAGCTTAGCTTTCGGTAAGCGCACGCTAATACAAACGTCCCCAACGTCCCTGTGGCAGCAGCTTCCGTAGGGGTTGCCACCCCTAAGAAAATGACCCCTATTACCATGAAGACGATAAAACCCAGAGGTAAAAAGTAGATTATGGTAGATGCTGCCTTCTCCCAAAAGGGGGTGTCAGCTACATCATATGCAGGGGCAAGTCCAGGATTAATGAGGCATGCCAGCATGACGTACACAATATACAGAAACCCAAGAAGAATTCCTGGTATGATGCCAGCTATAAGAAGCCTGCCTACGTCCATCTTCGCCAAACTGGCAAGTACCACAGCCAATGCACTGGGTGGGATCATCATGGCGACACCTCCCACGCCCATGATTGGGCCTAAGCTCATGATCTTGCTGTACCCCTTTTTTTGCATTTCAGGAAGAAGTACTGTGCCGAGAAGTGCAGCATTGGCAATGGTGGAGCCGCTCAAGGCACCAAATATGACGCCGGTTATCACCGCCATGAGGCTTAGCCTTCCAGGAATACGCCCCAGCCATTTATCTATAACGTTTATCGCCTGGAGCCCTAGGCCAGAGTGGAATATGAGTTCGCCCATGAAAATAAAGAATGGGACAGGAAGCAAGGTAAAGGTAGTAACGGAGCTAAAGATCCCCGTAACCGTTGCAAAGAGCCCCGGTACTCCCCCCAGAAAGAAATAGGCGGCCACCATATTCACTATCAGAAAAGAAAAGGCAACGGGTAATCCTGTGAGCAAAAGAATCACCATGCCGGAGAAGAGTATCAGGATGACCGCCCACCACGCCAACTCGGTTCGCCTCCCTTAAAACTTTTTTTAGATAACTCGCTCCACACCATCCTGAAAAACTGGATGGAGAGAAAAAGACTTCCCAGAGGAATGATGACGAAGATCGCATATTTTGGGACCGTCACGGCCCTCACATCAGTTATCCCCCGGACTACGGACTCCAACGTATAAAGGCAACCGAAGAGAACGACGACCGAGCAGGCAATCCCTGCTAGTGAGAACGTGACAACGTTGAGGAAAATCCTGCTCTTACCTTTTAAGCGGGAGCATATAATATCTACTGCTACATGACCTTGCTCCCTGAGCAGCCATGTGGTGCCCAGGAACACAATCCACAGTAGACCATATTCGCATGTCTGTGCTACCCATATGGACGGGCTCAAGAAGAAGTATCTCATTACTACTTCATAGCAAATGGCGACGGTGATAAATGCCATTGTCATCCCAGCCAGAAAGGCCATTGCATCTATCAGCCTATCAAAGAATAGCCAGAATCTCCTCATGAGGCCTATCCTTTTATCCGATAGTAAGGCATCTGAAACTCATCGATCTCTTCCAGCGAAAAAGCCTTGCTGCAGCCCTTTTTCGAATCTCATTGCTGTTGCACCTCAGGAATGATGGTGCCTCCTGACGGAAAAACCGCCACATCGGCCTTGGGCATTCTTTCAGAGACCCTATCGATAGCCTCTTGAAGATTGGTGGAATGTAAAAAGTTCATCGTCTTAACCTGATCGGGTGTGAGACCTTCAGTGACATGGAAAATGGTAAATTTCTCCGCCTTCTCTTTGTAATAGACCACCTGCATAATGTAGGAAATCCCAAAGGCTTTCAGATGATCGGGAATTGTTCCGTTGATCAGCCGACGGTGAAAATCAGTAGCGCTTTCCAGACTTCCCATTTCCCGTATCAACGGCATGATAGGACCTGCCTCTTTTTGCGGGGCAACCCATATAATTGTTCCTCCAGGTCGTGTGCAGAAAGCTGCCATATCCAAGGCCTTTGATGCCTGAACCCCTACTTCAAGTGGAAATGCGGAAGTGATCGTCACATCGGCCGTTTTGGGAAGGGGGATTAAATAAAGCGACTCCGCATACCGTCCAGCCTCCCTCTGTTCTTCAACAGGATCTCCCGCAAAAGCCCGGATTATTTCCTGTCTCTCATTGATAATGAGATCAAGTTTGAAAGACATGCTGGATAATCTCCCAGCATCTACAAGTTCTTCCCAGAAAAAGTTTCCATCAAGCACCTTGACCTTGCTGTTTCGATTCCGCATCCAGGTAAAGTGGTGGTCTGCGACGCTTCGATACGAGCAAACACCGGGCATAAGGATCTTGTATCCCCCACCGTACCCGGCAACGGGATGGGGTATGCATTCTCCTGCCCCTATAACAAGATCAGCCGATGCAACATGACCGTTTACCTCAACGAGCGTTCCCCTGTGGGTCCTCCCTATAATAACGTTAGAGGAGGCATGAGGGTCGTGACAGGAGAGGCGGCCATCCAAGCGGGAGAAAGCCTGTTCTCCCACCTTGGATTTCAGTTGTTCCAGTGAAAGGGTAGGGTGAGTTCCGATGGCACAAACGGCTTTGATGCGGCTATCGGGGATCCCTGCCTTGTTGAGCCTATTCATGATCTCAGGCAGGACGAGGGCTGCAGGGGTGGGTCGCTGAAGGTCGTCAAAGAGAAGAACTACCTCCATACCGGGGCGAGCCAGTTGTTCTATCTTGGGTGAGCCTATAGGATTGTCCAATGCACGCCGCACCTCCACCACGGGGTCCGGAGCGCTGGGGACTGGGGGTTTATCCTGGCCGGAAATCAGGTTCCAACCAGGGGGGATGGAAAACGGTATCCTTTTACCTTCGTAATTGACGTAGATTTCCATATGTATTGCCTTCCATTATAGAAACAATAGTTACTCTTGAAGGAGGAATTCTTAAAACACTTTTTTATACCACAGTTCTCTATCATTACCCTTGTTCATCTTTTCTCAGGCTTGGGTAGCTGGATATTGTATTTCACCTATTCTATACACACACGGTGCGCACATTTCAAAGCAAATACGATATATTGATAGACATTATTATTTGCTGACACTCCTACCTCCATGCGTCTATGGATATCGAGAACCCCTCAGATCCAAAATTTAGCCTTAAAGGGTAGCGCCGGTGTCATATGCTACCATATTATGTCAGCCATTGTTCGCGTTGCTTTACAAGAACAAGAGGGCATGGTATGAGGATCAGCATTATCGTTGTGGCGATAGAGGGATTTGGAAGAGGCATTGGGAGGTGTTGAGGTGAATTTTTCATTATGTGATCGGATCATAGAGAACATATCACGGGTTATCGTGGGGAAACAACACGCACTCGAGCTCCTGCTGGTATCCCTTCTTGCGGATGGGCATGCGCTCATCGAGGATGTTCCTGGGCTTGGTAAGACCTTAATGGCCAAGTCCCTGGCCAAGACCATCGGAGGCACATTTAAAAGGGTTCAATTTACCCCGGATCTGCTGCCCGCTGATATCACCGGGTTTAACGTCTATGATCAGCAATCCAGCTGTTTCACCTACCAATCAGGGCCGGTGATCACCAATATTCTGCTCGCAGATGAGATTAACCGTACCATCCCCCGCACCCAGTCCAGCCTGCTCGAGAGCATGGAGGAACGACAGGTAACCGTGGATGGCCAGACCCACCTCCTGCCCCATCCCTTTTTTGTCATGGCTACCCAGAATCCAATTGAGCTGGAGGGGACCTTTCCCTTACCCGAGGCACAGCTTGACAGGTTTCTGCTGAAACTACGGCTGGGCTATCCTGAGAAGGAGGAGGAGATCTCAACACTGGAACGCTTTCGGGAGGAAGATCCTCTCGGGAGCCTCGAGGCCGTAGCGAGTCCCGAACAGATCACCGAGTTACAAAGCAGACGAAAGAAGATCAGAATCTCCCTTCCGGTACGGGAATACATCGCGGATATCGTGAGGGCCACCCGCGCAAACAAGTCCCTGCGTTTTGGGGCAAGCCCACGGGGTTCCCTGGGGTTGATGCGCACAGGCCAGGCCCTGGCGGCACTACAGGGGAGAGATTTTGTGTTGCCGGATGATATCAAGCAGCTGGCAGTGCCCGTCATCGCGCACCGATTAATCCTGGCCGATGAGGAACGGTTGCGGGGAGGAACAGCGGAGCATCTTCTTGATGAGATAATAGAGCAGATGCCCGTACCTGCACCCACCGAATAGAAGAATCGCCATGGAAGCTCCCGAAACCAGACTTCCCTCCATCTTCATTGTCCCGTTGATGCAGTTTCTGATGGGGCTCTGTCTCTTTATCGCGCTGCTAAATGGACAACGGGATCTGACCGTGTTGGCCCTGCTCCTTTTAGGGATCATGACCGGGGCAAGGCTGTGGAGCAGGCTAGGCCTTTCCGGGGTTCGGTGCTCCTCGATGGTGGACAACGATAAGCTCTTCCCTGACGAATCCCTTGCCCTTCAGGTGAACGTTGAGAACGCCAAGTTTCTGCCCGTGTGGCTCCAGATGAGGGTGCCGTCAGAAGGCGCGCTTGAACCATCCTCTGGGCAGAGCGGCCTTACCGGAGAGTGCGGGCTGCTCTGGTATCAGAAGGCACGTTTCAACTGGGGGCTCGTTGCCCTGCGCAGAGGGGTATATCGCGTTGGTCCAGCCCACATGAAGGTGGGCGATATGTTCGGTTTCTTCACCAAGGAGAAGAGCACAGGGGCTGAGATGCAGGTCATCGTGTACCCCAGGCTGGTGCCGCTCAAGCCCTTTTCACTCCCGAGGCGGGATTTCTTTGGCGTACCGGGGGCCAAGAGCCCGGTACAGGACCCCATCTACATACTCGGCACCAGGGATTACCAGCACTGGCGGCCTGCCCGGCACATTCACTGGAAGGCAACCGCGCGCCACAATCGGCTTCAGGAAAAGGTCTTTGAACCCTCGGAGCAGGAAAAGGTATTGCTGGCCGTTGAGGTGAGCCAATTCGAGAGAGATCATGCATCAGAGAGCTTCGAGCGCACCCTCGAGGCGGTAGGTTCCTTGGCCGTTCAATGCCATCAGCGGGGCTATGCATTGGGGCTTGTTACCAACGGTGTGGTGGAGGGCGGCCCGTCTATCCTTCCAATGGGAAGAAGCCCGCAGCAGGTGCCCTTTATCCTGGAGATTCTCGCGAGGCTTAAGATGAGGGCTGAAGGGAGCCTTGCGGACAGACTGTACCGCGTCCTGGAATTGCCCTGGGGTGTGAGCTGTGTTCATTTCTCCTACGAGCAGGACGGGGGAACAAGGGCGAGTGCACAGTACTTTCGGAACAAAAGGATACCCACGATATTCATGGTGTGCTCCTCTCACGGCCCAGGGGAGGGAGATAGGCATACCCTTAGGGGTACGGTGTATTCGCTGGATGAGATTCGCATCGAGGGGGCCCAGAAACCATGAGGAAGGATCGAGGAATACTCCTGTTTCTGGCACACGGCGGCATGGAGCTGAGCTGGCTCTATGCATGGGCCACCTTTCTGATGACCTCCATCGTGCATCGACCGTTCCCCCTGCCCGAGGCAATCGGCGCCTATCTTCTGGCGGCGGCGCTAACCCTGGCAGTCCGGGGAATGGGTCTGCGGGTGATCTCGGTTTTGGGGCTCCAGGTCCTAGGGTTTTTGCTCACAGCCTCGAGGATAGTCTACACCATGAACTATCAAGCATATCCCTATCTTGGCAAAGGGTGGTTCGTTGAATTTTTAGGCAGAACGAGAGATCCACTGGAGTGGTTGATACTCGTGATCATCCTGATCTTTGGGGCGCTTTTTTGGCTGGGAGGAGTGACCTTGGCCAGAAGGTCACCAGCGTACCTTGCCATATGTAGCCGTTTCGATCTTGGGGTGGCGGCCTTTTTTTGCCTTTTGATGGTAAAACTCCTGTTGCTCGTAAAAGGAGGGATCGAGGTGAGGGATCCCGCGCCGGAGCTCCTGCTGTTTCCATTTTTTATCTTCAGCCTTTTGGCCATCGGCCTGGCCAGAAACATCAGCAGCGAGCGGAGGGATTTCCTTGCGGGCTATAGGGGAGTTGGGGTGCTCGCCAGCTTCACCGTGGTGGTCCTTGCCTTTGGGGCAGGTCTGGTGTTGCTTTTCATGCCCTACCTGAGTGCTGCTGCCGAGGTAGGCTATGGGGTATTGAGGTCAGCAGCCGGGCCGTTGAGCCCTATCCTGGTGAAAGTGTTGCGGTTTCTGTTTTTTAGAGCTCGCATGCGGCAAGAGGCGTCCTCTTCCTCGCCCGGAGGCCATGAGGCAGAGTTCGTCTCTTCTTCCGGTGAAAGCAGCTGGTGGAGTGAGCTGGTTGCAACGGTCTTGGAATGGGGCTTTCTAGGTCTGGGGATGGTGTTGGGGCTCATTCTCTGCACCCTTGGTGCCTGGTACCTGCTGCGGTGGCTGTTCTCGAGGACGCCTGGAGGAGAGAGAAGACACATACAGTGGCAACTGGCGTTATTGTGGGCTCAAAGGCAATGGGTGGCCCTTATTCTAGGCGTGCAATGGGTGGTGCAAAGCTTCAAGGGCTACTGCGATGCATTGCAGCTCTACCGCGCCCTTCTGAAGTGGGGGCGCCGTAGCGGCCTGCCGCACTTTTTGAGTGAGACCCCTGCC